>Ga0115851_100162_pt1 | contig 23769 bp, 20 predicted proteins | sample InSIn2gowninarea_FD_83865 | JGI IMG/M metagenome (GOLD analysis project Ga0115851, IMG submission 83865)
AAATACAGGCATCCAATTGACAGCAACTTACGGGTGACCGACATGAATCATTCTAACACCGCCGGCGGGCTCCCCATCGCGCCTGTTCAATCAGGCCAGACTTCCTTGTCAGACAGCACCAATACAGCCCGTTCTGCTACATCTCGCCACCAACACAATGCCAGCATTGTCAGCATTGATTCCGTGTTTGAGCAGACCGGCGGTCAACAGACTACATCAAATATGTCAAAGCAACGCATGCTATCTAATGTCTCTGATGCCAAGCTCGTAGCCGGATTAGACGCAACCGACAAGGATCTAGACGCCCCGGCTTGGAGTGATATGAGGACCAAAGCCGGCAAGGAACGTAAAAGATTGCCTCTGGCTTGTATCGTATGCCGCCGCAAGAAAATCAAGTGCTCGGGTGAAAAGCCAGCATGCAAACACTGCCTTAAGGCTCGCGTTCCCTGCGTCTACAAAGTGACTACACGTAAGCCAGAGAAGCGAACAGACTACCTGGCCATGCTTGACAAACGATTGAAACGCATGGAGGATCGCGTCATCAGAATTATCCCCAAGGAGGATCTACCGGATTTCAATTCCACGGGACGGTCTTCTGTACGTCCACCTATACCAGGAACTTTCAAGCATGAAAAGAACCAGACAAACACGAAAAGATCTGCCGACGAAGCATTCACGAATGAACTTCAAGATTGGACCAAAGCAAGGGACGGAGGTACTCAACTCGATAGTGCTGCTCGTGTTCGAGCACAAAAGGATACGGACAACAAACTTTTTACTGAGGGTTCCGATGCTCTGCCTCCACAACACATTCAAGACCATCTGACCGAAGTCTTTTTCGATTGTGTATACGGACAATCATATCTGTTGCTTCACAAGCCGAGTTTCATGCGCAAGCTCAAAGCCGGTTCTGTCCCACCTGTTTTGATTCTCGCCGTGTGTGCGATATCTGCGCGCTTCTCAACCCATCCACAAGTCAGCCGTAGTGAGCCGGCCTTTCTACGTGGTGAGCAATGGGCTACACCTGCTCGAACCATTGTAGAGAAACGCCACTTTGAACCAAATATTACGATACTCACTTGCATGATCATCCTTGGCCTGCATTATTTCGGAACCTGCGAGGGTGGACTGTCTTGGTCATTTGGTGGACAAGCAATGCGTATGGGATATGCTTTGCAACTACACAAAGAGCTCGATCACGATCCGTTAGGTCAAGCTCAAGCCGAGAGAGCAGCAGCCTCCGGGAAGCCTGTTCCACAAATACCGGAGCTTTCTTTCACCGATCGTGAGATACGCCGTCGCACCATGTGGGCGTGCTATCTGATGGACTGCTTCAACTCTTCTGGCACAGAACGACCTTCATTCTTGAATGAGGAATATATGTCGATCCAGCTCCCTATCAAGGAGTCACACTTTCAGATGGAGATACCTGGTCAAACAGAAGATCTAGAAGGCCACGTGGTATCAAACACATCCCGTGCTTTGGATGATCAGCCTGGTTTACAAGCCGAAGCGAGATCCAATATGGGCGTCGGCGCATACGTTGTTCGGGCAGTGGTTGTATGGAAGCGAATTGTCAAGTATTTGAACCTTGGAGGCAAGGAGAAAGATTCACATTCGATATGGGATGATCGATCTCAATTTGCCGATTTGCAACGGCAAATAGTCCAACTAAAGGCTTCATTGCCCATAATGCTTGTGTACAACAAGGAGAATCTCGCGACTCATGCTACAGAGCGCTTAGCAAACCAGTTCCTCTGCCTACACATCATCATTGCGCAAGCGAGCTTGTTCTTACATCGGTTCGCCATTCCTACGGCACCAAACACTCATCGATCCTATTCTCCAAATACGCCAAAGGCCTTTCTTGCAACTGCTGCAACGACAGTTCTTGATGCAGCATCGCAAATCTCCACTTTTCTTTCCGATAGCACTGGATATACATTTACCGTCCCATTCGCAGGATATTGCGCTTACACTAGTGCGACAGTCCATGTATGGGGTATATTCAGCAGGAATCCAATGCTTGAGCAGACTTCGCGAGACAACTTACGGCATAACTACAAATACCTTAACCGCATGAAACGTTACTGGGGGATGTTCCACTACATGGCTGAGAGCATCAAGGATTCGTATCGGGCTTTCGCCGAAGCCAGCAACCGATATTCGAAGCGGCGGCCAAATCCTTCGATAGCAGGTGCGATCAACTCAACTAACCCAGCTGAAAGCGCGGCGATATCTGCCCAACCTTCTCGAACAGGAAGCCCTTTGGAAGTAAGCGAGCCAGGCGTAGACGATGGAAAGAGCAGCGAGAATACCAAAGTCAAAGTCTTCCAGTATGGTGATTGGTTCAACAAATATCCGCATGGTGTGTCGCCACAAGAATGGGAGCAAAGGCATTTGCCACATAGAGGTGAGAGCCAGAAAGGTACTGAGGCGGTCATGTCCCAGCAAGCCGAGTTACAGTCTGTGGAAGAGTTCTTTGCAGGTCTCTCACCGCCTAGCAAGGCCGATGACCCTGCGGGCTCCGGGTCCAGAGGTAAGAAGATGACTCGAAAGAGAGGAAAGAGCCTCGTAGAAGAGAAAGCCGGACACAAAACAAAAGATGCAGGTGGTTTGGATGCCGGCCGAAAGCAATCTACTAGCTCTCAAAAGCAATCTCAAACCCGAGGAGCAAGAGATATTCCGTCATCCAATATCCAGGGAGCAACTCAACCACCACTGTCCCAGCTAGACCTCTCAACTTCAGAACTCGACGTCCCCATGTCAGGCGTCTTGACTGGCCTTCAATCTGGACAAGGGCACTCGGCATTCGACCTTGCATCCCCAACAATGATGTTCTCTGCCAACTCCAACGACACCAGCAATCTATTCACATCAATGTCAGGTCCAACCTCGGTTCCCAAACAAGGCTCCTCCTCTCAAATCGCTCAATTCTCACAAGGACAATCACCGTTCGATTACACATCCCCCAGCACATCCTCCAACACCGGCACAAACAACAACAACAATTTCACGTACACCTCCGCCGTGCCCCAACTCGACCGGCAAATGGTCTTCGGCGGCTACGCCGGTATCGACCCCAACACAAGCGGCTCAACCAACGCCCTCAACAACATGAACAACCTCGACTTCTGGAACAACCCTTGGGACACCTCAATCGACATTGACGGTTTCTCCGGCTTCAACGACCCCTCCGTCGGCGTCATATCAGGCGTCATAGCCGGCCACCACTCACCCACCCACTCTAGAAAACAAAGCTGGCCGCCAAACCAGAATCCACAGACTAGCAATCCTAACCATAACCACCACCATCACCACCATCAAAGTTTGCATCATAACAACAATCACAACCTCGTTCCAAACAATAATACCAATGACCCCTCAAACTCAACAGCATGGTTCATGCCCTTCAACCTCGAACCCCCGATCCCCAACGCAGCGAACTTCGCAAGTAGCGTCAGCGGCGGCGGGAGTAATGCCGGTTTCGACGATCTGCTGGGCTTTGATTCGATGATGGATATGGGTGGATTTGCGTTCTCGCCCGGTGGGATTGTTGGCGGGGGAGAGCAGGGGCAACAGACACAGCAGGGGCAGCAGGGGCAGCTTGACGATGGTTAGTTGGTGTCGTGTCGTGTCATGAATGCTATGATCGCACACCTACCTTACCTATGCAGGGGTGTCGGACGGCTAAACCCAGTCGGGGGATGAAGTTGTTTAAATGTTCTTATGGGGTAGCGACGCGCGCGCACCCTGACGGTTTGTTTAGTCGGTTGGTTTTATACGGGGGTTGCGATGGTTCTGGGATGTGTATGTACGTATGTATATGTGTTAGATATACATGTATATCTTATACTCGTGTGTGTATGCAGACACGGCAGGTGTATCTTTATAAATTCTCGTGTGACACGATTTCGATTGTCTTTGGATCTTCCCTTTCTTGATGATGTATAGCTGCATGGTAACGTTCACGAAAGAGGATTGCATTCAACATTCGATCTACTCGAAGGCTACTAACAGCAAACAAGTGAGACTGTGATGCTGGAAAAGCAAATCAATTCAATAGGTAGGTATCTATACACGTATGCTACAAGGGTATGCAAAACCACAAGAACTTGAACACCTGGATTTTGTCTAATGTGTAGATGATAATTGCAGGTTACAAACTCCTCAACTCGCTCGCTTGAACAGGACCCTGAGATTTCTATGTTATATACATATGCACAATGCTCGCGTGTCTGTCTGTAAGTGTACCCCGTCGATGAATTGGTTGGTTAGTATACACCAGGGATGATCCTCCACCTCACCAGCCCGCAGTATCGGTCCCAATCATTGCCGTACTTCATGCGGCATTTTTCGTCGTCCCGCATCGCGCGGTGCACGAGCAATACTCCGAAATAAATGATGTAGAGATATGTGAATACCATGCCCCATCCTCGTGCGTCGCCTTGCTCGACTTCTGTGTGTACTGTCCCCGTGACGGGATTCGTGTAGTGATGCACTATATATCCAGAAACTCCAGTTGGTAGGCAGTATGAGAACGACATGATGAAGTCTCCACAGTAATTGATGTGTCGTGCTGTTCCCCACCAGCCGCTTGTTAATAGCCGCGAGCCAGCGGATGTCTCGATGTAAGTGAGATGCTTGACACGCTCGTCATTGGGGTTTTGTCTGAAACGGTTCTTTTGGTTGTTGGCTGAACGGAAGAGGTAGTATCCAAGACCTTGTATGGCGAGAATACCTGCTATGCCACGAGCACCTAGCTGGAGAGGGTATACAGCTAGGTAGCGAGCTTGAGTAGAGTAGAAGAAGGGAACCCAAACGAGGTCACCGAAAGAGAGCATGTATCCGAAACCGTCTCTTGTAATGTCCATTGTTGTTGTGATTGCGCTTTCCATGTACAGGGCGTCCATGACATAGAGTGCTTGAAAAGCTGTAATAAGTATGATGGAGTCGCTAACGTGGCCGTGTCTTCTGTGCTGAGCGGCGATGAATGCTAGATTCAAGATCAGCCATCCGGTAAGACCGGGACGCATTTCATTGAAGGCTTTGATATCGATGACCTGACCACCCATACCAAAGGGAATCCAGTCTGGGAGGATGATACGTGGGTTCAATTCGCGACCGATGAAGAAGTCGTAAATAATATTGCCAGTATGCCCTCCTTTTGCTAGTTCACGGTTCTCTAAATTTGGTTGGCCAGGTCGGGGGACTGAAAAGGAGCAGAGGTAGGTGTAGATGCAGGTTGAGGTTGCAATGAGCATGTTTGCCGTCAAGATCTGAATCAGATTGTCCCAGATATAGGTCCAAACAACAAAAGAAGAACCATACATGACGGTGCCGACGGCAAGGCCACTCAGAATAACAAGAGCACTTTCGAAGCTGTTAAACTTGTACATATGGCGACCACCGCAGTCCAGCTGTTGACCTTCCACCTCCTCGCCCGGCAGAAGCAGTTGTAGAAAAAGCAATAGAAAATAGTATGCGCTGACCCATAAAGTGACCCCAGTATCATGGAGGCCCCAGATACCATTCTCTGGCCATGGTGTCTGCGCTTTCAGCTTGTTGAGCGTCAGAGTACTTGGTGTGAGAAGTGCTGGCGCTGGACAGCCCGAGACATCGTTGCAGAGGAAGAAGAAACTGTATACGAGAATTGGAAGGACGACAGTGATTCCAAAGGCTCCTAACGGACCACCAAATTCAAAACCGTGGGGTGGTATTACCGCAGTTGGTTTCGACGGTCGTCTTGTGTAGGAGGACATAACGGGAAAATATATCAGCTGTGGCTCGAGTTAGGTCTCAATATCCCAATGACTGGTGGAAGATCGGAAGGTTGAAACGGCGACCCAGCTAAATCATCGCAATAACAAGTGCTGGTGCCTCAACTGAGTGCTGGTAAGATGATCCGTTTTGTAGAAATATTTATGCGGAAAGTTCCAAGAACTGATCCGAAGTGGTCCCATGCAGGTACATGACAAACATGAGTCCACTTGCGGTAAAGCTTATAGTACTCCCCTATTGGTGTCCTGAAGTAGGCTGCCTGAAAGCCTGAAGGATTTCCCAGGCGAGACGATACGACTCTTCAGCAGCCCGGTTACGCATTGGCTCAACATCCTAACTCAACCCTGGAGTCTATCGAACCCGTGTCGTTGGTGTATCTTTACTTTCGTATCGCAAGCAATTTCGGGAGTTCTTTTCGCGTCCCGCAGAGCCAAATCCGGCTGCGAAGATCGAGCACCAGAGGCTATTGCTGGCGCTTCAGGAACACTTCGCATCCATTCACCATGTGGTTGTCCTCGCCGGCGGCACAAAATGCTCTCCTCTTCCTCACCACCGTGGCATCGCTATCATCTATCTCAATAGCAGCGTCTCCATCCGACTCGAAATCCGATAAAGTTGACCCGTGTACGATACATTCTTCCGCAACAGGCTCATTTTACGATCTACGACCGCTCACGTTGGCTGAGAACGGAACTAAATCGCAGGCAGCGACCAATCAGTCGTTTCATGCGCGAGGATATGACTATGGGTCTAATTTCACCATCAACATATGTGCGCCCGCTGTTGAGGCGCCGCAGCTTGACGATGTCTATGGAGTTGCGAAAAAGCTTTGGGCCAATATCTCAGCATACTACACAGACGCTGAAGATGGAACAACATATAGCATAGGCCAGATGAGCAATGTGCTGACGGTGAAAGGGAGAGAACTGTTGCTCAACTACACCAATGGTTCGCCTTGTCCAGATCTGAACGAACATGGTGATCCAGTACCGTATTCCTCGCTCGAAGCCCGAAAGCTCCTTGATGGTGACGATGACGACGATGACGGGAAGCCTTCCAAAGATCATAAACCCAGCTCGAAAATCGCAAGAAGGCATAAGTCAACTATGCTCTCCTTCATCTGCGACACGTCTCCACTCCTTTCTACTACTCCTCGAGTCTCCTTTGTCGGAACACTCGACCACTGTACGTATATGTTTCATGTTCGCAGCCGATATGCTTGCGCAGGCGCCACTCCGAGCCAAGAAAAGGGTTCGTTAGGTCCCGCCGGTGTCTTCGCGATGATTCTTGTTATCGGTATACTGGTGTATTTGGTCGGTGGTATTGTCTACCAAAGAAGCGTCATGCATCAAAGAGGATGGAGACAGTTGCCGAATTACGGCCTATGGGCTGGCATATTCAGTTTCATTTCGGTAACTATCTTCTATTGTCTGCTTAGGTGACACTAACAATCTCATAGGACATGACACAAATCATACTTGGACCTTGCTTGAACCGCTTGCCTTCCACGGGTCGGCTATTCAATTCCAAAAGAGGCGGCTACGTTAGGGTCGGCGATGAGGATCGCCGGATAGGGAGGGGTCGTACGGCTGATGATGAGAATAGGCTGATAGACGACCTGAATGAAGAGTGGGATGACTGAGTATGCAATGGAATGCCGTACAAGATGCTGCGAATAGATCGAGATTTACGTATACAAAGAATGATTTTCCAATGGACAAGCTTAATGGATAAGTATAGGGTGTCTAATATCAGGTTCGCAACCAAAAATCCGTGCCCCTACTTGTTACGGAGGTTACCCGGGTTGACTCTCTGACAAACTCAGCTTTCAAATCAGACCATACCAGTCAAGGGATTGATGTCTTCCTAGACCCAACATCTTCGAATGATTCCAATGCTCGTTAGCCTTCGTCGGAGCTGACCCACAATATCAGTTAGTATACTGGACAGGCACTGATGAGGCAGAGAAATCATGCTTGCCAGAGTCGACGTCATGTTGAAATCGCGTGTTTCGACTAGCGTATAAAGTGGGCACTGTGGATGACTAAGGGCAGTCTTCTCCACTATCGTGATCGCGATTAGCTACATAGTAAACAGTGAAGACACACCTGCCTGCATGGCTGGGTCTTATGCGTGTTCCGTCTCTAAGGTTCCAGTAAGCATACCAGTAAGAGGAGTCCGCCTTGGATTGCCTTTGAACTATAGCGTATGGTCTGGAATAAACAACAAGGCCTGAAACTTGATCAGGAAAACCGTCCTATGTTTATCATCATTAACACAATCTGACCCGGTAAATGTTTCACTGGGCATCGACAACATGTTTGAGAATTCGAGACAGGTACCGGAAGGACCTCCACCAAGGAAGAGGTCATCCATCACCCGTTTCATGCTGCCCTTCAGATCTTCCAAGCAGAATAGCCCACGGTCATCGATCGATAGTGCTCAATCATTTCTTGATCTGGATTATCCGGAAGACACGCCCCGGAGGCTCAGCAAGTCTACCGCTCCTAGTCGTGTGCAGTCCGTACAGATTGACGACTCGACAAAACTAAATGGCAGCAATAAGCTTCGTAAGAAGTCAGCCGCTACGCCAGCTGTGTCTCTGAGCAATGTCTGGGATCGTGATCGTGTCACTGGCGAGTATAAGGATCACACCAACATGCTTCACAGTTTAGCTCATGAATTCGACCTGGAGCCTTCTGGGAGCAAGCTTGCAACATACGAAAACACGACACCAGCGAGGCCGCCATCAGAAGTCATCTCTGTTCTCCCACCAGCTATTTGGAACCGTATCATCTCACTACTACCACTCCCAGATCACGCTGCTTTATCCTTGTCTTCCAAATCTTCTCACAGCATTAAACCCGGAAACCCCATCCAATCTCTGAACGATCCCAGCAACTTTCGTGCACGAATCGACTTTCTTCATCGCCTAGATGCGACCCTTCCCGAACACCTCCTCTGTTACGTTTGTGCCATCTACCATCTCCGTCTAGACCCTGGCAAAGAAACCCTTCGCCCATCCAACATCGCCAATCCTGTCTTCGATTGCCCTTACTCCAGCTCTTCCGATCCCACCAAGAAATTCTCTCGCCACCGTATAACTTTCGGTCGTGCTCTCCCATTCCCTTTTGTCCAACTCGCCTTGCGACACCATCACTACGGCCCTACTCATGGCATACCCGCCCTAGATCTCGGCCGCCGCTACAAAGACCGCCCCGAAGTCGGCACCTGGTCACACCAGACCCGCTGGGCTGTCATAGACGATCACCTATACGTGCGCGTCGTCTCCACAGCCTTCACAACACCAAACCTCCCACCGGCCGGCCTACGACACCTCCTCTACAGCCGCGAAGATTTCGTTCCCTTCTTCAGCGTCTGCTCACACTGGCGTGACGGCAATTTAACGCCGGCATGTAAATGCGCACTCTCACACATTCCCGCCCCAATATCGGGGTCTGGCGTTCAGCGTGTTGCGAAAGATTTCGAACAGAAATGGCTCACGAGTCCGCAGAGCCAGATTGTGTCCATGTGTGAAGTCTGCAAACCGTTGCGGCGGTGTCCGGAATGTCCAACAGAACATCTCATCGAGATCCGGTTACAAGAGGACCGGAGTGAAAAGGATCCTCTGAAACTATTCAAGCACGCGATTGTGGTCACGAGATGGTCTGATCTTGGCGATGGATCTGCGCCATGGTGTCCAGAGTGGGCTGCGATAAACGGGAATACAAGGCGGGATCAACCGTTAGCAAGTGCGACAAGGAGGAAGAGTTCGCAAACAGCGATTTCGGGAAGCCTGTTGGCTGTGGCTCCTGTCACAACTACACCAGCATCCAGCACGACGCTTGAGACCAGTGCTGCAGCACTGACGACCGACGAACAAGATGATGGGTTAGAGCCGGCGTATGACAGCTTCGCTGTTCTTGGCCGTCGGGCGATATCAGGCACATTCGAGAGTTTCTTTAATCCAGAGCAGATTCCACCTGCCAGGCTGATTAGTATGAATCCTAACAATGAAAGATTAGGTGAGAAGGGACACAATTGGTATTAGTGGACGAAATTGCGATGGCGGAACAAGTTTGGACGTCAAGGTAACACAACTCTCGTAACCAAGACATAAGATAGTGTGTATTTCAGTACAGCTGTATCGGTGCTGGACAGGAGGCGAGCTTCCGAAGGCCTGAAGTCCGAGGCAGTAAAATCTAGCTAAGCCTTGGATATCACGTGAGGTAACTAGTGGATCTCAACCTCTACTCCGCGATATTTGCGAACCTCGGCACAACTGCTCATCAATTAAGACCTCCTCTCAGTACTCCGTAAACAGAACCGTAAGCATTCCTCGAAAGCTCAATTTGAACGTTCACACTTACAATCTCTCTGACCAACATAGTTTGTATCTTCCATCATCAAAAAACAATCAAACAGAAACCTTATCCCATCCAAAATCCCAAACACATCCACACACACACACTCTCTCTCTCCAGCTCTCACATCACATCCCAACCATCCACCATGTCCACCGCCCAAAACAGCGACGACCTAACCGTCTCCTCCCTCTTCAACTTCAGCAACCACATATGCCTCGTCACCGGTGGTGCCACCGGTCTCGGTGAAATGGCCGCTCAAGGATTCGTCCAAAACGGCGCCCACGTAATCATCGCTTCACGCAAGGAGTCCGAGCTCAAGAAGACGTCTGACCGACTTAATAAGCTCGGTCCCGGTAAGTGTGAGTATGTGGTGGCTGATTTGAAGGATAAGAAGGGTTGTGATTCGTTGGTGGCGGAGGTGAAGAAGCGTGTTGATCGGTTGGATGTGCTTATTAATAACTCGGGCGCTACTTGGTGAGTACTTACCTACTACGTACCTGATTGTTTTTACCTTGTGCTTTGTGTGCAATCTCCTTCGCTCTGTTTCTCTGTTTGGTGCTATCACCGAAAACATTGTTCACCACACAAATACTAACAAATCCGGCAAAAACAGGGGCGCAGCATACGACGACTTCCCCGAATCCGGCTGGGACAAACTAATGGCCCTCAACGTCAAAGCAATCTTCTACACAACCGTCGGCCTAGAACCCCTCCTCCTCAAAAACGCCACCTCCGACAGTCCCACCCGCGTAATAAACATCGCCTCCATGGCCGCCATCAACACCGGCGACGTCACCACCACCGAATCCGGCGGCCTCTCCGCCGTCGGCCACGGCACATACAGCTACGGCCCCTCAAAGGCAGCATGCGTGCACCTCTCCCGTCTCCAAGCATCGAAACTCGCGCCTAAGCATATCAATGTCAATGTTGTGTGTCCGGGTGTTTTCCCGAGCAGAATGACGGCGTTTGGGTTGAGGGAGGCGATGGACACGTTGACTGCTGGACAGCCCGGAGGCAGAATTGGGAAGCCGAGTGATTTTGCGGGGTTGATTTTGTTTTTGAGTGGATTGGGAGGTGCGCATATGGTTGGGGGGGTGTTTGAGATTGATGGGGGCAGTACGAGGACTGGGTATAGGAGGATTGCGAGGGACAGGAAGTTGTAGGTATTTACTATCTGCTAGTGTAGACTTTTGCCCGCTTTCCTTCATAGTGCAAGAATGATGGATGGTTTTGTATACATGTATGGATTCTCTCGTGTTCTGGTTTGGTTGCGTTGCTTTGCGGTGTTGTGTGTTTTGTCTCTTCTGTTTCCTTCATCATTCTTGGCCTCATCCTCGCGCTCGTGTTGGAAGAGGTTTATTAGCCTGTAACAATGTCCACTTACTCTCATCACGACGGTACGGACAATACACATGGTCCATGACCAAAAGCTGGAGCAACTACAGTAGTGCTGATGGGCAAGAACGCCAATGGATAAGCGTGGGCGTGATATGGTATTATAACACCAGCAATATGATCTCGAGTGCATACGAGAGTGATTTGAAAGCCGAAGTGGTTCAATTCTTCTAGCGACTCCAGAGTCCTCCTCGCCTTGTACGTAGCTAAGAGTCCTTTGTCAACATCAATATACAAAGATCAGTCCTATCCATCCTCGAAGTCATGCATCATTGAACCGTATTCATCACAGGCATTAACGTTAGCCATCAGACAATTCCACGCTCTTATCGTTGAAAAAACCAGCTACTTCTCTTGGTGCCAGGACTCGTACCGTCGGACGCCGCTTGTATCTGTGAAAGATGTGGGATCATGGGACCTAGTCCACCCCCATTGGTAGATTCATTACTTGTAGTGGCCGCACCGCCGCCTCCTCGAAGTGGCTTCGCTATGCGTGCGCCAAAGCTGAGCGCATTGTAGGCTCCGCCACCACCGACAGGCCCGCCGGCCGGTGCAAAGCCCCTGTTAGCTTGGGATATCTTGGCTGATTCGAGCCGTTCTTTGACTGCTTGTAGTTGTGCTTCGAACCTTTGTATAAAGTCAGTATCACATGGAGGACTGTTCAATATTTTGACATACCTGTGGTTTGCTTGTGTCAACTTCTCTTGACTTTCGTTGAGAAGTTGCTCAAGACTCATGATACGGTCGTTCCTTGCAAGTAGTTTTCGCTCCGCTATAGCGACCTCCTTTTTCAAGGAAGTGTTCTGATCGACCAGCTGTCTTTGCACTACCGTTAGTTGTTCGAGATTGCGTTCTAGGAAAGCCATCTTCTTTTGTTGCTGTTTGTTGTTGCTTGTTCGCAATACATTGTTGTACTGCTCCCGTGTTTCGTCTAATGATATTTCAAGCTCCACTACCCTTTCACAACGATCTTGGAGGTCGCGCATAAGATTCTTCTTCATGAGATCAAAGTCGGCCATTTGTTGTTGCAGCGTCTTCGAAGAGATACCATTGACAGCACCATTTACAGGTGCCTTCGCTTGTTGCATACCTGTCAGAGATCTCTGGAGTTTGTTTAATTCCTCTTCTCTGTTTGTCAATTCTGATCTTAGATCGCTGATCATCGCGCTTTGCGTTTCGCCCCTGTTAGCGTACAGCTTTGCAAGTCTGTTCTTCACGTCTTCAACGTCACTCTCCCCAAGATGTTGGGTAAGAAGTTCTTCGTGCTCTTTCTCTAGTGCCAAAAGTTTTTCTTCCAATCCAATCCGTCTGTTGTCCTGGTCAAGAGTTGATTCTCCCCTCTTATTTAGCACCGTCTCCGCCTGTCTGGATAGAGCTTGAGATTCGATGATCTTTGTCTTCAAACTAGCAAGCAGTTCTACCGGCAGACTTTGACCACTCAATGTTGCCTTCTCCAGCTTGCTCACTTGGTCGAGCATATCTTGAGCTCTTCCTTCGTTCTCGGAGAATGCACCACCATTGATGTGGTATTCTGCCATGATCTTAGCCATTTTTTCTTGCTTTTTCTTGTCTTTCTCCTCGGATACAGCGCTTGTTTCCTTGGCGCTTATCTTTAGACTCAAGAGTTCGGATTGTAAGCTATGCATGTTCCGATCGAGTTCATCATTGTCATTCCTTAATCGCTCCATTTCGATAACTTCATCACGACGTTGGAAGTCCAACTTTTGTAGCTCCATTTTTGTCTTGTTTAAGCCGTCAGTCATGGTTTCATTCTCCTTGGCCATACGCGCATGATTCTCGCGATACGTCCTCAGCTCGTCCTTCAGCTCCTGCAGCGCCCGCTCGGCGTTCGTTGCCTGAGTTTCTTTTTCCGTCAGCTGGTCCTGCAGCTCGTTCTCCCTTCGCATAAACTCTTCTCGTTCATCTTTCTCAATCGTCAATCCTGGTGTACTGGACCTGTCACCAGTCCTTGAGTCCGGTCGCGAAGGAGTCTCAGATCTGAGGTGATCTGACAATAACCGTGATGGCGTATCTGGTCTTTCTGACCGAGATCTGGACTCCGGCTTCGTCGTAGATGCTGAGCTTGGAAGGGGTCTGGCCCATTTATCTTGCGGAACAGTTTCTCCACGGCGCCATTGTGCCAATTCGGCATCAAGCGTAGCAATGTACTTCTCGAAACTCATAGCCTGATGCTGCGCCACTTTGAGCTGCTTTTTCAATTCGGCAGGGCTCAATTCGGCGTTGATCTTGGCCTTGTTCTTGATGCTCTTCGCTCGAGTGCCAAATCGAAGTGTGCTGACGGTCTCGGCATCGTTGTAGCTAGAAGGTGAGCAATTTATAATAAGTGTCGTCCTTGAGTTACCACCTAGTGATTCTTGCAATATTCGAGTCAACTTTGAGTCCCGATATGGTACATGAGTAGATTTGCCGTCAGTCAATGCATTGATGACCATACCTAGAGCACTCAAGCTCTTATTTATCTTCTTCGCCTCCTCTAGAGTCTGGCCAGTTGCACCTGTCTTGCCAACCTTCTCCGAACCTGCCAAATCCACGAGGTATAGCATTCCGCTCTTCTGATACCCTGTGTTAACATCTTTCTGGTTGATGGTAATACAGAATATCGAGTGCGAACGGGAAGATTCCAGGTTCATGTTTGTAGATGCCACAACTCTTGATTTCTGACCAAGCTCTAGCAATTTGTACACGTCTTCCACCTGCGTAACGTAAAGCTCTCGCATATCCTTCACATATGGACCTCTTGGCCCTTCGTGGATCGGCAGATTATCGTTGACAGGATTCAGCAGGTCTCGTATCCGCTCCATGTAGATTTCGATGTATCCCACGGATACAGTATATTCAATGCTCTGCGAACCGTGAACCAGTATTTCATCAAATATCTGCTCGACAATTCTTGGTATTATGCCTTTCTTGTGATTGTCGTCCATATCGCCCATCATAGTGTACGACTTCCCTGCACCAGTTTGGCCATAAGCAAAGACTGTGCCATTGTAACCATTCATTACGTCCGTCACCGTTGATCGGATTGAGAATTCGAAGATATCGGACTGCTTCGAGCCCATGTCAAAGACACGGTCAAACGTGAAAGGAGCATTGGCGATCTCGGCAGAGTTGATCATACAAGTATCATCGGATTCGAACTGTACAATTGGCTGACCACCATTGCCCACCTCAATCGTGTTCTGCGGCCTGAATCGAGCGACAACTTTTATGTTGTTACCGCCCGCCCCGGCGGAACCACCCCCAGCAGAAGCCATAGTGGCGTCCTGCTCCTGCTTAGAGCAGGCCGATTGTACTGGAGTTCAGTCGCTGTTATATTGAGACGAACGTGGCCGTCGATGCGGTGTCATATGTTGTGGGAGGCAGGCCGAAGTGCGCCCGAATTGTTGACAATTCGACTGGTTTGTGATTGAATGGTGTTACAAAGCGATCAACACGGGTGATGCCAAATTTCAGGGTCGTGAGGCTGTACAAACGTGGCGTTGTAGGTGGTTGTGCTGGAACTTGAACATTGGCAGTCACCTGCAGTGTCGACGTTGACATAATTTCGAGAAGCGCATGGTGCCCTCCATGGCAACCATTGTTTAGATTTGGGTGGATTGGTGTTTCAGGGGTAAGGTCACATGACTCAGTGCAATGGTGCCCAATAATGCCAAGACACCAACCTTACCTTGACCCCCCCCCCTTCTCCCTTGGTGTGCTAGTAACCTGTTTTGACCTTGACAGAGTCCTCCTTTGCCATGTCCCAAGATTTGCACGGCATATATCATCATATCTCCTAATAGAGTGAGTTTGTGAGGCAGCACTTTTGCGATTCTGGCAATCACAATTGAAACAGTTTTCCAGTAATAAGTGTCTCGGGTCCTGTCCTTTGCCTTATGCTGCCTTCCTGGAGCGATGCTCACAAGAGACATTTGCCCACCCTCTTCTCGCGATGTCTCTGCTCTCTATTTCCCATCTGTGGTATGTGTCCTTTACAGCATATCTATATAGACGGAACAAGTATGGTTTCTTTCCTTCAGCACAATCTGCCTTTTTTGTGCCTTACAAGCTATGACGACACATGATTAACATAATATACAATATTAAGGGTGGAAGAGTGTCAGTGAGCAGCAGAAGACGACCGCTGTTTGCACGTTGTTAGATACGTCATATCTTCATGTCAACACACAACTGCGCTGTCGTCTTGAATCTTTTTTCCCAATCATCGTTGGACAATTTCACCTATATCAATCTTCGATCTTCATCGAAAATGGCGTCTCTTGAGCAGCGCGCAACCTTCCTGACTCTGCCAGCTGAGATCAGGAACTACATCTACAAGTACCATCTTGCGAATGTAGTTCGTCTTCTGGTCGCTCGAAAGCCTGATCGTGTGAAGAAGGGACAACCCAATCTGCCAGAGTACGACATTGTCCACCTCTTGCACGACCAGAAGGACAATAACGCGAAGAATCTCAAAGCGATCTTCAAAGTCAACAGACTGATTCGCGACGACGTCCTCCCTCTGATTAAAGCTCTACCACGTCGTTTCCGTGCCTCATACCTTTCCGGCGTCCAATTCCTCACCCGTGACGACCCCACACTTCTCCCAGAAATCGACCACGTGACATTAGACCTGAAGGAGTACGAAATTGAAGAACCACACAACCTCCTCAAGATATTCGAAGCACTTCCATTTGTGAAGACCATCACCATCACGCACCAGACATCCCTTCCACTGACCATAGGCGAAATACTACCTCTTACCGCCAAGCCAGTCTCGGGAAATGGCCAGTGGGACGATCTCATGGACCAATTCAGATGGACCATGATCGAGCGGAAAGTCATGCAGCACTGCAACGGAGCAAGCATGGACTGGGATCACCTGGTGTCAGCCTGTCAACAGGACAAACAACGTTCACTAGAGGTCACATTCGTCTTGCGCGTCAACATCGTCAAAGCAGAGCCGCCTGCGAATCCGAATCCGCATCAAATGGCAGCGACGTTGTTTCAAGTCCTTACACAGTTGACTCAAGACTTTCCAGCAGCGCCTCAACCGCAGCCCCACATCAGCAGACTGGTAAGTTTTGCATATTACTCACACTTGTTTCGCGCGCGCATACACACACACAATACTAACAGGATCTACAGCGCATGAAGTATGTCAACGGAACATTGACGGAAGGTGTCTTCTATGATGGATGAAGCAGACACGGATTGTTGGGTCGAGAACAAGGAAACGACTCTATCTACGACAGGCAGTCTTTGCACAAGCATCATGGACAAGGACAATCTACGACAAATGCGGTTCATAATCTCAAACCTTCAATTCGAATATTCAAGTAATGCAAAACGAGGTATAGTACCCAAGAGTACATACTATTAGATCGGTGCATGACCACTCGATCAACTGGCGAATCTTGGCTTAAATGGCAGTCTTGATTGGGTAAGAATTGCAAGATGATGCATTCTGAACCATTAATTAATTCAAGGATTCATCCACAATGGTATCATAACTCAAGCATCAGAAAATGATAACACATTCCAAATCCACAGATTCAAGCCTCTCAACACCAAACAAACATTCATAAATTCGTAACCCCGATTTATTCCAATCCAAACACATCATACACACCCTCTCTTAGTCACCCAATCACTTAATCACTCAAAAACAGCCCCATCATCATCACCACCAACCCCATACTCCCCTTCGTCTTCCTCATCTCCCCCAAGTAATTCCCCCTCAACCTCCTCCCCAACCCACCCCTCAAAAACCTCCAACCCCTCCTTAATCCTTAACTTAAATCTCACAACATCCTCCAATATCCTTTCCACACCCCCATGTACATCCTCCCTAACCCTCTCAGCCTCAACCTTCATCCCCTCATACGCAAGCTGGACCTCCATCTCCCTTTGTTCAAGCTCGACCACACCTCTCTCCAATCCATCTCTCATCTTCGCGAGTTCCTTCTCCGTCTTCTCGCGCTTAGACAGCATCTGCGTATACGCTGTGTTGTGCTCGTCTTTCAGCGTTCCGTACAACGACTTCGTGGTGTTGAGTTTGTAGTTTAGGTTTTCGATTTCGGCGTTCTTCTCTGTGAGGATCTCGGAGACGGAATCTATTAGATCGCGGTCGCTGAGCGCGTGGTCAGTAGCCAGGCGGCGCCGTTCCGTGATGGATTTGCGGAGGGTGAGGAGGGAGGTGCGGGTTGTGCCGCGGAGGTCGGAGAGGTGTGGTGGGAGAAGGGATTGTGGTTGGTAGCCTGTTGAGGGGGTGGCGAGGAGGCGGTCGGATTGTTCGTCGCTGGAGCGGCTGCGGCTTCCTTGTTGTGAGCGGCGGGGCGTTGAGGTGGAGAAGTTGGCGGGCTCGGAGAGTTGTAGAATGAGTTCGTAGTTTTGGCCTTTGGCGTTGGCTGCTGTGGAGGGGATGAGGGACATTTGGTAGCCTAGTGTGTTGTAGCGCTTTACTATAGATTCGAGGTCTTCGAGTTTGCGGGCGGTGTCGATTTCTTTTTCGAGGACATGCTTGTTTACCTCTTCAAGAGTTGATACGGCGTCGTCGTGGGACTTTGTGAGACGGTCACGTTCTGTATTCATACGGTCGATATCCTGGATATTGAGACCTTGACGGTCAACAGCTTGTTGTAAGTTCTGTCGCTCTTGCTCGACTTGCTGCAAGTCTGTCTCGGTCTTGGAGATTTCTGTTTCCAGAATCTTCATTCGTGACTCGTATTTTTCAATCTTTGCTTGAACATTAATGTTGTAATCCTCAAACTTCTTCTTGTCGTCCTCCAAAATTTTGAAATGCTTGTCCAGCTTTGCTACATCTGGTGCTCCTCGTTCGATCTCTTCGAGCTCTGCTTTGAGCTTCTCATTCTCTTCCTCAAGGGCTTTCAGGTCATCCTCATAGCGAGAATTGATTCGGGAGAACTCCTCCGCCATAGCTTGTCTATGAGGCTCGAGAGCCGCATCTGCTGAATCGTCATCTTGGTCCGGGCTTACCTGAAGCCAATCTTGATATGCGCCGAATAAGAACCTAAAGACAATCCGGTCACCTGCCACATCAACACCAACTTCGGCACAAGCATCGTCATAAGCTCCTCGTGTAAAGTTGTCCAGCATTTGTGCTAGTTGCATGATCCAGTGAAATATCAGTAGAAATTTTGGCCAATGCTGGGGCGTGATCGGGTAAATATGCGATTTCGAGATATCTGTTCCATAGGGGTATCTTAGCTGTTTCATCAGCTGTGGTAGCTCCACGTCAATGTTCTTCTGAAACTTGTAGCTGGGATCTATGCGCTTGTAAAGCCACTGGAACATATAATTGAAGTCGTTTTGAGTAGGTGATGTAGTCGCATTGGGGCGTAAAGTATGCTTCATGTCCATTTCAAAGTTGTTTTGTGTCAGATATTCCATCAGCTCTTGCGACATCTTTTCCCTCAATGCCTTGCCCATGGGAACTCGTGGATCGGTTCTTTTAACTGGCACTTGTTGAGTAAAGAAAGTCTGTTGACCCAGCGCTCCTGCCGCTGAGGGCCTAGAGTAAATACTGCTTCTCCTCTGCATGCTTGCTGAGGCTGGTGTTTGCGAACCGAACAATTGGTTCGGTGCAAGGCTCTGTCTATGAGCTGATGCTGATGCTGACGCACTTGAAAAGGGATTGATGGTAGATCTTCGAACGGCTGATGCGCCCAAATCTGCTAGGTTGCCCCCAGAAGAGGATCGATGGAAATTCGGTTGCGCCGGCCGTTGGACGCTGTTGATTGAGGTCGATCGCGCATGTTGACCCGTGTATGGAACGCGTAGATCTTGACTTGAAGAAGTGCGCTTCATGGCAGACATGGGCTGTGGTATACCAGAGTAATTTTGTATTGGACCGAGTGTCTCTCGTGGCCGCCGCACGCTGAAGAGTCCCGTTGGCTGCGACATGGTCGCGAAGGTGCTCGTAATATTTTCGCTCCGCGACAGGAGTTTGACGCAGATTTGTGTAAAGCCGTGCTCTGGTGGTTACCTTGAATTATCGTGGGCTTTTGCTTAAGGATGTGGCGCACGAAGGTCATGTTGTGGTCAAATGTCGACGCAAAGCGCATTTTGTGTTACCAGGGCAACGACGCTAAGTTGTTAGCGCACTAAGTTGTGTTAACTCCATCTTTTATCTAATCGCATCACTGGTACAAGCTCGCGGTCGATCTTCGTCCTTGGCAGCGTTGCCGCCGCTGTCGTCGTCGTCTTCACGAGGTCCTTGTTGCGCGCTAACGTGCCTTCTTGTCAAGGCAACTAACTGCTCGCCGTGCTCTGACGTCCATTACTTACCCAAACTCGTCTGCGGCACTCTTCGTTGCTGTCTCAATGGTCACCATAGCACCCTCGGGATGCCAGTCAACACAGTTATGAGCCTCCAACCATGATCGGGCTCTGCTAGAGAAGAAACAGCAAGAACGGTAGAACTTCTTGGAGCTTTCTCTCATGATGTGGCATCATTCTCTGTGGTTTAGCAGGTGCAAAATTCCGAACGGAAAAAGCAGCTCAGCGCACTCAGTTGAGAAATACAGCATGACTACGAATACAGTCTGGCCCGCCAATCACAATTTTCAGCAAAGCTGTTGCAAAGACTTCGGGATTAAATCATGCTCCTGTCGTTGGAAATTGTCCCTTTCTTACCAAGAGGGGGATTGTTGTCATTGTGCCTGGCTGAGGGCAAGTACACAAACCAATACGTGAGATGGTCATTGGAAAAGCTCGGGAAGACCCCGCCTATTCTAAACACAAGGATTTTGGAACGTCAACGACTTGCTCGAAGCGTGTTGTGGTCATCACGATATCCACCTGTGGATGGTGGGGAGAGCCAATCTTGTTGTTAGAGAACCTTCCATGGTAGGTAGTCGATGCACTCAGTACGCCGAATCATTTCCGGATTGAGAAACCATAACTCCAGGACACGAACAATCGTATTAGACAAATTCCAGCTACAAAGATCACTATGCATGAGGCACAAAGAGTTGCTCATCGCTTCAATGTCTCTTCAACATTGGTCATCTTACCTTGGGCTTTATGCTGGTTGCCCGTCTGTGCTTCAACATCAACAGAGAGTCTCTTGCACAACGAAAACACCTTGTTCAAAATTCTCCAATGTGCTCGTGTGTCGTTGGTACACACGTCGAAGTGATTTCAAGTCTCCCTTACAACCAACAGTAGTAAATAAGGCGCTAATCGTATCCAGTCTAGCGTCAAGCTCTACAAACGCGCGGTTAATGACTACTTCCGTAAAACACCCGACCTCGTGTCTTTCTGGTCGATCTAGCCTCGGTTGCTTGCTATCTGCTCATCCAAAACTTGTTCTCAAGGACCACCAACACATGAGCGGATAACAGCAACACGAGCTCACTCCTGACCATGACGCCGCGACAGGACCTCGTGTCCTCGGCAGTGACCTTCCTTCAGGATCCATCTGTTGCATCTTCACCAGTTGAAAAGCGTATCGAATTCCTAAGATCGAAGAACCTCACACAAGAAGAGATCGATTTGGCATTATCGCAGTCAAGCGGCGAAGTATCACCACCAGCACCCTTAAATCAACAATATTACCCGCCGTCCCAGCAATATCGACCGCCTCCTCCAGGCTATGCCTATCCTCCATACAACCAACAATGGCCTCAACAACCTCCTCCAGAACCTCCTCGCCGAGACTGGCGCGATTACTTCATAATGGCTACAGTAGTAGGTGGCGCCAGCTATGGCCTGTACATGCTCGCCAACCGCTACATTAGACCGCTGATAGCGCCGCCAACACCTCCTCAACTCGAGCAAGACAAGACAGCCATTGATGAACAATTCAACAAAGCGTTTACTCTAATCGACACATTGGCCGAAGACACGACGAAACTGAAAGAAGCAGAAGAGGCTCGAACCAAGAGATTAGACACAGCAATAGCAGAAATCGAAACGATAGTCGCAGATCTCAAGACGGCGAATCAGAGACGAGAAGATGACAGTCGGCGCATGGAAGGCGAAATCAAGAGCATGCGCGATTCGCTACCACGAGCAATTGATTCAGTCAAGGAAGGCAGTGAGAAGCAGCTCAAAGAGCTCTCTACTGAGCTATCAAGCCTGAAAGCATTAATGTCAAACCGAATGGGTAGCAACTCAACACCTTCCTACAGCAACACGCCTGTCCCACGCGCCCCAAAAACAGAAACTAGCACAGCACCATACACAAACCTAACCTCGCGACCGAGTAACAGTAATGTAAGCTCATCGACAGCGGATGTTGCTCCAGGTAGTCACGGAAATGTGACTGGTGTTAACGGCGCTGGCACAGTCCCGTCATACTCCATGCCCAGCAGTTCAGGCACAAGCACACCGACTGCAGCCGCGTCAGGGGCTAAGCCAGCAACGACAAATCTTGGGTATGGTGCGAAGAATGTGTCGATTCCAGCTTGGCAACTCGCGGCGCAGAACAAGAAGGATGGGACTAATAGTACTCCTGCTGGCGCAGGATCAGGAACGACCAATGGAGCTCCAGCTACGGATGGCGCAGATGCGGTCGCTGCTTTGCAGGCTTCTTGATGTATGGATGAACTTTAGGTGGTAGGAGATACATAGCATCCTGACATGCCTCAAACCCATTGCTTGCATTGTCCATAATATCATACTTCGTTTCGCCATTGATGAATATGCAACACAAGTTTTGGTGCTGCATCTGCTCTGTTCGCTCCAATCTATGCGATACAACCAGTTGGATGTTCCTGAAACTGTCTTTCCATCGCACCTAATGCACCTATCATTCCTCCCTCAATGTCGCCGGCTGCACGTTTCCGTCTCCAAACCTCTCCCTCGCAATCTCCCTCAGCATACTCATCGTCTTGTCCTCCTTCGCTCTCATATGCTTCACCCGCTCCTCCCGTTCCACCATCCTCGCTCTCAGAATCTCTTCTCTCTTAATCTCTCTTTCTGTCTTGCGCCTCTCCTGCTCCTTTTTCATATTCTTCAGCTCACTCATCGTATCCTCGCCCATCAGATCGCTGTCTTGTACCTCGGCCATATCGCTGTCCTTAGACGCTGCGAATACACGGTTCGACACGGCTATGTCGCGCTTCTTTTCGAGTTGTCGTTCTCGGGAGCCTGGGTCGGCGCGGGGGACAAGGTCTTCTAAACGTTCTTGCTGGAGTTTGCGATCCCCCTTGCGTTCCTGGCCTAAGAGTTTGTAGTGGTCGTCTTGTGCGGCTCTTGTTGCAACGTGGATGTTTTCATCGCGGTATTGGAGATCTTGGAGGGATGGGATTGTTGGGCCGGAAGGTATAGCGGATGAAGTCAATTTGGCCAGGGTCTGTGCACTGGTCTGGGGAAGTGAAGGGCCAAAGTCTTCTTCGTCTTCACTAACTTCACGCCGCGCTTGTATATCTTCTCGTCCATGTTCCCGCTTTTGTGTGACTGTTTCGGAAGGTGGTTGTGGCGGAGATGATCCATTGGGTGTGGCATTCTGCTGAGCTTTGATCGCTTTCGTCAGAGTGGCAGGATCATACCAGCCTTCTGCAAGTTCTCCACGGTTCCTATCATGTCAGTAATTCCTCAGCCGAACAGTCGACGGATTGTAACTAGGTACTTACCATTTGTTCATGAAACTTTTCCAGCGGCCCTTTACTTCATCTTCGGAGAGCTCTTCTATATCCCGTTGCTTTTGTATATCGAGATATAACGCAAACATGGGTCTGTAACTGGGTAGATCGTACTTGGTTAACTCCCGGGCATTGTACGGTAACGACCGAGAAGCATGATGGTGGGAACCATGCTTTCGTTCGAGACCTGGCGAACGATGCCGTCGACTTCTATCGTGGCTGTTTGGTGACCGTGATCGTGTACGTTCACGCCTATGATCATTCATCGTAGTTTCAGTGTCAGAATTGTCGGATAGGTATTGACTTGAATAAATTGCTTCGGCCGGAATTCCACCGAGGAATGATGAATGACGACCATCATAGTTCAGATATTGATAATATTTTTTCTTTTCTGCTTGACCCAAGTCAAGTATCTATTTGTAGGGTAGGGACTTACTCAAATCGACTTTTCTACCTACAGCACAATGCACATTCTAGCAAGGTTGTCCTTTCCTTGAACCATATGGTTCGCTAACATGTACAGGTCACCAACGATGATGGTCCTCCATCTAACCAGTCTTCGCCTTACGTGCATTCACTCATATCTACCTTGAGAGAGGCTGGTCATACTGTCT
>Ga0115851_100163_pt1 | contig 23748 bp, 16 predicted proteins | sample InSIn2gowninarea_FD_83865 | JGI IMG/M metagenome (GOLD analysis project Ga0115851, IMG submission 83865)
CGTGGAAATCGCTATTCCAACAGTCATTGTTTTCACTACTTCTTCCTGGCTGTTCACTAGTTTACCTGAACATTACTTGAACTTTCTGTCTGCTAAACACGCAAGCACCCCAGGCAGAGTCACCAATCAGGATAATCCCCAGTCCATCTCGCATCAAATCCAAGCGCCGAGCCAGACGCTCGTTGAACGACGAAGACGAAGATCTATCCTACGAAACAGCAGCGAAGCAAGCCCAGAAGGTTACAGACGCACAAATCAAGAAATATTGGAAGAGAGAAGAAGGCTCCCGACTCGCACCACGAGGTATGTTTTCCCTTAATCTCTCTATCTTATTCCCACCCCACCACCAAAACGAACATACTAACCTCTCCCTCCCCAGTCCACCAACAAACAATCCATACCCACGAAAAAATCCTCCGCCACTTCGACCTCTCCTCCGAATACGGTCCGTGCATCGGCATCCCACGCCTCCAACGCTGGAAACGCGCTTTCTCTCTCGCTCTAAATCCGCCCGCAGAAGTCCTAGCCGTCCTCCTCAAAGAAGAGGCGAAGGAGCAGAGCAGTGAAAAGGGTGAGGAGAGAGTGACGGGTAAAATTGCTTATGTTGATGAGTTGGGTGGTGGGAAAGTAGGCGCTATTGAGTGATTGGTCGATCGAAAGTTTGTGGACGTGATGAGTGCCTACTTATGTATTATGGTCGAGAAATCTATTAAGGATGGCTGGATGGCTGGTTTACTATGCGTGAATGGAACTCGATGCATGCGAACGGAGTGGACGGTATCAGAAAAACGACTGTGTTGAACATCATTGTATGGCGTATAGGGCGCATATTATGCTAAAACGAAGCCTGAGTTGGTGGGTCCATGGCAAGGTATTATGAAATGGTTGTTAGAACGGGCTCTGAGTGATGTATGCGTATGGACTTATCACGGCAATTCAACGGTTGCATTGAGGTATAGGAGATGCTTGAGCACTGGATCTGATCTGCGATGAGAGTCGTGGACATGAGCAGATAGACGAACGTTTGTGAGGAGTTGCTAGGCGTTTATGGTACGAAGGGCTGTGTCGTCAGTATATGATACGCATGGAATATGAAACAAATGAGGTCTGATACCATGCATATTGACGTCTACATGCACGGAGATATACGAGAGATGTTGCATGGCTTGACTAGTCGCTTTTCATTATCTACTCCCTATCTATCGTCCTGGCAGATCATTCAATCAAATGGCGTGACCTCTTCGATTCAATCCCCTAACTAAGTGAAAAAGTGCCATTGGAAAGGTTAATATTGAAGACAAATAACGCCTGAAAGCCCGAATGCACAGAGGGTCGAACCTCTAGGCTCGATACCCGTGTAGACATATGCTTCGTCCACCCATTCGTCATCAAGTCAATTCATACGCTCACTATCTGTGGAAAAACAGACCTTGTCATACAATCGCAAAATCCGTTCCTAATCATCACTCGTTTATGCGAGACCAAACTCAGGGACTGTGGTGGTCTTGCCAGCGAGAGCCAACGGCACGATACCAGAAACGTGCATCTCTGGCCCGAAGACGTGCATGTTGAGCTGGAGTTCTTCAGCAGCAGATTTGATGTTCTTGAGACCTTCTTGGTAGTTGGGACCGGCACGTCTGACCCAGATCTGGGTCTTGTGCTCGTTGAGGACTGGGGCCACATCTCGGAGAGCTCTAATCACACCTTTGAAGGTAGATGCAACGTTGGTGAAGTTGGCAATACCACCACCAATGAAGAGGACTTTGCCTTCTGGATGCATTGGTGCTCGCAACATTAGGTCAAGAACAGTCTTGGCATAGTTGTATGTCTGAGTCTCGGTTGGAGCACCAGAGTATTCTCCGTAGTTGGCGAGGTCGCTGACGAAGCCGGCGGAAGCGATGGCATCAGCATAAACGACAGAAGCACCACCACCAGCAACCAAGGTCCAGATTCGGCCGTTGGCATTCAAAATGGTCAGCTTCAGAGAAGCGCCGGTCTTGGCGTCCATGTCGGAAATGTATTTCTCCTCCTTACTCATTTCTCGTCCGAACGGTGCTGGGAATTCGATTGGTGGACCCGCATCCACGGTAACCTTGCCGCTGGCTGCAGTTGCACTCGGCAGACCAAGAGCAGCTGGTCCTCGTGCAATCGCCCATTTCACACCGCACTCAAACTCGGCGGTTTGATCGAGCTTGGCAGCAAGATCTAGGAAATGTACTTCGGCGGAAGTAGCATCTTTGTTAGGAATAACGACCAGGGGGTTGATTTCAAGGTAAGTAAACTGGCAGTCGACATACACTGCGTATAGTCTGGCAATGAAGTCAATGAGCACGTTGTGGATGCCCTTAGGAACTTTCTTTAGCAGCGCAGCTGCTAATTCCTGGTTTGAGGGAAACTTTTTCAGGTCAACTGGAATGAGGATTTTCTCGGCCTTAGCATCGACATCACCGACGTCGACACCACCCTCGTGTGTGAAGAGGATCCAATCGCCCTGACAATGTTAGGATAGTGCTTCTTGAGTGCTCAGGAGTACTTACGTCTCGCACAGAGTTTATGTTGATGTAGTATTCGGTATTGGCAGGGTGTGGCACGAAAGGCTCGACAAGGAACTGTCTTAATGTGCCGGTAATGTGCTCTACTTGTTGTTCCGTTCCTGCTTTTGTTTCAATCCATGCTCTTGCTTCTGGCCATGTCTTGTTTAGAGCCAGTAGACCAGCCTTCCCTCTTCTCTTGATAAGTTGATCTGGTTTAGCAACAAATTTAGCGCCTGGTGCCTTCAACCACGGGTATGTAGCCTCGGCTTGGTCAAGTACAGACTCGACAGTCTGGTCTTCAGGGAAATGGAGGGATGCTAGTCTTGCTGGTGGGTTGTGTACGCCGGAGGCCTTCAGAGGAGTGGGCTTGATCACAGGCGCTCGAGTGAGATGATAGTTGAGAATAGCTTTCCCATCAGCTTCGAGGATGGATTTTGCAGACATGTTGCTTGAGAGCGGTGAGGTAGTCTTGCGTGTTTAGCAGACAGAAAGTTCAAGTAATGTTCAGGTAAACTAGTGAACAGCCAGGAAGAAGTAGTGAAAACAATGACTGTTGGAATAGCGATTTCCACGCAGACACGAAAATCAATCTGGAAACTGCAATACCAGGTTTCGTGAAAGAGATGTTGCTATGATCTTGAGACTTGACAACAACAATTGATTAGTGTTGACTTTTTGGCTACTCGGATTTGGAGTGCTCATCAATACTCCGCTACCACATTTGCAGGGGATCCTATCTGCACCAAAATCTGAGGTGGGTCGATGGGGCAGGGCCAATTCAGGCGACCCTGATCACTCTCCAAGCCCGTTGTCCCTCGTTCCTGACAGGCGGTAAGGTTCTTGGTTACCATGACATGACGCCAATTCTGGAAACAGCCCACATCCGCCTCAAAAGTTCTACAAGTACGAGAAAATTTCGGCGGTCTGTACAACAGATATCTTGTTGGGAGAAATGCAGGGACGTGAGCTCATAGTAGCAAGGCAAACTCTCAAATTGTTCATCCTCAACATCTAGTCCGTGAATCCACAGTTGTAGCGAACATCCAATGCTTTTTCGAAAAGAGGACAACCATCGTATTTCGTAAAGGACAGACACTACCTTTGCGGGGCGTGGCTGATGCCGATAACTAACACGGCTTGAACTATCGATAGGCAATCGGACTCCGACTGTAGTTTATGGTACCACATCAGACCAGCCATGTAGTATCTGGCGGTGAAACAATAGGAAACATAAATTCGAGGCAAAACGAAGTCTCAGCAAGCCTTGGTCTGCTTGTCAGCTCGTGAGATTGGGGTCGAAATTTGCTATTTCTGGTTCATGACCTGTGATAAGCAGACTAACGCGGGGTCTCAACATGCCCGCTGCAGGGGTATGACCTTCCCAAGGATGCCCCACTGCAATGCTAAATCTTACACTAACACCCAACTCGCTGTACTTGTACACCGTTCCCTTGTTGGATCATTGATTTTAGCCTCGTCACTGCGTTAACTTTCCTTGTCTAATGGGGCGTCAGTTTTCCAATATCTGAGAGTCTGCTAGGAAGTCTTTGTTGACCGAGTAATAAACACATCCAACACATCCTCATCTCTCTACAGGCATCCACTTGAATCTCCGAGGCAGTTTCCTCTCAACAATCTATTTTCCTCTCAGAATACAATCTCTAGAATCGTAAGTTTTTCAACTGTCTAACACATTTCCTGTATATCACTTCTCTGGCCAATTTGTTTATACCATACACAAACATACTGACGAATTATGGGTTTGACAGACTATAGTCAGGCCAGATCCAATATGGACGCGCCATCACCTCTCGTCAATGGTGCACCAAAGATCAGCGTCAATGGCGCCAGCACACCAGACTCGGATGTGCCAATGTCGGCCAACGACAACATCCGCAGATTCGAGGCTCCCTCCCGAGCGATGAGCCCTCTACAGAATGCCCTCTTTCATAACAGATCAAGATGTTTCGTCTAGTAAGCAGATCTGAAAATGACTACAAACAAGATCTAACAGGAACCAGCGGTATGCAGCCAAAAGCCGTGCAGGGTATGCTCGATTTCGACTTCATATGCAAGCGATCGAACCCTTCCGTGGCCGGCATCATATACACATTCGGTGGCCAGTTCGTCAGCAAGATGTACTGGGGAACCAGCGAGACTCTCTTGCCTGTCTACCAGTCTGTAGAGAAGGCCTTTGAAAAGCACCCTGAGGTCGACAGCATTGTCAACTTTGCCTCCTCACGATCAGTGTACAGCTCTACTATGGAGCTCATGAACATTCCTCAAGTCCGATCGATTGCAATTATTGCCGAAGGTGTGCCAGAGCGAAGAGCGCGTGAGATTATGGTGGTTGCCAAGGACAAGGGTATTACAATCATCGGACCTGCTACCGTTGGTGGTATCAAGCCTGGTGCTTTCAAGATTGGCAACACTGGTGGTATGATGGACAACATTGTGGCCTCCAAGCTGTATCGAAAAGGTTCTGTCGGATATGTCTCCAAGTCTGGTGGTATGTCCAATGAATTGAACAACATCATCTGTCAAAACACAGACGGTGTGTTTGAAGGTATTGCCATTGGTGGTGACAGATATCCTGGAACCACCTTCATCGATCATCTACTCAGATACCAGGCTGATCCAGAATGTAAGATTCTGCTTCTGCTTGGTGAGGTTGGTGGTGTCGAGGAGTACCGAGTCATCGAGGCTGTTAAGAACGGTACGATCACGAAACCAATTGTTGCCTGGGCCATTGGTACTTGTGCCAGCATGTTCAAGACTGAAGTTCAGTTCGGTCATGCAGGTGCTTCCGCCAACTCTCAACTGGAGACTGCAGTAGTCAAGAACCAGTCCATGAAGGAGGCCGGTTTCTTCGTCCCAGACACTTTCGAGGATATGCCAGGTCTTCTCAAGTCAGTCTATCAAAAGCTGGTCAAGAATGGTACCGTCAAGGTATCTCCTGAGCCGGTTGTGCCGAAAATTCCAATGGACTACTCTTGGGCACAGGAACTCGGTCTCATCCGAAAGCCTGCCGCTTTTATTTCCACAATTTCCGACGACAGAGGTCAGGAATTGTTGTACGCTGGTATGCCAATCTCAGACGTCTTCAAAGAGGACATTGGTATTGGTGGTGTCATGTCTCTACTGTGGTTCCGACGCAGACTGCCAACCTACGCCAACAAATTTTTGGAAATGGTTCTCATGCTTACCGCTGACCATGGTCCAGCTGTGTCTGGTGCCATGAACACCATCATCACCACTCGTGCCGGTAAGGATTTGATCTCCTCTTTGGTCGCCGGTCTTTTGACCATTGGAACTCGATTCGGTGGCGCTCTTGACGGTGCTGCTGAGGAGTTCACCAAGGCTTTCGACAGGGGTATGAGTCCCAGAGAATTCGTCGATACCATGCGAAAGGAGAACAAGCTCATTCCAGGTATTGGCCACAGAATCAAGTCACGGAACAACCCAGATCTTCGTGTCGAGCTCGTCAAGGAGTTCGTCCTCAAGAACTTCGCCTCCCACAAAATGCTCGACTATGCTCTTGCTGTCGAAACCGTCACTACCTCCAAGAAGGATAACCTGATCCTCAATGTTGACGGCTGCATTGCTGTGTGCTTCGTGGACCTTGTACGCAACTGCGGTGCCTTCTCTCCAGAAGAAGCCGAGGACTACCTTCGAATGGGTGTTCTCAATGGTCTCTTCGTTCTCGGCCGATCGATCGGTCTTATTGCTCACTACCTCGATCAGAAGAGATTACGTACTGGTCTCTACCGACATCCATGGGACGACATCACCTACCTCCTACCAACCCTTGCTAAGGGCGGCCCAGGTAACGAAGGTCGTGTTGAAGTTAGCATGTAAGCTATTGGTTTCAATGAGAAGAGTACTACTTGCATGTTTACATATAGTCATGGTAAATGATCTGGCGTTTTGTTTTTCGAGCGGAAAGTGTGGTGGACATACGACGACTTCTGTTACCTTATTGACCAGAATGAAAGGCACTTTTGTGTCGTTTTACCTTTGCCTAACGGTAATCATGTTACGTGCTGCGAATGTTCCCAGCCTTGCTACGACGGCCACAGCACCACCATTGTGGCATCAATCCTCCCACCCTGCCCACAGTTGTGGTTGGTTATATTGCACATTCGTTCGGATCGTGCTTCCACAACTTCACATATCTCCAGTTTTCTGCCACAATGACATGAAGAATTTCATGAACGGAGCGGACTAAACCTCGCGTCATAGAAGAGGTTGAAAACTCCGCCGATCTGGTTCTGGAGCAACCAGAGAGCTGACCGGTTCTGCGAGTACATGGCCGACAACGATCTGGATCCTGTTGTGGCGCTCTTGTTTCTAGCTGAAGGTGTCGACCCTGGTCGCAGTTTCCCCGCTTCATGGTGAACCACATCTACGAGTATAGCCACGAGTACGTCTCCTGCTTTTTCTAACCAAATGACGAACTGCGTGGCGGAAATGATCCTCAATCACAATGAGATTAAGAAGAGAGTTGCTGTCATCCGGCATTTTATCGCGGTAGCAGACGTGAGTGATCCTAATATGTTTGTGCGGACCATACTAATTTGATTAGAAATGTCGAACGTTGAACAACTTTTCATCGTTGACAGCAATTGTCTCCGCCCTGGGAACTGCTCCAATACTCCGGCTGAACCGAACGTGGGCACAAGTGACGACCAAGGTCAAAGACGCGTTGGAACAGATGCGATCGCTGATAGCCAGTACAAAGAACTTCAGCCGCTACCGAGAAGCATTGCACGCGGCAAATCCACCTTGCATACCTTTCTTAGGCGTGTACTTGACAGATCTCACTTTTATCGAAGATGGCATTGCGTCAGTGGTCAAGAACACCGAGTTGATAAATTTCACGAAGAGGACAAAGACGGCGGAAGTCATTAGGGATATTCAGCAGTACCAGAATGTGCCATACACTCTCACTGAAGTGCCAGAACTTCGGGATTGGATCTTGGACAACATGCGAGCAGCGTCAGATGTGCATGAAATGTACAACAAAAGCTTGCAAATCGAGCCGCGAGAACGAGAAGAGGAAAAGATTGCACGATTGCTTTCTGAATCAGGCTTCTTGTAGACAATAGTCTACTGTTGGAAGCCCAAAGGACCGAAGCGAGCATTTCTGATGCGACACAAATTTTCGACCTTCTATATTGGATATGTATTCTCGCATTTTCTGGCCAGAGAGAGATTAGCCTCACATCTTCTGACGACCTCTGGCTGGTACAAAGGATCTTAGTGAGGTATGTGTGGTGAAGTGATAGCCAGTTATTTATCAGATGATCCCAGGTAGGACAAATGTATATGCTGGTCGATCACAATGCATGAGACTATTGTATTTCAGCTCACATTTTGGGACTGACGTGGACATGCATTTCTAGCGCTGGTGTGGAGGTTGTTTGCTCGGCACCTGCATCCTCGAAATAACAGCTCATATAAGACAGGCATCCGCTTGGACCCTGATCCTCGATACTCGAGCAATATGGTAGAGGTCATGTTCTTAATGTTTGCAGCTTCATCCGTCGATCTCCTTTCAACCAATGATTATGGCCAAGCATTTTTTCCCGAATGTCGCACCAGCAGGGGTTGGCAGGCATGCTGCGTCTGTGTCATACAAATCTACCTCCAGTCTACCGTTTTGGGGTTGGATCCCCGGGTACACATACATGCGTGTTTTCCATGCACCTAACCGTTGGCTATGGCTGTCAGCGTGCACATGGTCGTCTGACGCAACCTCGAGTCCCTGAACCGCACAAATCATCCCTCTTCGACGACCTCACATCCCAAGCCATAACGTCTTGAATTGGCCTGCCATCCATGCCAGCCGTTACGAATCCGACACGACTTAACTCTCGGAATTGCAAACATGTTCAGTGCTGTCCTCTCCGGGACTGACAAGTACATCCCGCCCCCATTGGGTCCGCACACATCCCGAGTGTATTGGCTTATTTACTGCGATGTCCAATATTTTGTCAGCGTTCACTGGCCATGGATCATGTCTCTACATCGTTTCTTACCACCAGGTTCTAGCAATTTCGTTTGATTGCTTCAAGATTTCGTATGATCTACCTCGTGCCGCTGGTATCGAGGAACAGCTCTTTCAGTACCGCTATATCTCTTTGCTCTACCCTGTGGTCACAGCCGTTCCCGCTCGCCATTCTGAAGTATTCGGGAATCATGGTCAGCCAGAGCAAAAGTACATAGAAGATCCACTGGCGTCCTCCCCTGATACCTCTTCTCAGCTCTAACGAGTTTCTCTAGCCTGCGAACACCGAGACTGTAACACTACGTACGTTGCGCATGATGGAGTACGACGATAGCGGCCGAGAGAGTCGAAGGTATGGCAACACAGGTCCAGGCAGTACACTCAATACTGTTTCCACCGTCGGCATCATAGTCGGCTTTCTGCTGCTCCTGAACCGATTATACTGGAGATGGAAAAAGGGTACACCTGGACTGGACGATATACTCATCACGTTTGCATGGGTGAGTACTGTTGACTTCGAGGGCACTGCTTTCAATTGCTGACTGTTGTTAGATATTTCTCCTGATCCTGGGCATTGTGAGCTTGAAAGCCGTGGACTACGGTTATGGTCGTCATCAATCAACGCTGACACGAACAGAAGCATCAGATGCTGAGCGGGTAAGTCTTGCCCCAAGAGTAGCCATCGACTGCACGATTTTCATTGACTTATCCTCGTTCCTGGTACACACGCTAAGTGAGCATGGCCGAATAGCTCTTCTACATCTACCAAATCTTCTACAAGTTAACCATCAACACCGCTAAACTAAGCATCCTCACTCTTTACCTACGTGTTTTCGATACGAAAGACTGGTTCGGACGTCTCACAAAGATACTCCTATTCGTTGTCTCTGCATACACCTTTTGCATCCTCGTGGCGAACATTTTCATCTGCACTCCAGTCACCCTCTATTGGGACACAAGTCCCACAACCACAAACTTATCCTCAGCCGCCACCGTCCGCGAATCCTCCTGCATCAACATCCTAGCCTACTGGTATGCCAGCAGCCTCTACAACATCCTCTCCGAAACACTCATGCTCTTCTCGGTCCTCATCAGAATCTGGACTCTCCCCTCCCACTCCCAACCTCCAATCCTCCAATTCCGCCAAAAGATAAACCTCACAGTCGTCCTAGGTCTAGGCGTATTCACAATCATCACCGCGATCCTACGCATGACCACTCTGAATAACACAGCAATGAGCTTGGACAGAACAGGCGGAACCCTCACAAGCACAATCTGGAGCAGCATAGAAGCAAGCCTCGGCATTGCAGTCGCTAATCTTCCCATGATCCGCCAACTCCTCAAATGGCGCGGCTGGTGCGGCGGTCGCTGGTTCAGCAGCACGGCAGGCAAGAGCCGAGACCACTCTCGTCGACGAAGCAGCCGAGTGACCAGTAGCAGCAACTACCAACAACAACCACCCACCATCTCTCTCAATCGAAATACAAATAACAGACAGACCAAGGACAACACTATCGACGAAGTCCTAGCTTCCCAACAACAAATTCGTCTCCAACGCGACTTTGAACGAAGCGTTGTGACTAGTAGCACCCACAGCTCTGGGTCCGGCTCCTCACCATATCCATACTCATATCCAGCAGACGATATCGAAGCGGATGCCCATGCAAAGGTTCGAAATTATCAACACGCGACACCGGCGAAATACTCCAGCGCTAGTAATGCCAGTGAAACGGCTAGCACAGGTTCACGGTCATTCACGTCGACGACACAGCTCAATGCTGAGTCCGAAACCGGTCTGCCTAATTTCATTCCTACTCCAACAACGACCACGACCGCGGTGTATGCGCAGCCCATTAAGCCAGCGTACGTGAAACACAGATCATGATCTCTAGAATGCCCAGCTACATACGTGTGTTGGGACATATGGTAAATTGGTCAAGGCTTTCTGCGTTGCTCATGTAGTCTTCATTTGTGGTACAAAAGATAGTTTGAATGAGTCGTTGGCTACCTACCTAGGGTAGGTGAGAGCAAAAATAGCTTCCAAGACAATGATAAAATCTATTGGTCGGGAAAATCGGACTCAATTACTTGGAGTTCGCACCTGCATTCTTAGAAACCGCAGCAAGAGGTCTGCCTGCAACGCCTCAACACTTTGCGTGATTCGAAGAGTGTCTCTATCTACAAACTTGAATCACTGCCGGGAAAATATCCGATATCCTCAAATGACCACAATCTTGTTATGCTGAGCTCTAGCTGTCTGTTCATTGATATCGTGATGTGCAGCGCATGCACATAAGGCTGACTCCATGTCCCGAGAAGGCGACTACAACTATTCGACAATCGGTGACCATGCGCTCCAGGCAACGAACCAGCACGAGTATCTCGCTGGCCATCAGTATGATCACATTGTGAATCATGGGCTAGCACATTTTGGCGACAACATCTACGCTGGTGCGGGCGCGGCGATACATCAATTGCAGCATCACGTCGCCAGGCTGTGGATCAGGGCTCTGTTGGTCCTCGTCTTCGGGCTATTACTCCAACTTGGTATTTTTTCGGCTCTCAAGACCCATGAGAGAACACAGGACAATAGACGTCAAAGTGAACAACAACGCCAAGAAGTCGCTACGTGGCTGACACGCCTCACATTCGATGAAAAGCAGATACAAACATTTGAAACCCGTTCCGCAGGTACTGGCAAATGGCTGTTACAGTCTGATGAATTCCGGAACTGGCTGACAGGGGATGAGCCAGCGCTGTGGTTGTCTGGTGCTCGTAAGTTGCTCTCGGCAATTAGGATCCCGACATCTGACAGGTATTCTTTTATATTAAGCTGGCGTTGGCAAGACCGTTCTCACGTAAGCACTGGGGATTCTGTAAATCCAACCCAATTAGCGCTCTAATTTCTACATTCAGTTCAATCGTTGTCGACCACCTTCTACGACTTCCTTCGACATCTTCAAATCCAGTTGGAGTAGCGTACATTTACTGCGACTACGACGCTCAAGGTGTCCACAACCTCCGGGATCTTCTTGCCAGTGTCTTGAAGCAACTGATCCGAAGCTCATATCACACTTCTGATCAGGTGGCGAACTTGCACGCACGACTTACAAAGGAACTCCCTCCATTACCACTCGAAGAGATTCAAAAGATCTTACGGTTCGAAGTTGCTCATTTTAGTAAGGTCTACATCGTTCTAGACGCCTTGGACGAATGCCCAAGCTCGAACGGCGAACAGCTAAGGTTTGTACGTATGCTGTCGGAGCTCCTACCAAAGAGCACGCTTCTTATCACTTCGCGACAGAATGTTGATATTACACCCATCGTTCCTGACGTAGTCCGCATAGATGTCATGGCCAGCGACATCGACATCAGAGCCTACGCAGCAGATAGGCTCTCGGGTCCATATGTCGAACTTGGTCGAATACTGGATACTCAGCCTCAATTACGAACAGAAATAATCAATATTGTCGTTGACAGAGCCTCAGGAATGTGAGTATATTCTTGGTTGTTAAACAATCCTTGTAGTCATCATAGCCGTCGCCTTGCGCTTACTTATCATAGGTTCTTGCTTGCGAGATTGAACATAAATTGGTTCGCCGAAGAGACTGATATCGCAGGCATACGTTCAAAGCTGGCAGAGCTACCTACAGACTTACCAGAAGCATATGCTCTCACAATGAGGAGGATAGAGTCTCAGAAGCCCCTTGAGCGTCAGATAGCATACAAGATGCTCTCCTGGGTTGTTTATGCTTTGAGGCCGCTCACAATTTACGAGCTTCAAGTAGCCATCGCAGTACAGCGTGGCTCCTCTACTTTCGATATTGAAACTACAAAAAGCGGAACGTTCTTGTTATCCATCTGTGCTGGTCTTGTACACCTGGAAAATGCCACGCAATATGTACGTCTGATCCATTACAGCGCACAAGAATATCTTCTTCGTCATGGCAACTTCCTGTTTCCGGATGTTCAACACGAGATCACAACGACCTGCTTGACCTATATGAGCTTAGATATCTGGCAAGACCTCAATTGTTCTTCTCGGAAAGATATGGCTAATTTGCAAGATAAGTATCCCTTCTACGAGTACGCCGCTAGGTATTGGGGTACACATGCCCGAGGCATACCAGAGAGAGATGTTATTGTTGCAAATTTCCTGAACTCTCAGCATCATCAATTCTGCTCTTTCCAATCCAGATCATTATCAGAACGTGGCAAAATGGCTTGGAAGTTCTGGCTCAATGATGAGAACACGTTGGTACCACTCTTGCACGCATCAGAATTTGGCCTTCTATACACAGTGGCTGTACTGCTAGGCAAGCACTTTAGCTTGAAGCATACTACAAGTATTCGGCGGTTCTATGGCAGGTGGCTCGATGCTTTTCTCCAAGCTGCGGTCGCAAACGGCCATCTCGAACTTACCTTGTTTTGGCTAGAAATGGGAGCTGATGTTAACGCTGTCTTCACTCGGGAACCATCGCCTTTAGCGGCTGCCGCCGCGAATGGATATGGGCTAATAGTGGAGTTACTTCTTTGGCGTGGCGCCAACCCCTGGCAGAAAGATGGCATATTGGAAAACGCAATCATTACAGCCGTGTCTGGCGGCTACAATGACGTCGTCACACTTTTGCTTCAGAACAGGAAGACCGACCATTTGCGAGACTCGCGCATCATCACCGATGCTCTAAGGTTGGCGTGCTATAATGGTAACCTACAATTAGTGAAACTTTTACTCGACTGGGATCCCGATCTCGACCAATTGGCCAATGGTGGTTTCCCAGACTACTACGGATTGAACTTTGTACTGAGCACGGGAGGATTTAGGTATAGGACACCAAGGTCATCAGGATCATCAATGCTCAGTGCATATCCCTGTGGGCATGCTCTGGATTGCGCAGCTCGCCGTGGCCATTACGAGATCACCAAATTACTTCTCGATCATGGGGCTGCGGTGAACACGATGTCCTTGCACTTTAACGATAGCGCACTTCAGGCTACATGCGTCTCTGGTCATCAGGATGTAGCAGCACTTCTGATCGAAAGAGGCGCAGATACAACGAACACGGTAACCACGCTATGTGGCTTCACCAGAGCACACCTCGAACAAGAGAGTCGACGGGGGCTGGGTAGAGCTCCAGCTTTTTCGAGGCACTTCGAGATCATCACACGAGAAAATTTGGACCGAGACGTAAAACATCGCAAAGAAATGGGGGCCGTATGCGAGCTAGCTCACCGAAGTGGTTGTGAGAAGTGTCACATGGATATTGCTGAGAAGTTCTTGGCTTGGCGCCATCCTTATTATCAACAAGCCTACCATCTCTGGATTCGGATCTTTCCGCCCATAGATCCGGTAGAGACGTTAAAGTTCTGGGCATTTTTTCGACTGGACGATGTAACGAACTACCTCAAAGCACTTCTCAAGAATGTCAGGGAAGTAGGCAGGTTTTGAAGATCGGTGAAGCCTACTTGAGATTTGTTCCGAACAGACAGCAGGATTTTGTCCCTGGGACTCTTGGGTCATGCTACGTCCTCACAAGCACTCCAGACACGGTGGCAACCTTGATCAATTTCAGCACCTTTCTGCTTCTCTCGCATTCTTGAGAAATGTTTCTTATCAATGTCGTCAATCCTTATCTCGTTCGACGTCTTCCTACAGCCTTTAGTGCTGTCGATCGCTACGATCATGGCTCCCTTGTTCTTCTTCTTGCTTCGACCTCTACCTTTTTTCACTCTTTTGCTCGGCTTCTTACCATCACCTACTGCAACACTTTCTACAGGTATGTGTTGGTGAATACTTAGGGGAAGAATAAAACGGAGTGGGTTTTCCAAGTTGAGACGTCGTGAGATATTATACTCATCAACAATGCTACATTAACTCTAGCCCCTTTTTTATCCAAGACAAACAAGAAGAGTAAGTTGTGCGAAAGCTGCTAATACTATGATTCTATGAAGACGTTGATTGCGGCCGTGATTCCAGTAGCGATGGAATTATGTTTATCTCACGTTGAGGTTGCGGATCGTGAGCTTTAAGTCGAACGTGGAAGATTACGGTTACTAGATTACGTCGTTACGTGCTTATCTGACTTCCTATGAATACTGTGCTCTTACCATGCGTGTGCTATATCCTACAACGATGACATGTTTGATCTGTGTACCTTCCGCTGGCTCTTTCACTGTCGTTAGTCCTGCTGAATTGCCCCTACGATAACATCACTACTCTGTTCTGTTCTTATCCTATTTATACCTGTACTAGTCTCCACCCTTTCTCCGTCTCCATCCATTTCACACGCAGATCTTTAGCTACCTCGTCCATTAGTCGTGAGCCATGAATGGTTTGAACCTGCTCCCTTCCTTCCTTAGTAAGTGGGCTGTGGAAGCTTGCTAGTCCGCTACCTTTCCACAACCCAGTCCTGTCCTTTGAAGAGGATAATGCAGTTCCGAGAAGGAATATCAGAGCGAGGAAGAGAAGAGTTCCTGGCAGCGCTATCCATCGCCAGACAACGAAGACAATAGGTATCGAAACTGTAGTTTCACCAAGGACGAATTCGTTAGAGGACATGCGTATATTGTTTGTCATAGAATCGGCCAGGCTGTGAATCATCCTCTTGATGCCTGTGGTATTCAGACTGTTAAGCAGATTTATAGTATCGGAAGGGGAGCGTTCGAAATTACTACCTGGTGCCATGGCGTATATGTTACCTGTGACGGCACCATCCCACCAAGTGATGAATGCAATACTGACACCATACAAGGCGTTCCCAGAAACAGAGTAGTTGGCGCTCTGACTGCGATTTTGGACTGGAATAGTGAAATTAACGTCGTGCAAGGTAGGCATATCACCGTTGGCGAATGGATTCACTGATGAGGCTGTGTCGTTTTGAGTTATGCCAACGACTGTCTCCGTGAACCTTCCTTGCTCGACTGTTCCATTGTAGCGCCTTACACAGAAGTACAGCGAGCACTGCGTGGCGGTCACAGACTTGATCCAGCCATAAGCTTCGAAGAACAGTCGATCGTCCGTAGTCTCTGTGCCATTGAGAAGTTTAACAACCCATTGAGGCCTTAGAACGCTGAGTACTGAGACAGTGTTGCCAATATTGTTGAAGGCTGATGCATTGTGGATACTACTGGATGTGTTCAGTAACGTGTAGTTCCCATAGTCTAACGTCGACATTGATTGCGAAGACACAGAAAGACCGTTGGGCAACGAATAAGTGCAAAATGGAAGAGTAGTGTTGATATGCTTTGTGGAAGGATCAGTGTCTGTGGAGCTGGGTGGCTGACCTATACTATTCTCATATTGGCCGCAAGTCTGTTGCAAACTCCCAGAGACGTCAGCACATTGTCCGCATATACCAAGCGAACTATATAGCTGAGACCACGTGCAATTGCCAGTTTCGCACTGAGGTGTTACCAAAAAAGTTCCGTTATAGTTGTATGTGCCGGTGTACATGTCTCCAACCATGGACTGCTCCGGCCACAGTTGATTATTGAATTTTCCAGCATTGATACTTGGTGTATAATACCTATCATAAAACGTCGAAATAGGCATTTGTGCTGCTTGCGAGGTTTTCATAGGTTGTACAGGGTAACTGACTAGCTGCTGAAAAGCAAAGTCGAGGGATTGAGCGGTGACTATGATGAAAGCTCCTAAGCAGGCTAGCCTCCTTCCACGAAGTGTCCAGATAAGGACGAAAGATCCAAGAGGTCCTCGACTGGCAGCATCGAAGGTCTGATAGTCCAGAAGTCTATTCTCGTTTGAGAACTAGTTCCATTTAAGTTGACTCAGACAAGCAGCCACGGGAATGGTCAATGCTGTCTTTGTCACGGTGGCAAATAGGGACAGGATGGCATTAGCAGAGATGGAAAAACTGAGGGTTTGTCCGAGCAAGGTCTTGCTGACGGTCCACTGTGGAATGGTCCAGTTATCTAGCACCCGAAGGACGCCTACCATGCCTACAAGAGCCGCCAATGATATGAACCATGCGGAAGACTCCTACAGCCACCATCTATCAACATACTCGTACCAATTTGACGCATTTTTGTTTGTTAATATTGAATCCTCATCTGACATCTCTCGAGTGGTGACTGCGGATTCTTTAGCGTATGACTCCTGCTCGTCCGCAAGAGGTGTTTGTTCGAGTCGTGAATACACCATGGTGGATTGGGTGATCCGCCGTCGTGGTAGTCAAGGAGGACTGATTTGATTTGGATGTGTATGATGGGTAGAAAAAGCAGGAGACGTACTCGTGGCTATACTCGTAGATGTGGTTCACCATGAAGCGGGGAAACTGCGACCAGGGTCGACACCTTCAGCTAGAAACAAGAGCGCCACAACAGGATCCAGATCGTTGTCGGCCATGTACTCGCAGAACCGGTCAGCTCTCTGGTTGCTCCAGAACCAGATCGGCGGAGTTTTCAACCTCTTCTATGACGCGAGGTTTAGTCCGCTCCGTTCATGAAATTCTTCATGTCATTGTGGCAGAAAACTGGAGATATGTGAAGTTGTGGAAGCACGATCCGAACGAATGTGCAATATAACCAACCACAACTGTGGGCAGGGTGGGAGGATTGATGCCACAATGGTGGTGCTGTGGCCGTCGTAGCAAGGCTGGGAACATTCGCAGCACGTAACATGATTACCGTTAGGCAAAGGTAAAACGACACAAAAGTGCCTTTCATTCTGGTCAATAAGGTAACAGAAGTCGTCGTATGTCCACCACACTTTCCGCTCGAAAAACAAAACGCCAGATCATTTACCATGACTATATGTAAACATGCAAGTAGTACTCTTCTCATTGAAACCAATAGCTTACATGCTAACTTCAACACGACCTTCGTTACCTGGGCCGCCCTTAGCAAGGGTTGGTAGGAGGTAGGTGATGTCGTCCCATGGATGTCGGTAGAGACCAGTACGTAATCTCTTCTGATCGAGGTAGTGAGCAATAAGACCGATCGATCGGCCGAGAACGAAGAGACCATTGAGAACACCCATTCGAAGGTAGTCCTCGGCTTCTTCTGGAGAGAAGGCACCGCAGTTGCGTACAAGGTCCACGAAGCACACAGCAATGCAGCCGTCAACATTGAGGATCAGGTTATCCTTCTTGGAGGTAGTGACGGTTTCGACAGCAAGAGCATAGTCGAGCATTTTGTGGGAGGCGAAGTTCTTGAGGACGAACTCCTTGACGAGCTCGACACGAAGATCTGGGTTGTTCCGTGACTTGATTCTGTGGCCAATACCTGGAATGAGCTTGTTCTCCTTTCGCATGGTATCGACGAATTCTCTGGGACTCATACCCCTGTCGAAAGCCTTGGTGAACTCCTCAGCAGCACCGTCAAGAGCGCCACCGAATCGAGTTCCAATGGTCAAAAGACCGGCGACCAAAGAGGAGATCAAATCCTTACCGGCACGAGTGGTGATGATGGTGTTCATGGCACCAGACACAGCTGGACCATGGTCAGCGGTAAGCATGAGAACCATTTCCAAAAATTTGTTGGCGTAGGTTGGCAGTCTGCGTCGGAACCACAGTAGAGACATGACACCACCAATACCAATGTCCTCTTTGAAGACGTCTGAGATTGGCATACCAGCGTACAACAATTCCTGACCTCTGTCGTCGGAAATTGTGGAAATAAAAGCGGCAGGCTTTCGGATGAGACCGAGTTCCTGTGCCCAAGAGTAGTCCATTGGAATTTTCGGCACAACCGGCTCAGGAGATACCTTGACGGTACCATTCTTGACCAGCTTTTGATAGACTGACTTGAGAAGACCTGGCATATCCTCGAAAGTGTCTGGGACGAAGAAACCGGCCTCCTTCATGGACTGGTTCTTGACTACTGCAGTCTCCAGTTGAGAGTTGGCGGAAGCACCTGCATGACCGAACTGAACTTCAGTCTTGAACATGCTGGCACAAGTACCAATGGCCCAGGCAACAATTGGTTTCGTGATCGTACCGTTCTTAACAGCCTCGATGACTCGGTACTCCTCGACACCACCAACCTCACCAAGCAGAAGCAGAATCTTACATTCTGGATCAGCCTGGTATCTGAGTAGATGATCGATGAAGGTGGTTCCAGGATATCTGTCACCACCAATGGCAATACCTTCAAACACACCGTCTGTGTTTTGACAGATGATGTTGTTCAATTCATTGGACATACCACCAGACTTGGAGACATATCCGACAGAACCTTTTCGATACAGCTTGGAGGCCACAATGTTGTCCATCATACCACCAGTGTTGCCAATCTTGAAAGCACCAGGCTTGATACCACCAACGGTAGCAGGTCCGATGATTGTAATACCCTTGTCCTTGGCAACCACCATAATCTCACGCGCTCTTCGCTCTGGCACACCTTCGGCAATAATTGCAATCGATCGGACTTGAGGAATGTTCATGAGCTCCATAGTAGAGCTGTACACTGATCGTGAGGAGGCAAAGTTGACAATGCTGTCGACCTCAGGGTGCTTTTCAAAGGCCTTCTCTACAGACTGGTAGACAGGCAAGAGAGTCTCGCTGGTTCCCCAGTACATCTTGCTGACGAACTGGCCACCGAATGTGTATATGATGCCGGCCACGGAAGGGTTCGATCGCTTGCATATGAAGTCGAAATCGAGCATACCCTGCACGGCTTTTGGCTGCATACCGCTGGTTCCTGTTAGATCTTGTTTGTAGTCATTTTCAGATCTGCTTACTAGACGAAACATCTTGATCTGTTATGAAAGAGGGCATTCTGTAGAGGGCTCATCGCTCGGGAGGGAGCCTCGAATCTGCGGATGTTGTCGTTGGCCGACATTGGCACATCCGAGTCTGGTGTGCTGGCGCCATTGACGCTGATCTTTGGTGCACCATTGACGAGAGGTGATGGCGCGTCCATATTGGATCTGGCCTGACTATAGTCTGTCAAACCCATAATTCGTCAGTATGTTTGTGTATGGTATAAACAAATTGGCCAGAGAAGTGATATACAGGAAATGTGTTAGACAGTTGAAAAACTTACGATTCTAGAGATTGTATTCTGAGAGGAAAATAGATTGTTGAGAGGAAACTGCCTCGGAGATTCAAGTGGATGCCTGTAGAGAGATGAGGATGTGTTGGATGTGTTTATTACTCGGTCAACAAAGACTTCCTAGCAGACTCTCAGATATTGGAAAACTGACGCCCCATTAGACAAGGAAAGTTAACGCAGTGACGAGGCTAAAATCAATGATCCAACAAGGGAACGGTGTACAAGTACAGCGAGTTGGGTGTTAGTGTAAGATTTAGCATTGCAGTGGGGCATCCTTGGGAAGGTCATACCCCTGCAGCGGGCATGTTGAGACCCCGCGTTAGTCTGCTTATCACAGGTCATGAACCAGAAATAGCAAATTTCGACCCCAATCTCACGAGCTGACAAGCAGACCAAGGCTTGCTGAGACTTCGTTTTGCCTCGAATTTATGTTTCCTATTGTTTCACCGCCAGATACTACATGGCTGGTCTGATGTGGTACCATAAACTACAGTCGGAGTCCGATTGCCTATCGATAGTTCAAGCCGTGTTAGTTATCGGCATCAGCCACGCCCCGCAAAGGTAGTGTCTGTCCTTTACGAAATACGATGGTTGTCCTCTTTTCGAAAAAGCATTGGATGTTCGCTACAACTGTGGATTCACGGACTAGATGTTGAGGATGAACAATTTGAGAGTTTGCCTTGCTACTATGAGCTCACGTCCCTGCATTTCTCCCAACAAGATATCTGTTGTACAGACCGCCGAAATTTTCTCGTACTTGTAGAACTTTTGAGGCGGATGTGGGCTGTTTCCAGAATTGGCGTCATGTCATGGTAACCAAGAACCTTACCGCCTGTCAGGAACGAGGGACAACGGGCTTGGAGAGTGATCAGGGTCGCCTGAATTGGCCCTGCCCCATCGACCCACCTCAGATTTTGGTGCAGATAGGATCCCCTGCAAATGTGGTAGCGGAGTATTGATGAGCACTCCAAATCCGAGTAGCCAAAAAGTCAACACTAATCAATTGTTGTTGTCAAGTCTCAAGATCATAGCAACATCTCTTTCACGAAACCTGGTATTGCAGTTTCCAGATTGATTTTCGTGTCTGCGTGGAAATCGCTATTCCAACAGTCATTGTTTTCACTACTTCTTCCTGGCTGTTCACTAGTTTACCTGAACATTACTTGAACTTTCTGTCTGCTAAACACGCAAGACTACCTCACCGCTCTCAAGCAACATGTCTGCAAAATCCATCCTCGAAGCTGATGGGAAAGCTATTCTCAACTATCATCTCACTCGAGCGCCTGTGATCAAGCCCACTCCTCTGAAGGCCTCCGGCGTACACAACCCACCAGCAAGACTAGCATCCCTCCATTTCCCTGAAGACCAGACTGTCGAGTCTGTACTTGACCAAGCCGAGGCTACATACCCGTGGTTGAAGGCACCAGGCGCTAAATTTGTTGCTAAACCAGATCAACTTATCAAGAGAAGAGGGAAGGCTGGTCTACTGGCTCTAAACAAGACATGGCCAGAAGCAAGAGCATGGATTGAAACAAAAGCAGGAACGGAACAACAAGTAGAGCACATTACCGGCACATTAAGACAGTTCCTTGTCGAGCCTTTCGTGCCACACCCTGCCAATACCGAATACTACATCAACATAAACTCTGTGCGAGACGTAAGTACTCCTGAGCACTCAAGAAGCACTATCCTAACATTGTCAGGGCGATTGGATCCTCTTCACACACGAGGGTGGTGTCGACGTCGGTGATGTCGATGCTAAGGCCGAGAAAATCCTCATTCCAGTTGACCTGAAAAAGTTTCCCTCAAACCAGGAATTAGCAGCTGCGCTGCTAAAGAAAGTTCCTAAGGGCATCCACAACGTGCTCATTGACTTCATTGCCAGACTATACGCAGTGTATGTCGACTGCCAGTTTACTTACCTTGAAATCAACCCCCTGGTCGTTATTCCTAACAAAGATGCTACTTCCGCCGAAGTACATTTCCTAGATCTTGCTGCCAAGCTCGATCAAACCGCCGAGTTTGAGTGCGGTGTGAAATGGGCGATTGCACGAGGACCAGCTGCTCTTGGTCTGCCGAGTGCAACTGCAGCCAGCGGCAAGGTTACCGTGGATGCGGGTCCACCAATCGAATTCCCAGCACCGTTCGGACGAGAAATGAGTAAGGAGGAGAAATACATTTCCGACATGGACGCCAAGACCGGCGCTTCTCTGAAGCTGACCATTTTGAATGCCAACGGCCGAATCTGGACCTTGGTTGCTGGTGGTGGTGCTTCTGTCGTTTATGCTGATGCCATCGCTTCCGCCGGCTTCGTCAGCGACCTCGCCAACTACGGAGAATACTCTGGTGCTCCAACCGAGACTCAGACATACAACTATGCCAAGACTGTTCTTGACCTAATGTTGCGAGCACCAATGCATCCAGAAGGCAAAGTCCTCTTCATTGGTGGTGGTATTGCCAACTTCACCAACGTTGCATCTACCTTCAAAGGTGTGATTAGAGCTCTCCGAGATGTGGCCCCAGTCCTCAACGAGCACAAGACCCAGATCTGGGTCAGACGTGCCGGTCCCAACTACCAAGAAGGTCTCAAGAACATCAAATCTGCTGCTGAAGAACTCCAGCTCAACATGCACGTCTTCGGGCCAGAGATGCACGTTTCTGGTATCGTGCCGTTGGCTCTCGCTGGCAAGACCACCACAGTCCCTGAGTTTGGTCTCGCATAAACGAGTGATGATTAGGAACGGATTTTGCGATTGTATGACAAGGTCTGTTTTTCCACAGATAGTGAGCGTATGAATTGACTTGATGACGAATGGGTGGACGAAGCATATGTCTACACGGGTATCGAGCCTAGAGGTTCGACCCTCTGTGCATTCGGGCTTTCAGGCGTTATTTGTCTTCAATATTAACCTTTCCAATGGCACTTTTTCACTTAGTTAGGGGATTGAATCGAAGAGGTCACGCCATTTGATTGAATGATCTGCCAGGACGATAGATAGGGAGTAGATAATGAAAAGCGACTAGTCAAGCCATGCAACATCTCTCGTATATCTCCGTGCATGTAGACGTCAATATGCATGGTATCAGACCTCATTTGTTTCATATTCCATGCGTATCATATACTGACGACACAGCCCTTCGTACCATAAACGCCTAGCAACTCCTCACAAACGTTCGTCTATCTGCTCATGTCCACGACTCTCATCGCAGATCAGATCCAGTGCTCAAGCATCTCCTATACCTCAATGCAACCGTTGAATTGCCGTGATAAGTCCATACGCATACATCACTCAGAGCCCGTTCTAACAACCATTTCATAATACCTTGCCATGGACCCACCAACTCAGGCTTCGTTTTAGCATAATATGCGCCCTATACGCCATACAATGATGTTCAACACAGTCGTTTTTCTGATACCGTCCACTCCGTTCGCATGCATCGAGTTCCATTCACGCATAGTAAACCAGCCATCCAGCCATCCTTAATAGATTTCTCGACCATAATACATAAGTAGGCACTCATCACGTCCACAAACTTTCGATCGACCAATCACTCAATAGCGCCTACTTTCCCACCACCCAACTCATCAACATAAGCAATTTTACCCGTCACTCTCTCCTCACCCTTTTCACTGCTCTGCTCCTTCGCCTCTTCTTTGAGGAGGACGGCTAGGACTTCTGCGGGCGGATTTAGAGCGAGAGAGAAAGCGCGTTTCCAGCGTTGGAGGCGTGGGATGCCGATGCACGGACCGTATTCGGAGGAGAGGTCGAAGTGGCGGAGGATTTTTTCGTGGGTATGGATTGTTTGTTGGTGGACTGGGGAGGGAGAGGTTAGTATGTTCGTTTTGGTGGTGGGGTGGGAATAAGATAGAGAGATTAAGGGAAAACATACCTCGTGGTGCGAGTCGGGAGCCTTCTTCTCTCTTCCAATATTTCTTGATTTGTGCGTCTGTAACCTTCTGGGCTTGCTTCGCTGCTGTTTCGTAGGATAGATCTTCGTCTTCGTCGTTCAACGAGCGTCTGGCTCGGCGCTTGGATTTGATGCGAGATGGACTGGGGATTATCCTGATTGGTGACTCTGCCTGGGGTGCTTGCGTGTTTAGCAGACAGAAAGTTCAAGTAATGTTCAGGTAAACTAGTGAACAGCCAGGAAGAAGTAGTGAAAACAATGACTGTTGGAATAGCGATTTCCACG
>Ga0115851_100164_pt1 | contig 23735 bp, 22 predicted proteins | sample InSIn2gowninarea_FD_83865 | JGI IMG/M metagenome (GOLD analysis project Ga0115851, IMG submission 83865)
CATAGAGAGATCGATGTAGAAACGATCACCGTAAAACAATTAGTTTTGAAATTAATTATTACAATATTAAATTGGAAAAAAAATCTACCTGTAGATTGAGCAAAAAATAACTAATTAAATTGGAAATGTTCTATAAGATAATATTTTAATATAAAATAAAAATGTTTATATTAAAATATAAACAAATAAGACTTAAGTTAAGTTTGGGCCATTATTAAGTCAAATACTTAGATTAGGTTGAGTCAAATATTTATATTAAAATACCAAAAGAAATATTAAGTCAAATTGGAATAAAATATTTAAAATAAAAAAATTTAAGATTAAAATAAGAAAAATAAATAAATCTTTAATGCCCGAATCCAACGGAAATATTTGAGGTGAAATCTTGATTTGTTTTATGAAAAGATTTTTGGGTGTAAATCACATTGGGATGCTTTTGTGGACGCCTTTGGAACCAATGAGTGTCGTTCATGGTTAGGACAAGTTGAAGAACCAAATCATGGCCACAAGTTAAATAGAAGAGCAGATCATTCACCAAGTGTATTAGATCTGGTTAGGACAAGTTGAAGAACCAAATCATGGCCACAAGTTAAATAGAAGAGCAGATCATTCACCAAGTGTATTAGATCATGTAACGGATCATCCACTAACTATATTAGATCATGTAACGGCTATATTGGACTCGGAAACTAGACTTTCTAACGACTATATTTTGATTGGAAAATAACTAACTAGACAAGATTATAGGAAGGGGATAGGAAAAATAAGATTAGTTAATTAGTAAGTTAGTTACATATATTAATAGGAATTAATTAATTACTGAAAGGATTTTAATTAAATAATTAATTTAAGTTAGTTTCATAAGTATTACCATATGTAAATGAAGTAATATATTTAATTGATATGAGAAAGGGTTAGTATTACATTTATATCACAAACTATATAATTAAATATTTAATATTATATTAAAGTTAACAAGTTGTGTAATTAAACAATTAATTATCAAATATGAAATAAAAGGGGTCAATATTATCTAATTAAATAGTTAATTGAGAGTTAGTTATGTTATAGTTAATATCATAACCTATTAATAAAAAATATTAAATTACATATAAGTTAATATTACATTTGTTGGTTTTTTGACTGTATATATGGATTCAGAACCTGAAAATGCCCTAAGAATTGGGCAAGGGTTACCCAACAGCCCCTTGATTTCCAAGAATTCCTAACGGATTTTAGAGAAATTAGACCAGAAAAATCCATAGGAAAAGCCTCGAAAAAGTCACACTAAAGACAACTCGACTGTAAATAACTACTTTTTTTTGGAAAAATAAAATTAAAAAATGCCATAAATTAAGAATAAAATATCCAAATTTAAATAATCCATAATAAAACTACGTTAATCAATAATTCTAGGTGTAAAGAATAAAAAAACTAAAAGAAAAAAATTATGAACGGAAACAACATTAGTTGTAAATGAATAAAACTAAAATATAAATATAAATATGAAGAATTTAAAAAAAAAAAAAATTATGAATGGAAACAATATTTGTTGTAATTGAAAAAACTAAAATTATTGGTTTTAAATATCATTTTTGGGGATTCAACTGCGTTAAGAAAGTCATTCATCTATGACCATTTCCATGAGAGGTAGTCATAAATGACTAATTTCTCATGATTTTTTAATCATCCAATTAGTACTCGTTGCATCGGGTGATACTCACACAAGTGAACAAGTGGGATTGAAACTAGTGAAATTAAGTGAACAAGTGGCATTGAAACTAGTGAAATGAATCACATAGCGTAACCAAGATTTCCTGGGAGGTCACCCATCCCAGATTGTCTCTAGCTCAAGCGCGTTTATTGGTGTTAACTCATAAACAAAATAGGAAAAAATGAACAGTCTAAATTAACCAGAAGGGATGGGTAAGACATATAAAATAACAATAATAATAATAAATTAATTGAATAAAATAAAAATAACTTAATAAATTAAAAAAAATAAAAATAATATATATATATATATATATATATATATGTGAATACATAAGTTTTAGGAAGATAAGGGAGGGATCCAACACCTACTAATACTCCAACCATAGTCTCTATTCAGGTTTAAATGTCTCCTTTCAATTTCCAAGGCATTCTTCAACTTTTGATGATAAAAATGATCAATCCATGCAATGACCTTGACTTCTTCAATGCAGATGTGATGCTAAGTCTTCTTTGCATGTTCTGCCAAAACAGAGGAGTGATACCTTGCATGTTTGATATTAGTCGCATGCTTATGAATCCTTTGATTAATCAAGTGACCAGTTTCACAAATATACAGAGTTCCATAGAAGCATGGGATGACATAAACACATTTCCCATCTTTAGGGTTCACAGGATCCTTTATTGATCTTAGGGAGCTTTAGATTGTGTTTAGGGGCCTAAATGTCAAAGGAACCTTATGCTTCTTCAGGATCTTAGCAATCTTGTCAATGCTTGTTTGGATAAACGGAAGGTGTACCCCTGAAAATCAATCTCTTAGATCTTTTTTGAAGCCTAAATTTAGAAAATACACTCGTCATATTGAATGACATCTTTTTAATAGGTGTAATTCCTTTTATTTAAATGTAATAAATGTATGTGCCTAATTTTCTCTTTATCAATGTTTCTTTTTAGTGTAAATATCTATTAAGGAAGTAATAGATTTACTTTCTTGCAACTCCTTTATCATGATCTTGGTTAATGTGCTTCTTGGTTGATTATGGATAATTAAATGTTAATCATAGATAATAATAGTTAACCAAAATTGTTGGCTTACGGGGGCTTGACCCAGGTTCAGAGTTATTTAGCCAAAAAGATCCCTATGCTATTGGCCCTTTCGGCACCAGCCAGCGGAGCGAGGACTGAAGTCTCACCTGAAGCAGTATGGGGGGATGTTGAAACCAAGTTTCCACACCATTGAGATGTATGTGTTGTTGATTTAGTCCAACTATGCCTACCTTTGCGTAGGTTGCTTCGTGTATTGCTCTAACCTTCAATACCTTCACGATCTGTTATAATCGTCTTTCGTGCAACCCTAACTAGGGGCTGAGATACTTTTATGGTGTTATGGCAACAACCTGCACTATTTCCCAAACTACACCACATATCTTACTTATCTTCTTAACAAACCTTACTTAACTTTGCATAAACAGATATTGTATCTTGCATTTACTTAATCAACATGTTTATACATATTCCCACATCATATGAACATTAAACGTGTAATGTATAACCAGTGTAACAAATGCATAAAATAGGAAATAAATACACATAAATGATGTGAAACTTCTCTTTATTAATATTTCCAACTGTTATAGACTCGACTCACCCTACGCACTCAGCTGCAAGGGTTCCTGCACTCAGCTATAGACTACTAGGCCTCTGTACACTCAGTTGCAAAGCCTTCTCCTACTTTATGACCCAAAACTAGACTTTACTCCATAGATATGAATCGACTCTTCATCCTTTGTGATTTGATTAGATCCGATGTCTTAACTCCTTAGAGCCTTGCTCTATTTATACAATCCCATGGTACGCGGACCATGGGTAGATCTCTATAATCGACTTTAAAATACAAAAATTAAAGGTAGACATCCCTATGACTCTTTTACAAGCTACATACTCCACACCCACAAAATGTGGAATGTTTAGCTCGGAATTACAATTTTTAGCCAAATCTGGGCTCTAAGCCTGAAAACTTCCCTTGGGGGATCCCATGCCCAATAGGCCCCCAACACAAACATCGTGACTCAACCTCGAGTCACTCTGTTGGTGTGGAGATCTTTGCGCAAAGACCTCCTAATTCTGCCTGGATTGCTGCACAATCAACAATTCAATGAGCAACTGCATGTTGTAATTCCTCAACATGTTGTTCAAAGAATGTTATGGCTGAACTGTTGTCCTGAACCTTTTCCTTTGTTGCTTGTAGTTGTGTGAGCTTTACTTCAATGGAGGTTGTAATGATATACGCCTCATTAATCCATGGCTATAGGCATGCCTTCAAAACTGCTTCCTTATGCCGAGCAACATCCAGTTGCTCCTTAAGCGCTTTAGCCTGCTACATCCTCATGAGCCTCTGTGTAAGGGAAACTATCTGCATGGTCCTTTTTACTTCATCATCTCTCTATTGTATCTCACATGCCTCTATCTCTAGGCATTGTATGTTTGGGTCCTCCTGTAGGATGGTGATAACCTCGAACAACTACTTGAACAACTTTTTGTAGTCTATCACTGTGCTGTTAACCTCTGTTATTGCTGTTGTAATTGTGATGACACGTTGTTCCTTAAACTTCGACGAAGTTGAAGGCTATGCCTTCAATTGCAGTTCTGCTATCTGAAGGTTAAGCTCTAACTGAACCCTGGCCATTTATTCCTTTACCTCGCACACCCCTACTGTTAATTTCCAGGCACGCACCTCCACTAGTTCTTCTACTTAGATGGCCAACTATAGGACCATTTGGTAGGCTTCCTCCACCACCTGCACAATCTGTTTGTTTTGCGCCACTACCTCATCATGCTGTAGGCTCAAATTCTCTATGTTGATGCACTGCTCGCTCATTACCTAGAGTGTGTGACCCTCTCTAGCTCATAGTTCTATAATAACTCCATCTTGCAAAATATAGAGTGTCTCCCGAGGGAGCATAGCTGTGTTTAATATGATTCCTTTCAACCTGCTAACCATAGGCCTGTTGGCCTCATTTTCTATAACGACTGTACCATCTAGTAGCACTATGGTGTTGGTCATCTGGTCCCATTACATTTCCTCTGTTACGGACGTACCTACTGTGAGGCTAGTCGACGCGATGCCAACTTATGGAATGCGCACCTACAACTCTTTTATCTATACCCGCAGAGCCCCCAACACCATCTGGTGTTCCTCCTTGAACTAATAGAGGGTCTCCATGGTGACGTCCCTCACCATCTCGCCAATTTCATGTAGATCCCCCTCATTAAGGGTGATCGGGTCGAACGAAGTCTTTGAAGCCTTCAACTTCTTTCACAACCTTACTTGCTCTCTTGGGTGTAGACATTTCAATTGGGTGGATGTTGTCTACGGGTCCATGCCACCTTGCTCTATGTTGGTCTCTGGTTCAAGTGAAGGCAACTTCTATCCTTCATGCTCTTCTTCTACTGCCTTTTGTTATTCTTCTGCCAAATTCACAGTGTCGCATGCGGCGTGGGACTTAGCTGTTATTGCTTTGTTTCAACACTTTTATGCCAACTGTACCATCTGCAGTTTCACTTCTTTCATTTTCTGTTTTGCAATGGAATTCTCTGCTTCCACCATAGAGTTGGCTGGGGCGCGCCACTATGGTGGCCATGACTCAAGGACCACAAAGATAATGTCATCTGTCGCTAGATATGGTAGTTCACGCCACGTCTTCATGGGGTCCTTCCACGCCTTGATGTAGACGTGGTGGAATTCTACCTTGAACTCTATGAAGCTCTATAGACTATTGTATACCATGGGAAATAACTGTGGCTTATAATTAATCCCCATTCTGATGTTCATCTCCATGAACACCAAGAAGATTTTGCAATCCCTTATTCTTTGTGCATTCTTCGTTTCCCATAGTGAAGCGTACTTCACTACCTTCGGAAGGTCCTATGCAATTGTAGGGAACTAGCTATCTTCGGAAAATTCTCATGCCATAAGTACTATTGACAACAGAAGCCACACATAGTAAAAAAAATTTCCCTGCTTCTATGCCTCGCGATAGTTCTCAAGGAACTCTCTACATAAGTAGTTTGCCCATTTGAACTAGACACATTTTACACATTGCACTGCTAGTGCAACCACCAGTGTGGGCACCTCATCTGTGTAGCACTTCCGTATAACCTTTCCTACCAATATCTACATCGTGACTTTGATCACAGGGTTGTTGATGTTGGAAATGGCATACCCTCTCTTCTTCTTCTCCAGTTTAAACTTCTTCTTCATGGCCTCTGCGATGGCCAAATCATCACTCTTTCCCTTTGAGATGTTTGCTGGGTCCTCCCCTTTGCAAGGGAGCTGGGTAATTCTGTAAATCAAATGGTCCATGATTGGGATCGGCTTCTCCAGCCACAAGCACCCATCATGCACCAGGCAGAGCAGTTGCCTGATGACAAAAATGGTCACTGGAGAATGATGGTAATGTGGCACCCAGAGTAGGTTTAGCAATCCTTCCCTCTCTACACCTCTCAACCATTTACGTGGCTCAAACTTGGTGATTCTAGTTGGCGCATCTTTCTTCTAGTGCATTAGCTATGTGGTTTCCAAATGTGGGAACTTCTTGTGGTCTACGAGATTGCAGTCTTCAAATTTCAGTACAGGGACTCGCCCCAAGTGCACTCCTTTGAAAATAATGTCATCAGGGAGTATTGGAGTCTACTGAGAACTATTTCTCTCATTTATATCTTTGGGCACCTTTGATTTACCCTTCTGCAGAGGAACATATGTTGGCACCTTGGTAAGAGGGTCCGTACCCTAGGTTTCAACCTCCATTTCTACATCCTCCTCCTCTACTAGGATTTCTTCAAATTCTTCCTCCTTATCAACCTCCAAATTAATAGTCTTCCCCTTTTATTCCATGGTAAGCTTAGTCCTTAACATATTCCTAGGGGATATGTGCACTGATACCATGGCTTGCTTGTCTTTCTTGGGTCTCTGCATGTGTGGCAATTTAGGGATTTTTGTAACTATCCTGATACATTCTAGGTCTTCTAGTTCCATAATGGCCTGCATGGCCTACTTCGAGCTCATTACTCTGGTATCCATAGCTTCTTTAGGTGTTGCCATAGTGTGATACCACACTTCTCTCAATGTCTCGGGTAATTACTCAAGCAATGAATTTGCCTTCAGAAGATCGAACAAGTCTGGGTTCATGAATGCTTAGGTGCTCAACAACTCAGTTTTCAAATTGCCAAGTGTTGTTTGTTGGATAGCCCTTTTTAATTTATAGTGCCTTCTAAATTTGAATTGGACCATTCCCCCCACATTCGGTCCATTAATGCTCAATTAGCGGTAGATTTTCAAGAGGCTAGCCCATAAAGTTCACCTTAATTTCCTGCGACCCACTCCATTTGGTCTTAAGCCAAGCATCAGATCATGAATAGTGGTTGTAACGGTCACTTTCCAACCAACGTGAGTGACAACACAACTACCTTTGTGTTGTTTCAAACCCTGTGACACTTCGCTACTGTGCGTAGTCTTGACATCACGCAGTTCCTGGGCAGAGTAGTTTATAGTCCCGCACCTCCCTTCAGCTGCCTGAAGTGCTAAGACTGTGCTTCCATCATTTATTCAGATGGTTGGGACACCTATGTATGGCTTCAGATGACTACCATTTACTCTTCTTCAGAAAGGTTCTCCTTTTAACATTACCAACTGCATTGTGCCTCCATCTATAATCTCCTTAATAACATATGGTCCTAGCCCATTCATTCTGAGCTTCCCTGGGAATGTATCAAACTTACTATCATACAACAACACCAAATCATTTACCTCGAACGTCCACAGCTTGATATGGTGATTGTGCCAAGACTTTTCGTGCTGCTTCTATAGCTGCTGGTGAAATCCGGCCAAAAAGCATTCTTCTTCAAGCTCCTCCAACTATGTGAGCCTCTCTTCCAAGGCTCCACAATCCATCATACCTATGAGTGCTACTATGCATAGACTAAGCATGATATATTCTATAGGGATTATGGCTTCCACTACATAGACAAGCGTAAAAGGTGTTTGTCTTATCAGTTTCTTATGTGTCATCCTATAGGCCCATAATACTTCAGGTAAGCGCAGGTCCCAATCACTTCATTGTGCATTTCACACCTTGGTTAGCGTGGTCTCCAGTACTTTTTTGATTACTTCTACACATAGAACCTTATATGCAATCATTCTTACTACATAATGTCTTCCCAACATTAAGAGCCATTTACACATTTGTCTCCACAATACACACTTATTGACCATGCATTTTAGCGTAGAGTACATGTGCATCTGCATAGGTTGCTTTCCATATGCTTATGCCCGCTTGGCTAGAGGTGCACATGGATCATCTCGTCCATTGTATTTGTCTGTCAATCACACCCTAGGATTCCCAAATCTTGTGTACATCATTCTCCTACATTCACTCCAGTCATTAAAGCTTCCTTGTATGTAATCCACCATCTCGCGGCTATAGCGTGCAGTACCCAATCCAAGGCATGGAAGCATTGCTTTTCCAACACCTCCCTTTCAAATTTATCCAAGAAGGTATCTACCTCGCTTAAACCATCATAACTGGGTATATCTCATACTTTTGTCAATACACAACATAGTGACCTTGTCATCATATTACAAATCAAGTTACTTTGTGTAACTGATTCTGCCATCGCTCCATCTCCTCATCAGAATCTAAAGTATAGGAGCTCTCCTGCTCCCATGAAATCCACCCATCTGCGGTGGGATTTACCTGGCCTTTCTATCGCGTTGTTATCTTGTAGATGTAGTCCAAATCATCATCACTTTCATAGTCGCACACCAGCTCCATATAACGTGATCCTTCAATAGGGTCCAGGGGTATAATTACGTGTAGTGACTTCTTCTCAAAAAATCATCTTTTGCTTCTTTAGATTAATCACCCCATTCATGTCAGTGACCTAATCAATTCCTAAGAGCATGGGGTAGGGATTGTTGTCATCAACAATCTCTATCACTTCAAAGTCTGCCAACGTGCTGGCTCCCTCAATATCCATAGTTATTCCATGCAATCATCCCATGGGTATTATTTTCTACTGATTCAGCATTCTTAGTTGAATTGGACATCAATGTAGCATAGGTATCCCCATTCGCTCCCGTGTCTATTTTGACAGAACATTCACATCTGATCCTAAGTCTAGGATGACTTGATCCATCTCATGTTCTCCAATCTATGTGGTTAGTCTCATTTCTCTTCCTGTTCTTGTTTTATGCTTTCCAATCTTCTCGACTACATGCGGTTCTCCTGGCACAGTCCCAACGCATCTGTTAATGAGTTCTTGTAATCCTTTTACAACCTTACTATTGTGCAGTAACTTCATACATGTTTCCATGAACGTTGTGAGCATGGATGGTTCCATCTTCGACTTCGGTCTATATTTTCTTCCTGAAGTGAAGGCATCAACGAAGCTCTTCTTAGCTTCCATGAGGGTTTCCTGAGTGTGCTCCAAATCAAACTCCACTTCTTTCGTTAGAGCTTTGTGAACCCAAGTATTATCTTTTGGTTGTTTGCCTTTGTCATCTCCCATTGCAATTCTAGTTTAGAGCACAATGTTCACATTCGGATCTTCCATGTGTGGCTTAGACCTCATCATCTGCAGGTTTTGAGTTGGAGGAGGCAGTAGCACTCCTTTGTCGTGTACCCTAACTATTAGTGTGGGACAATATTCTATCTCATGATCAATCAATGTGAAATATAAACATGAAGGCGCGTTGTGTTTGTGCAATCACGGGCATAATGTCCTGGCCCTATGCAATTGTAGCATATCGACTGTCCGTGACCTCTTTCAGGTTCTCCTCCACCTCAACCTTGTCCGTGCCCCTAAAATCATGTTCACACCATTCCTGTGGTCTGGTCAAGGGGCTATGCTTTTCTCTTGAAATCTATAGGTGGGAGTTCTATGCATCATTAACTCATAGCTTCTACAGGTGCGCTCATTGTTTCCCACCGATCTACAAAAGTTGCAGAACAATTGTTGTGAATTTTTCGTATACTTCTGTAACAAGTGGTAGTTGTTTGTGGCATGTTTTCCAACTATTTGACAATTCTCACACCATAAAGTAGGCACCACACTAGGTCCAACTTATGCTTCCGGCCTTAAAGGAATTGGTCCTCCTCCTGCGAGGTAATTTGTCAAAACTAGGCAATGGTCCTTGTCATGATCCTAACCCTTGCATTTTACACACCATAACTCTTCGCATACTTTTGGTTGAGTTGTCCTATCCTGTTTCAGACTCTGCATGTCAAGGTATAAAGTCTTTAGCTGCACATGGATCTGCTGAACTCCTAATTTGGGATCCTGTGTTGGGGTCTCATGCAGCCTCATTGCAATCTCTAAGGTATCTTCCTGAGTTGTTATCTTCTGTTGCGATAGCACACTCCTTAAATGTGGCATTAGCAAAGCTACAAACCATTCATGGTGTTGTCCATCCATCAGATTCATATTAGCTTCGCAAATCATACATTTTAGCCTTTGATCCAGCTCCCAAGGAGTCTCGCCTGGTAGTATTGTGATATCTTTGAATCCAACAATCAACTATGCTTTAGACTTCAGCCTGGTAAATTGTTTATTTAGTGCTACTTTAATATCCGTGATTCCCACATTTGGATTATCATTGGAGTGTTTAATATACCAGGACAACGTGCAATCCTGGAAGGTGTTAACTAGTGTTGCTTTCTTTATATTTTCATCTGTAACTCCTTGTGCTTCCCATACAGCCCTTATAACAAACTAAAATTGGTTTGGATCCTTGTTTCCTAATCCTTTGAACATAGGCAACTTCACTGTGCTTGCCATATTATATCACGGTGGTGGTATGGGTGAAGATGGAGGTGATGTTGGTGAAGATCGTGGTGGTGTGGATGGAGGTGGTATTCACAGATGTCTTTGCCTTATCAGATGGATTGCACTTTGCGGAGAGACCTTCGCGAGCTCTTCCTACTCCCCTCGTGGAGATGAAATCAAGGGGCTATTTTCTAGTCCTTTATTTCCTTCATTCCTATAAGTTTTTCCAATTCGTGTAGCCCCTAACATTAAGGTGACTGAATAAACCTCTTTTCACACAATAACATTTTAATCCAAGTATTTAAAGACTTTACATACTTACCTAGCGGTCCTTTGAGAAAGCATCGCTCTACCTCGCTATAGCTGACTAAGGTGTCGACCACGAACTCAGTAATGAATCCTCTTATAATATGATCAAGCCAATGATGAACGATGTGTGAAATCTTATCCTCTGATACTTCCAACCTTCGGACTAACTTTGGGGTCCACACAATAGGACTGTTAGGTTTCCACCTTCCTTGGCTATCTGCTAGCTTCACAGTCCACTGATATAGCTTAGTAGGGAAGGATGTGAAGAAGATTTTGTGGATATCCATGTATAGGTAGTAGTCTAACCACTTTTCTTTTGATAGTTATGGGTTCATATTCTCTTGCGTTGTGAAATCATGAATTCTTCTATGCAACTAGCCTTCAATTTCTTTCTTAGTTGGATTCCAATGATACAACATTAGACATATATATGCAGATTCTAGTCCCGACAATGTAACCATTTTTTGGCTTATCGGGGCCTCACCTAGGTTCAAAGTTCTTTAGCCAAACAAATCCCTACTTACTGGCCCTTTTAGCATCAACTCGCAGAGCGCAGACTGAAGTCTCACCTAAAGCAGTATGGGGGGATGCTGGAACCAAGTTTCCAAACCCTTGAAAAGTATGTGGTGTCAATTTAGTCCAACTATGCCTACCTTCACGCAAGTCACTTTCCATACTATTCTAACATTCAATACCTTCGCAATCTGTTATCATCTACTTTCGCACAACCCTAACCAGGGGCTGATATTCTTTGCGCTGCTATGGCAGTGACTTGCACTATTTCCAAAACTACACTATGTATCATACTTATCTTCTTAACGAACCTTACTTAACTTCACATAAACAAATAATGTATCTTGCATTTAATTAATCAACACATTTATACATATTCGCACATTAGATAAGCATTAAAAGTGTAATGTATAACCAGTGTAACATATGCATAAAACAGGAAATAAATACACAGAAATGATGTGAAACTCTCTTTATTAATATTTCCAATTGTTATAGACTCGACTCGCCCTAGGCACTTAGCTGCAGGGATTCGCGCACTCAGTTTCAGACTACTAGGCCTCCACACACTCAGCTGCAAAGCCTTCTCCTACTCTATGACCCAAAACTAGACTTTACTCCACAAATATGAATCAACTCTTTATCCTTCATGATTTGATTAGATCTGATGTCTTAACTCCTTAGAGCCTCACTCTATTTATACAATCCCATGGTCCGCGAACCATGGGTAGATCTCCACAGCTGACTTTAGAATAAAAAATTAAGGGTAGACAACCCTATGACTCTTTTACAAGCTACACACTCCATGCCCACAAAATGTGGAGTCTTTACCTTGGAATTACAATTTTTAACCAAAATTTGGGCTCTAAGCCACAAAACTTCCCTTGGGGGATCTCGCGCCCAATAACAATCTACAATGGACAACCAAAATCACCCAAGGTGTTATATTGTTGACCATTCTCTACCTTCAATAACCATAGTCAATCATATGCAACAATTTTAGTTCCCCACTCTAGTTGATATGAGATATAAACATTATTAGAATTATATATTATTCTTTGATGACATGAGTACAATTATTTGGAATTTTAATGTATTTTGAGGAGATATGCATTCATGATATTACATATTTTTACCTTCATTTTGATGATGATGATGTTGATTATGACCTTTATATGTGATCGTTATGATGCTTATTACATGGAAGTTATACCATGCTTGCCAACTTTCAACTACCATTTCCTGAGTTTGGAAGGAAAAGAGGACTTGGAAACAACCCATACCATGATCATTTGTGTCACATTATTATTTATATATTTATATTTTGGATGCTTGATATTGTGGTATACAGTTCGCATGCTTATATATGGATAATGTTTATGGAAGTTCTCACAATTTTTGCAGGCTTTGATGACTACTGACCAAACAACCCACATATGATTAGTGGGGCTGTCGGAGAAGGATACCAAACATATTTGGAATGGCATGATAAAATTCATTAATCATACTCATTGGCACTCCATCCATGGCTAGAGATGAATTACATGAGTTCTTATCCTTAGAGTTACATGATGTCATTAAGGCCGAAACATGGATCTTTTTCTTATGATGTACTAATAAGGGGCACACATCAAGAGGAACCTCGATCATCAGTTCCCATGAAACTATTAATAAGTGCTACAAGGAGAGTTTTGAGTTTTTGTTTCTACTAGTACTTCTTGCCCATCCTCATATCACAAGTGTTTCTAAGGCTACACATGGAACCATTGGAACATGAGGTTGTTTAAGGGCATGAGAGGTTGAACCCTTAGCAATAGATGGATGATAAGGAAATATATGATTAGATTATTTCATAAGAATTCAAGGATTGATAAGTTATTGTACATGACTATATGCTAAAGTTTAATAAGAGAAATTACGAAAACTAAACTATATATGAAGACATAATAATAAAATAATTGGCTTAGCTAATACTAGTAAAATAAACCCTAAAAATGAGTTGAATGTAAGTTAGAGCTAAGTGAATAATAGATAATAATAAAAAATTACAAGGTATCACGATTAAAGCGGGGAATAATCTAAACTTATTTGGTGTGGACATAAGTAAGCTAAAATCTAAATAGATATGTGCAATATTGAAATTATTTAAATGAGTGATTTTAATAAATTAAAATCAAGAGAACCTCATCTAATTAAGAAAATCATAAAACAAATAATTAAATTTGAAAAGGAGAAATTTAAGGAATTAACTACAATTTACTATGCCTCTTAGTCAGCAACAAAAAGTTAACTAAAATAAATAGAAGAAGTTAAGGAAAGGGAAGAGGGCATAATGGAACATCTAGGAGTAAATTTAGGAACATATATCTTTTTGTTGAGAAAAAATATTTATTTAAATAACATAGTAGGAAATTTACATGAGATTCAAATTGAAGTGAGGACATGTGGCTAGATGAATAATCTTGTTTATGGAATTTGATAATTAGTTATTTTCATATAAAAACAAATGCCACATCTAATCCCCACTTAAAATATTCTATAAAAGGAACACATTTTTATGAAGGTGACATCTTGGAGCTCTATAGTGGCGAATGGATGTAATTACATTGTAAGTTTTTATGTTGGAAACTATTTTTTGCAAATTTGTGATCTTGAGAATTATTGAAAGTGTGGAGGATAGGAATTGTTGATGTTGGTAGATGAAGGTTATGGCCCCAATTACTATTGGCTAATATTATTCTCTCCTCCTTCCTACATCCCCACTGATTTTAGGGGCCAAAGGGAAGGAGAGTACATTAGAAATGGTAGGGTGGACAACCAAGTGGGTTGGAAACTTCAAGCAAACATCATGGGAATTTTAAAATTTTTATCATTGGAGTGATGATGAGAAAGGAATGAGGATTGTGATAACCTACAATAAGGATTCTACCTTGTATTAGGTGAATGGTAATTCTTGATATTTGTTTTTATGTATTATCTAGTAAATGTGTAACTAGAATATTGATACAATGGATGTTGCAGTGACTTTCAACTATCAATGTAATATTTGTAAACTTAATGGGAATGGTTTCCCTTTGGTGTGCAACATTGTACATTAAAATTTAAATTTTTTTATCATTATTCATTATACCACATACACTATTACTTTGTAAATTATTGTAGGATTTAATATTGATAGTGTAAATTGAGTATTGAAGTTGTGAATTTTCTGTGATTACATTTTATAGTTTTGTAAACAAAAAATAAATAAATAAATAGAATAAATTTGGGATCACATGTAGCATCCCTACACTCGGTATTAGGGTATAGTTCACATATTGAACCTAGGCACATCACTTGATTATGGCTATAAATTGACATAGACCTTTAAATTCCTTTTTATCTGCATCTATCTCCTTTTTCTTAGCCTATGTCCATTGATGGTCTCCGGTACCTCCCTTGATTGATGAAGGTTCAATCATTGATGATGTTATCAATCATTGCCAAGATTGATAGCAGATATATCCATATATATATATATATATATATATATATATATATATATATATATCAAAATGACATATGTGAACATTTTGTATTAATTCGAGCATGTCTTATATCATTAGGATTATCAACCCCTATAATTGATATATGTATAAAAAAATATCCATATATATGTATGTATTTTTTTTTTTAAGCTAGTACATATCTTTCGGTTCACTAATTTATCAGTCAACCTAAATGATAAAACTAAATAGCATTCAACAATCATACATTTATATACAAAATATAGAAATAGAAAGGCCTATGGTTACAAAAACTTGTTATTTCAAAATCCGATAAAGGCATTGTACAATAGTTTGAAAAGCTTGAATACATAGTGACTAAATTAAACAAAATTTCTTAAGAATCTTTATAAACTCAGCGTTCTGCTATTTTACCTTCTACTTCACCTCTGGTTCCTTCTTTAATTTCTCTTTCTTCCACTATTCCTATTTCATCTACCATCCAGATTCCTTTTATACCAACTCATAAAGTCATAATTCCATCTTCTTTACCACCCCTAATATCCACATCAACTATAGTGTCATCTTCTTCCCATTCACCAGTCATGGTAGCTAGTTATGCCCCTCCTTTTTTACCATCATAGTTGCATTCCATGCCATAGGATTATCAGATGTATATGCCCCAATTTGATAGCACTAGGTCAATCACAACACAACAACATATAGAAAAGATGAATTAATTCTCATATTTACAAGAAGTTGATGATTATGATGTGAGAATGAGGATCTTTGCACAAAGTTTCACAAGAGAAGTTAAGAAATGGTTCAGGACATTGCCAACAGATAGTATTGTATATCTCCAACAATTTCACCAAAGTTTTCTCACAAGGTGGGAAGTTAAAAAGAATCCTTTTCAAATCCTAACCGAATATGACAGTCTAAGGAGAGCTCCTGGTGAAAGAGTTCAATATTATTGCACTAGATTTAACAATGTTTACAATTGTATTCTAGCAACAATACAACCTCCACCAACACTAGCTTTGATCAAATTCCTAGATGGTTTTCATGAAAAAATTTCTTATTAATTAAGATAATTAAATCCTTCTACTCTAGAAGAAATGAAAAGAAATGTCGTTAGTGTGGAAGAAAATTTATTGGCTAAAAGAGAAAAGATAAATGTTGAAAGAATAGTGACCATCAAAGAAGAACCTTCTTCTCCTTCATCATATGTTAAGATAGATACCTTAAAACAATGGAAATGATGATGGAAAGAATGATTTTGGTTGACAAGGCTCCACCAAGAGAACCTCAAGGAGGTCCACAGACCAAAAATCTTAACTTTAGAAGGAATCCTCCCTAGATTAAACAAAGAGATCAAAGAGTCCCGATAGATTAGGAACAAATCAGACCCCCATTCTAGGAGAATTATGCAGATGAAGAAACTGAAATAGCAGATGACCCTAAGGAATATCATATTAATCTTTTTGGGGAAGGGGAAATAGACAATCTTTTTCTAACTAAGGAGGAACAAGATCTATTCTTGTTATCATAGCCAGAAGTCATCCCTGTAGAAACAAATGATTATAAAAAGGGATACCAAAATGCTATTATGGAGGTACACAAACAATAAAATTTGAGAAACAAGAAGATTACAATAAATCGTCCCAATAAAATTTAGAGTGATGCACCTTACACTAGCTAGATAAAGGATGACTCTCAAAAGGAGGTTTTTGAAAAACAAGATGTAAGTATTAAAGTAGTAGATAAATTTCCTACTTATTTCAGTATTTAAAATGAAGTAACTAAGGTCAAAATTTATATTCCTTAGAAAAAATTGATTAACAAGAATGTGCATACAACTCAAGTCATGAAGAAACTAAAGATAGGGGAGGGAACAAACACAGTTACCTTAACTGATGACCAACCTAAATTATTATTTGGACCTAAAGTTGAAGGGAAGTCTGAAGATGATAATGTGTTGCCTTTCTATGTTAGTTTAAACATTCATGATGATATTTTGCATAATCTCATGCTTTATTCTTATGCTTCACAAGATCTCATGCCTAAAGTCATTATGGAAAAGTTAGGATTAGATATAACGAGACCTGATAAAGACATTTACTCTTTTGATTCTTAGAAAAGAAAGATGATTAGGTCTCATTAAGGATATATGTGTGACTCTGACCCAAATTATAGCAAAAAGTGTGGTTATGGATATTATAGTGGTTGATATACCTCCCAAATATGGAATGTTGTTATCAAGATCCTGAGGGGAAAAGTTACAAGGTACCATGGAAATGGACATGACTTATGGAACTAGTCCTATATTTGGTTAACAAAGGAGGTTGTATAGGGAAGGTTTAATGGAATATATGGTAAACAGGAAACAAACCTAATAATTATCCATTTTATTCAGTGCATTCATACATGGATTCCTCCATTCTATACAATGATTTATGTGTAGAAGAACATGTGTCAGACATAGAGAGTAAATGAAGCAGAGTAGAGGATGAGAAATTAAATATTGGAACAGATGATGAAGTGGATGAAGCCCACTAGAATATGGACTTTGATGGAGTAGTTAGTGAAGAACGTGTAGGGGCAGGTGTTGTGGTTTGAAACTCAAAAACAAGCATAGCAAAGGGGCATTATTACAAGCTAAATTTTCAATGAACCAACAATATAGCCGAGTATGAAGCGCTTATTCTAGGACTCTAGATTTTGAAGAGGTCATAAGCTAAAATAATTTCTATACATGGTCATTCAAAAGTCATTATTAATCAAATCCAAGGTGAGTACTCAGCTAAACACCCTAGGTTGAAGGCACACATAAATTTTGTCTTAGATTTTCTGTAGTGTTTTCAAGAGTATCAGTTATCTCTTATTCCTAGGAGTCAAAATATATTAGCTGATGAATTTACTACCTTAGCCAACACTTGTAATATTCCTTTCCATCCCAATAGAAAATATGAAATTGAAGTGAACCATAGACCAACTATTGTAGATAATGTTATATATTAGTAAGTGCTCGGTAGTGATAAACAGGTAGAATTTTTTTTGCAGTTAAAAGAAGAGTTTGAGAATGTACATATTGATACAGTTAGTAGTGTGGATGAGGATATAAATGAAACAATGTTGAACCAAATTAGTGAAAATTGAAAAGAACTTGAGGTCTTACAACTGAAATATAATGTGTTACCAAGGGGTTTTGTGCCATTATAAGAGCTATTTGATTTCAATGATGTGGAAAAAAACCTAAGATAGAACTTGTAGGAGCTAAATTTGAAGATTGTAAAATAGGTACTGAGAGTAATCTAAAGATTGTAAAGTTATCCAAGCCTTTACCTCCTAAAGAAAAACAAAAGTGCATTGATTCGCTGAAATAATATTCTAATGTGTTTGCTTGGGGATATGAAGATCTAAAGGCATATGATACTAGCATTATACAACATACTATATCCATCAGAGAGGACCAGAAACCTTTAAAACACAAAATAAAAAGGGTGAATCTAGTCTTGTTACCCTTAATAGTAAAAGAGGATAGAAAACTTTTTGATGCCAGAATCATTGTACCCTTGAGGTTTTCGAAATGGCTATCAAATTCGATACCAGTAAGGAAAAAGGTTGGTGAAATCATATTATGTGTGAATTTTAGGAACCTAAACAATGTTTCCCTCAAACACAATTACCCTTTACCAAAGATGGATCATGTTTTATAAAGGGTAGTTGGGCCCATCAGAGTTTCTTTACTTGATTGATTTTCAGGTTATAACTAAATTTTAGTACATCTAGTTGACCAACATAAAACACCTTTTACAACACCATGGGGAACCTTTATGTATGTGAATATGCCCTTTGGGCTTATGAATTCAGGAGCCACTTTCTAGAAAGAAATGGATATTTCTTTCTCATATGAGAATGACATGTTTATTGTACTTTATCTAGATGACATCACTGTATTCTCTAAAGCAAATGAAGATCACTTGTTTCACTTGAAGATAGTTTTTGAGAAATGTAGGAAATATCGTATTTCCCTAAACCACAAAAAGTATTTGTTTGGATTGGAAGAAGGTAAGTTACTTGGTTACATAATTTAAAAGGAAGGTATCAAAAAACACCCCAATATAATTGAATAAATAATGGAGATTGATCCCCCCAAGAACAAAAACCAAGTTCAATCTTTCATTCGCAAGATAACTTTTCTTCGAAGATTCATCCCAAACTTGGCCAAAATCTTAAGGGAAATCACAAACATGTTAAAAAAGGACACTGAGATAAAATGGAATAATGAAGCAAAATGATCTTTCATTGAGGGAAAATAAGCTTTAACATGTGCTCATATTTTGATTAGTCCCAACTACAGTAACGATTTCATAATTTTTTCCTTTGCATTAGAACATACTATTGCAGTAGTATTGTTATAGAAAAACAAGGAGGTACATGAAAAAGCTATAGCATTTTTCAACAGAGATTTAAGAGATGCCTCCTTGAAGTATCATATCATGGAAAAGCAAGCGTTTCCTTTAGTAAAGGCCCTAAAAGATTTCAGAGTGTATATATTATATTATCACATATTTTCTTTTGTTCCAAGTGTAGTGGTAAAGGATAACCTCACTCAAGCTCATCCAGATGGAAAAAGAGGCAAATGGATATTTGTGATTTTGGAGTATGACATTGAAATAAAGCCTAAAAAACTTATCAAAGGTTAAGGATTAGCCAAATTGATGATGGAGTCAAGCTTTCATTCACTAAACATCAATTTTGTAGTTGGTCTTGATGTACAAGAAGATATGGGAATTCCACAGGTATCAAAGTATTTTCTTACTTCTCCCTGGTATGCAGACATTGTGTATGTTTTGTAGAATGTACAAGAGCCTCTTGGTTTGAAAAAAACCAAGGTAAGATTTCTCAAACTGAAAGCTTTAAAGTTCTGCATTTTAGATGAAGCTTTGTATTGGAAGGATGTTGGAGGTATTTTGTTAAATTGTTTATTAAAGGATGAAGAAGATAAAATCATGGAAGAATTTCATCAAGGTGACTGTGGAGGACATGTTTACTAGAAATTTGCAACTAACAAAATCTTGAGAACTATTTTTACTAGCCTACCTTGTTTGTTGACATTCATAAAAGGGTTTCAACTTGTTATCAATGTCAGATTTTTGAAGGCAAGAGAAAACTCTTACCTCTACCTTTGAAACCTATTCTAGTGGAGTTTGCTTTCCAGCAATGGGGTTTATATTTTATAGGATAAATTCATGCAAGTTCTTCTGCTCAACATAAGTGGATCCTAACATCAACAAACTAATTCACCAAATGGATATAAGAAATTCCAACGAGACAAGCTACAAATTCTGTAATCATACAATTCCTTGAAGGACATGTTCTCTCCAGGTTTGGTTGTCCCCAAAAAATTATTATAGATAATGTTGTTGGTTTTAAATAAAAGAGGATGATTTATTTTTGTAACAAGTATCATATAGTATTAGAAAATTATACTACATATTATCCTCAGGGAAATGGGTTAGGAAAATCTTCTAACAAGTCATTGGTCAACATCATAAAGAAACTACTGCATGAAAAAAAGAAATCCTGACACAAGAAATTAATAAATACTTTGTGGGTTGATAGGATAAGCACAAATAAGTCAATTGGAATGTTACCTTTCTAATTGGTTTATGGAATAGATGAATTTTTTCCTATTTCCCTAGGAATTCTAGTACTAAATTTGTTGGAGGAAGAGGAAGCAGAGTAAAATGATGCCAAGAGAAGGATCAACCGATTAATACATTTGCAATAGACCAAAGAATAAGTATACAACAATACATAGGTGATTCAGGATAAGATAAAAAAAAAAAATCATGACATGAGGGTCAAAGTAGATGATTTTAAGGTGAATGACATTTTTTTGAAATGGGATGCTAGAAATGAAGAGAAAGGGAAATGTGGGAAATTTGACAGTTTATGGAAAAGCCCTTACATGCTTGTACTTGTATGTGGAACTCATGCACTTTTGCTGGAGGATCTAACTAGAGAAACACTATCAGTAGGACCTGTTAATGGTAGGTTTCTTAAGAACTACTTCACTTAAGGTCATATGGTAACAAACATGTGATTATATATATCATTTTACTATTTAAAATATTGCAAGTGTGGGTGGTTTTCATCAAGAATTTAAGCCCGAAGTGAATGCCCTAAGTTTTGGATGAGTTGTTGCTATATCCATGATTTTTTAGTTTACAGAGATTAGTCTCAGTTTTGATGGTGAAAATTATTGCCCAATGGAGAAGGCTACTGATCCACGGTGTTATTGACACCTCACAGGGAGGATGTCATCCCCTTTGGAGCCAATGTTTGGGTCCTATAAATATAGGAGCCTTGTAATTTTAATAATTTTTCATCCCATTAGGATATTGTAAAAATTTATTGTTCATTTCAATTTGGTTTAGATCAAAAGAAATAAAAAAGAAAATAAAAAGAAAAAGAAAGAAAAACATAAAAAATAAAAAAATAAAATAAAATAAAAGGGGATAAAAAACTATATGTGTGAAATAAAATAATAAAAGAAATTAAAAGAGAAAAAAAAATAAAAAATAAGACCTCTATATCGCACTAGTCAAAATGTCACTTTCAAATTTATAATAAATTTTTCATTTTGTATGTAGTGTCCATAAAAATATAGGTTATATGTTATATTTCTTGCATGATATGATATGATTGTTTATTGTTTTGTGAATAAACATCATGCGCCAATCAATGGTGGAGATAACTCCCCAGATCAATAGTGGGAGTATGATTTTAGACACCCCCCCACACTATCAATGATTAATGGATTGGGGGGTCCTAAAAATTTGTTTGTGTGCTTACCATCTGAAATGATGTGTTGGCTACTTAGCAGTTTCGGGGGGTCCTCTCCCTAAACATGTTACTACTCCTACACCCCTGAAAACCACCATCTCTCTATCATTTCCACCCGTCGCTTCCGCCTATCACCTCTGCCCAACCACTCATACCACCTGTCCTCCCTTCCACCTTCCATGTCACACCATCCACCTCATTCCTTTTCCATGTTACCCCTCCACCTCATTTGACCATTCAATGTTCAAATTTACTTATCAAATGAATGTTATACATTTAACTCCTTTAGCTAAATTGACTCATTTCAAATATATTGCCCCCACTCCTGAAATGGTAACTATTATGTCTTGATCCCCTGCCATTTCCATTATAAAATAGCCTTAGGATCCTCCATTTGTTTCCCTCCATGTTCTTTCAGTTCGTGCAAGTCATTATCGAGCCAATCTAAAGTGATTAAGTATTGTCTATTAGAAATTTCTCTGCCGAATTCGACCAATTGAGTATTATGGTAACCTGTTCCTTCTCATTTTTAATATAAGATGTCAGTGCAGAAGGGCAAAGGAAAGATGATTGATGAAGACCCCTTGATTCCCCCTATCCGAGACCCTAATAAAACTCCTGATCGACACCCAATTCAATTTTTTTGAAACTGACTGTAAGTTCGAGCTATATCAACTACACAATAGGGAAAAAAAGAAATACCCTGACCATGGTGATTATTTGAGTATCTGGGAGTCCTTTCTCCCTAAATTCATTTTCCTTTAAACCCATTTCTTCCCTGAATTCTCCACCAAGTGTCAGCTCAGATACCTTCCTAGCAAGAAAGCAGTGATTGCCCAAAATGATGAAATTTTCTTTTCGATTTCTCCTGAGAGCATTTACCAAGCCTTACAAATAAATCCAAAATCCAATATGCATACTGTTATGAAACCAGCTCAAGAAAAGATAGAAAATATAGATCAATGCTTTAGAATTCAGCCTCTTCGAGGGGGCAACCTCCTTTACATTACATAAATGAACAATTCTTGGATGATACAAATGACAAAACCTCCTTTCTATATATAGGAGTCTAAGGAGTCACAATATAACCTAGACGACCTAACAATAATAATATAAAGCCACAAAAATAACAATAGAGGGATTCTATGGGGCATAGTAATAACAACATGGGCGCAATAGGGGCACAACAATATTAATAAGGGGTATAACTACAATAGTACTGGGGTAATCACTAGTATTATAGGGACCCAACATGCCCCTCCTTCAAAAAGGTGTTGTCCTCAACACTTGAGTAGTTCTGGATACTTCTGTATAAAATTCTCATCCTCCCATGTGGAATCTTCAGCAGATAAGTTATTCCACTTGATAAGATACTCCAAAATTGATTGATTTCATAGCTATCGAGTTCTTGTTTGTGTGACTGCTTCCAATTCCAATATAATTTTTCCTTCCTCATCAAGTTCTGGCAATATTGTTTGAACTGGGAGCTTGTCACCTATAACCTTCTTTAAACATGAAACATGGAAAACTGGGTGCAATCGAGAAGCTGCAGGTAGCTCCAATTTGTATGCCATAGTACCAATATTTTGCAACACCTTGCACAAACCATAATACTTTGGTGATAATTTATTATCCTTCTTAGCTTGCTTGAGGGACATTTGCTTATATGGTCGTAGCTGTAGGAATACCCAATCACCTACATCAAAACTTCTTTCACTACAATGTTGATCTGTCTGTTCTTTCATTCTATTCTATGCCAACACGAGGTTATCCTTTAAGAGTTGGAGGACTTGTTGTTGATGTTCGATGTGATGTTCTACTACCTGAACCTTAGAATTTTCTCTTAAATATGATGTGATGGATGGTGGTTGATACCCATAAAGTGCCATAAATGGGGTCATTTTTGTTGTTGTATGGAAGGAAGTGTTATACCACCATTCAGCCAGAGGCAACCATTTGACCCATTGTGTCTGTTTATCAGATACAAAGCAACGAAGATATCCTTCCAAACATTTGTTTACTATCTCAGTTTGCCCA
>Ga0115851_100138_pt2 | contig 23713 bp, 12 predicted proteins | sample InSIn2gowninarea_FD_83865 | JGI IMG/M metagenome (GOLD analysis project Ga0115851, IMG submission 83865)
TAGCACTCTAGTCAAATACTATTTTTTGAGTCAAATGATTATGTAGTACCTTCACTCTATCTCATGCAATCTCCATAGCAGGTATTTTCTATTCCTCTTAAGGCTAGATTTTTTTTAATGGATATGATAAATTTGTAAACTGGCTAAAGTTGTTGATTTGGTTTCTTATTCATTTCCTATTATTGGAGATAACATTACATCCAACTATAAAGAAGTTGTGAACACATTTGAGAGTGGTGAATGGAAGAATGCTATAGACGAAGAGATGCAATCTCTTCACAAGAATCAGACTTGGGATTGGTATAACTTCTTAAAGGTGAGGAAGAGATTGGGTGCAAAAGGGTCTACACAAAGAAAGAGAAACATACAAGCAAAGATAATGTGTAGTTCAAGGTTGCTAACGAATATGCTCAAATGGAAAGGGTTAAATTTCTCTATTTGTATTCCGTTAGCTTTAATTGTACAGTTTGCTTCCAAGTTGGCACAACTTGATGTGAAAACTACCTTCTTGCAATTTGCATAATGCATATGAATTTGGAGAAAGAGATTGCATGTCTAAACTTGGTGGTTTTAAAGTTGTTGGTAAGGAAAATTGGGTTTTCAAGTTAAAGGAATTATGTATAGTTTGAAATAGTCCCCTTGATAGTGGTAGAAGCGGTTTAACCGTTTCATGATAGGGAGAAAGTAAACGAAGAGATTGATCGTTTGAAGACTACTTGCTTTATATGTTGTGATATGGTGGTTTCATGTAAAAACGAGGTAGAAATTGATCGTCTGAAGACTTAGTTCAGTTCAAAATTTAAAACAAAGAACCTTAAGAGGAATAGAAAATACCTGCTATGGAGATTGCATGAGATAGAGTGAAGGTACTACATAATCATTTGACTCAAAAAATAGTATTTGACTAGAGTGCTACAACATTTTTGTTTGGATTCCAAGACCAAGCTTGTGAGTACTCATTGATTAGTGCTTTGTTATCATCACACATTGATGAGGAGCGTGCGCACATGGCTCATGTCTCATATGCAAGTTTGGTTGGCAGCCTTATATATGCAATGGTATGTACTCGGTTTGACTTTTCATAGGCCGTTAGTAAAATTAATTGTTATATGCATGATCAGGAAAAAGGTCATTGGCAACATGCTAAATGGATCTTGAAAAACATTTTGGGAACCACTAATTTGGATTTGAAGTTTAGGAGTGATGATTCTATTGGGAGATAGTTGGTTATGTTACCTAGATTATGATGGTGATCTAGATAAGCATCATTCTACTGCATGCTACCTATTTACATTTGCTAAAGCACCAACAAGTTGAAGGTCGACACTGTAGTCCACTATTATATTATCAAACACTAAGGTTGCAAACAATGGTTGTGAATAAAGCCATCAAGAATCAAGAAGCTGGTTGGCTAAATGGTATGATCAAAGACTTAGAGATTCATAATCAAATCTTGCATGGAACTATCCCTATAAACAAGCTTAGTCAAGCCTAGTGTCACAATTTCAAGTTTGTTGGTTTAATTTAATTTCAAACACAAGCTGAGTTCGAGCTTATTTACCGAATAAGATTATATAGTTAAGCTTGATTCCTTTTCTTATCGAACAAGCTGGAGCTTGTTTATGAATTACTTGATTAACTTTTTTTTTTTTTTTTTTCCTTATATTGTAAAACCATAACTAAAATTTCTTGCCCTTCACAAATCAATGAATTTTACTGTAAATGAATTGTTTATATTATCAATAAACTACAAATATGAATTTGATATTATATGAACCTATTTACATACTTATATAATTCATTCTTAAGTCTATGTAAGTATATTTTCAACATGTATACATATAAAAATATATATGAAAAATTATATAGTTAAATCGAACATTCATGTTCATGAGTAAGTTTGTCACAAACACATTATATGTTTGAGTTTGTCTTGTTTAATAATCGAGCCTAAACGTATACTTAATTTTGGCTTATTTGTCTTTTAAGGAGCCAAGTTCAAACCATTCATAACCAGCTTAGTTCATTAATTTGTACACCTAATCCCAAACTTTTTCCCAAAACAATGTTGGGCTCTATTCACATGAGAAAATTATTGAATATTTTGGGAGTATCATAAATACGTATTTCCCTTCACTCACATGAATTGTGAGTCTTACCATAAATTTAATTAGTGAGACCCATAATTATATAAGAAAAAAACGTATATATTTATGATACTCCGAAACTACTCAATAATTACATCTTCACATGCGGCTGAAAGTCCTTACTTAGGGAATATTATGCGGTCCCACTCAATAGATTGCCCCACTAAAGAGTGTCTAAAGTGGTGGGATCCATTTGCTGTATTAGAACATATAATTGCTACCGTGTGCTCTTTCTCTCTCTTCCTTCTCTTTCATTCTTCATTTCACTTACAGAGTACTGTCTAAGTCTAAATTTTCTTAGAACCCAACCAACCAACCATATTTTTGAAATCTGGCTCAAAAGAACTTATCATAGATCCTCAAAGGTAGCCTATCCATTTGTACTCCATTGTACTCAGTTACTTCCATATTATTTTTATCAATTCCATCCTTTGCAAAAAAAAATGGCTGAGGCCTTTGTGGGAGGAGCTTTTCTTTCGGCTTTTCTCCAGGTTTTTTTTGACAGGATGGCTTCTCGTGAGGTACTAGACTTCTTCAGCCGACGGAAGCTTAATCCTGAATCTCTGAGGAAGTTGAGCACAACTTTACTGTATATCAATGCAGTGCTCAATGACGCTGAAGAGAAGCAAATAAAAAACCCAGCTGTCAAAATGTGGGTTAACGAGCTAAAAGATACTGCCTATCAAGCTCAGGACTTACTGGATGAGATTACTACTGATGCCTCGCGCTACAAGCTGGAAGCCGAACTGGAAATGTGCACAAGTAAGGTACGAAGCTTGAACTTGACTTCTCTTAGTTCTTCTAATCTGGAAATTGAACCAAAGTTAGAAGAGATTCTAGGCAGACTAGAATCTATTGCAAAGGAAAGAGACATCCTTGGTCTGAAAGAATGTGGTGGTGAGAAACCGTCACGAAAGTGGCAAACATCGTCTTTTGTAGAAGAATCCAGTGTATACGGTAGGGATGATGACAAGGTCTCCATAATCAAGTTGTTGCAGGCAAACGATGGCAGTGGTGATAACATTAGTGTGATTCCCATAGTGGGCATGGGTGGTGTAGGCAAGACCACCCTTGCTCAGCTTGTATACAACAACAAGTTGGTGACGGATCTTTTTGATGTCAGAGCATGGGTTTGTGTTTCACAAGAATTTGATGTACTTAGGATCACGAAACATATTCTTGAGACAGTCACTTCCTCAACTAGTAATAGTGACAACCTAGATCTACTCCAAGTTAGTTTGAACGAGAGTCTTATGGGAAGGAAATTTCTGATTGTGCTGGATGATGTATGGAGTGAAAATTACGCAGATTGGTATGCCTTTCTGATTGTTTTGAAATCAGGGGCATATGGGAGTAGGGTTATTGTAACAACACGTCACATAAGTGTTGCTTTAACTGTACGCACAGGCACAGTTCCAACTCATCATTTAATGCCATTGTCAGATGAAGATTGCTGGTTATTTGCAAAACTTGCATTTGCCCACATAGATACTCAAAAATATCCAGAGCTGGAACTAATTGGTAAGAAAGTGGTGAAAAAGTGTAATGGCTTGCCTTTAGCAGCAATAACTCTTGGCGGTCTCTTGCGGGTGAAGTTGGATCCTAAGAAATGGGTTAAAATATTGGAGAGCAATATATGGAATTTCTCAGACAGTGAAAGCAATATTCTGCCAGCTCTTAGATTGAGTTACCATTATCTACCTTCATATCTAAAACCGTGCTTTGCTTATTTCTCAATCTTCCCTAAAAACTTCAAATTTAAAAAGGAGCAGTTGGTGCTCTTATGGATGGCGGAAGATTTTTTGCTGTCCACTAAAACAGAGAATTTGGAAGAAGTAGGTTGTGAGTATTTCGATGAGCTAGTATCTAGGTCATTCCTCCAACAATTAGGTGGTAGAAATATACGCTATGTTATGCATGACCTGTTGCATGATTTAGCAAAATTTGTCTCTGGGGAGTTTTGTTTTAGAATGGAGGGTAACAATTCAGATGGTATGTCGGAAAAGACTCGTTATTTTTCATATTCTAGAAGAAAGTGTGATGCCTATGAGAGATTTGAAGCCTTACATAAAGCCAAGGGTTTGCGAACCTTTCTACAGTCATCAAATGTGTTAGCGGCGCATGGATACTTAAATAATAATGTTATACCCAACTTACTGCCAGCACTAAGAAGCTTAAGGGTACTATCTCTATTTTCTTATTGTAATTTGACAGAATTGCCAGACCAGATTTGCACTCTGAAACATTTGCGATATTTGGACCTTTCTCACACTGCAATCAAAATATTACCTGAATCTGTCTGTACTCTATACAATTTGCAAACTTTGCTGTTGTTATATTGTCGTTCTCTCATTGAGTTGCCTGCCAACATGGGATGTCTAATCAACATGCGTCATCTTGATATAAGGGGAACAAACTTGAAAAAAATGCCACTGCTAATGGGAAGATTGAAAAGTCTCCAGACTTTATCTGCTTTTATTCTGGGCAAAAATGGCGGCTCAGGAATCAATGATCTGAGGGAACTTCGGCAACTTAAGGGAAGCCTTTCTATTTTGAAGTTGGAAAACGTTGTCAATGCTAGAGATGCTTTGGAGGCCAATTTGAGGGATAAGTTACAACTTGAAGAATTAGTGTTGAAATGGGGTGGACATACGGATGAATCCATTAAAGATAGAGAAGTACTAGAGAAACTGCAACCTCATGCATATCTAAAAAGGCTTACAATTGAAAATTATGGTGGCACAATATTTTCAAATTGGTTAGGAGATGCGTCCAACAAAATTGAATATGTAAAACTACATAATTGTAAATATTGCATCTTCTTGCCACCATTTGGGAAACTGCCCAATCTCAAGTACCTCTCTATTGTGGGATTAAATGTAGAGACTATTGGTACAGAATTTTATGGGACTGCTGCTTTTGGGATAAAGCCTTTTGGATCGCTAGAAACTTTGATCTTCAAGAACATGTTGCAATTGGAGGAATGGGTTCCTTTCACAGATGTGAACGGAGGTGCGGTAGCTTTCCCTTGTCTCCAACAGCTTTTTATACAAAACTGTCCTAAACTGACCAAGGGTCTTCCCGATGGCCTTTTTTCTTTAAAAGTACTGGTGATTGATAAGTGTCAGCAGCTTGTGGCTTCAGTTCCAAGTGCTCCAGCCATACGTGAATTGAAGTTGCAATATTGTCATAAGGTGTTGTTGAATGAATTACCACCTCTAGTGTTGAAGCTTAGAATTAGTGGTTATGATGCCTTGGAGTCCTTCCATATGGACAACAACCATTGTCTTCAAGAGTTGGATATCTCTGATTGCCCATCTCTCATGTTGCTTCCTAGTAGTGGTATATCTGATATACTAAAATCACTGAGTGTCAAGAACTGTGAGAAATTACTGTTTCCAATGCACCAATGCTATGCATCCCTTGAGAGTTTGCACATAAGATGTAGCTGTGATTCTCGTGTCCTTTCAATTAGACTTATTTCCAAAGCTCAATCATCTTGATATCCATGGATGTCTGAATCTTCAGTCCCTTTCAGTTCCAAATCATGGACCACTTCAGCATCTTGCATCTCTCAGAAGCTTGGAAATTAGTAACTGTTCTAATTTTGTATCCTTTCCCGAAGATGGACTGCCTGCCCCCAGCTTGACCTGGTTTCGTGTTGATAGCTGTAACAATTTGAAGGCGCTACCTGAACAGATGCACACCCTGCTCCCATCTCTTGTTACTTTAAGCTTACAGAATTGTCCAGAACTTGAGTCGTTTCCAGAAGGGGGTTTGCCATCCAGTTTAAAATCACTTGAAATCTGTTCTTGTGACAGACTCATTTCCAGCCGCATGAGGTGGGGTTTACAGGGACTACCCTCTCTTAGAAGCTTCTCTATCAAGGGTAAATGTGAAAATCTGGAGTCCTTTCCGGATAGGGGGCTGCTACCATCTTCTCTTATATCCCTTGATATCTGGGATCTTCAGCATTTGAAATCTCTGAATGGTGATGAGCTTCAGCATCTTACTGAACTTAAAAATTTGCGTATTGGCTACTGCCCAATTTTCCAGTCCATGCCAGAAGGGGGTTTGCCAACTTCTTTAACTTCTCTGAAAGTCAAGAAATGTCCGATGCTGAAAGAACGGTGCCAAAGTGAGAATGGAGAAGACTGGCAAAAGATAAAGCATATACCAGTCATAGAACTTGACAATGAAGTGATCTCACGAAGTTAAAGTCTTTGGGAGCCTCAGCTCCTCATCTAATTGAACTTCTGCTCATGTACTCATTTTGCGCATCATATCATACTTGCTGCCAGGTGTGTGGATTGGTGAATTCTTTCTTCATGAACTTAAACATCTACTCAGTAAGAGGATAAAAAAAATCTTAATTATCTGCTTTAACTTATGTCTTTCTGTGATCCTTGCATAAACAGTAGCAGCAATGCTAGAACTGACAATGCTAGCACTTTGTCAGTTCAGAAGGCATGGGGGATCATTGCATACTGGTGGAAGCCACGCTCGAACTTTGCCTATTTCATTTTTCAACTACATTTCTTGTCAATCCTTCGCAGGATACTACATATATCCTCTTTACAGGTTTGCATACAACAAGTAACAGGCTGAGGTAGTTCCAACTTCCAACTGAACAAACTTCTTTTTTTTTTTTTCTTTTTTCCTTTCTTTGGCTAAAACCATCTAATAACAATTGTGTTTGGGGAATGTCTTCAGCTTTGGACTTAACATCAGACAAAGGCTCTGGCTATGTGAAGAGCAGTTGGAATATTTTGGAAATTACTGTTGAATGAACGACCCTCAGGCTGCACAAAGTTATGGTTACGGAATGCCATCTCTCAAATTCCTGATTGTTAAAATGAAGAAAGAAAATGCTTACACCTTTATTCCTCCAACTACTTCAGGCAGAATTTGCAGTTCTGGAAAGCTTTCAATGCAAGGATTGTTCAGTAGATTTGTGCTCTTGGTACTTGGTGTTTAACATTGCAAAATAATAAGGAGAGAAATTATTGTTGGGATCTGAGAAAGAGAGAGTTGAAGTGAGGAGAAAGAGAAGAGAATCCAGTCTCAACACCTAGGGCTACATCTTTTATGCATGCTCAATTGTATTTGTACGTACAATTATATATTTGGACCTCTTATGCCATTACACATGAACACAAATATATATATATATATATATATATTTTTTTTTTTTGAGAATTGAACAAGGATAATATATTAACCCTATATCTTTTACACTTGGTATGGACCACCTCCACATTCTCAATTTATGCTTAATTATTCTCACATATTGCTTGTCAAATTTGACACTTGACTATTTATTTTTTGGGCAAAATTTAACTACAAAATTGATTGTAACATGAGGCTATAACCTTACTTAATAAAATAAAAATGACTACATATTGTGAAATTATAATTGTTGAATTGTATTTTCTTTACGTTCTTGATACACATGTTAAATTTTGTTTCAATACAACTAGATTTGTTTAAAATTATTGCAAACATTTCCTCAAGAGTTCAACATAGAGTTGATAAAAACATAATCTAATTACGTGGAGTGTGTACACTTTGCTCCTAGTGCTGGAATGGAGGTGTAACTCTGTAAGTAGCATCGATTGTTTCACATTCAATGGTGTTCACACTCTTTCAAATCATGTTCACATTCTTATATATCATGTGTAAAATGTAGATATTTGGTATGAAAATGTGGACATTGTAACATTAAGGAGTGTAAAACAATAATTACTCTTTCGCATAGTGAGAGACAGTTGGACAGAGTAAACGAATCCAAGACTAGCATGCTAGTGACTATAAAGTATAAAAGGGTTAGCTAGTGACTAGAAGATATAATGTTAGCTATCATTGATTCTGATTCTGCAAAGAATAAAAAAGTAATTATATATATTCAGGTTTGGATTATTAGAGCTTCATGCTTTGTAGAATTTTTACTTAGATGGAAAGAGAAAATGGAAAAGGAGAGAAGATTGTAGAACTTTCCTCTTTAAACGTACAACTGAATGAAGTTATTTAAAGAAAGCCCAAACAAGATGAAAGAATATATTAGCAAGAAGTTGGGATTATTTATCTTTTTCTTTTTTAGTAAAATTAATATTATTAAAATTTTAATTAGTGTAGGTTGAAACATGAGTTCTCACACTGAAAATTTCTTCATAGATTCTTTTTCGAATAGGATTGATCACCTTGACACCGGAATTTGGAAACTCTCTTCAGTTCTAACCTGCCCTGCATGGACTATGGCATTTCTCTGCTGCAGCATAAGCCAATTTGGTAATGATTACTCTCAAGGCATTCCTTTTGAAGACACAAGACCCCCAATCCTCAAGATCAACCCAGCTGGTATGAGGATTTGATATTAGATAAAGTGTCATTATTGCAGTCCAAATCCTTTCTAGAGAATGAGTACTCAAAGAACAAATGATCTCTATTCTCTATACACTTTCTGCAGAAAACACGAGTTATCAACCGGTGCTCCATTTCATCATCCATTCTATTGTAGGAAGTTTATTTTTCATATCCAGACATTCATCAAGTCAATTTGACATACTAGTCACATTAATGGATTTGATTTTTGGTATTCTTGGAAATTTTCTGTAGTCGTTTCCTACAAAGAAGAGTTGTAAGAATAAACTGAACAAAGCTATAGCCTATATGTATGTGTAATTATATTGAAGATATTTAAATCTTAACTTTTGTTTGCCTCCCTTCTTTCCCTCTGAATTTGACTCATTATACTTAGCTTTGGCCTAAGCTGGACTGCTGGAGTACTAATTAGATGTTGATTCAAAGTTTCAGTATCTATCTTTTGGGCACCCACCATACTAGAAAGGCTTGGACTGCATTTACGTTACATATACAAAGACTCATTTATCTTTACGCATCAAATATGAATGCCCGTGAAAAAGAACTAATCTTTGATGAGATTCAAAATCAGGTTACTGAACCATTGCTATCTGCAGAAAAATTATCATGATTTTCACAAGTAACGGATACAGAAAATTGTTTACACAAATTTTCAGATATTACTATGTAAAACAAACTAAAACTACATAGGAGCAAGATACGATATCATATGTACATACAGTTGTAAGAAAGCCATAAGTAAGTTTGCAGGGTTCACAGTAATGTCACGATTTAGAAACACTGAAGCATATCTGAGACCATGGGTACCTGTACCTGTCGGATTGCTGAGTGCTTACTGGGAATTTTTTAACGAAATCAACCAAAATTGCAGTATAGGAAAACATAATCCAGTCAACACCTTCGCTATTTTCCTTTCCTGCCAACATACCTCTTAGGTTTGTAGGCACTCAGACAGTCAGGCGTGAGTCTGAATCTCTCCCTCATGAAGGATATTATCAGAATTGCCTTCAAACGAGAACATTATAGCTCTTGAAGTTTGTACAACCCATGCCATTATCCTAGAAAACTAGGATTTTAATGCAAGCCACACCAAGTTTTACCTAATTGACTACATATCCGTGAACTTCTCAATACTTTAAAAGCCACAGTCTTCCAACTGAGCAAATTTAGATTCTCCTATATAGTTGTGCTCTTTCTTATATCAGTATATATAGAGAGAGAGAGAGACAGAAAATGTGGACTTGAATGCAGAGGGTTTCATTTGCAGGTCCAAACCAAACAATAAGCTGGACTACTCTCTTCAAACCGATTCCACTCAATGGTTGTGTTTCACATATTCTTTGGTAATAATGCATAAGAAAACATCAATAAACAATTTCTTCTTCCACCAGTAAGCCAGTCATGTGGCATCTCATGGACATGATAATTCTTTTTCGAACTAACATCAGTTAAGTATTCTTAGCAAGAAATAACAAATAGATTCTTAAACTTGTACAACATCTGACAAGCGGGAACTACAGAAATATCTTGAAAGGAAAAAAAAATATACATACATATATATATATATATATATTGGCATTAAATTTTGGTGGACAATTTTAGTGCAATGCCTACGAGATTTAAAAAGAATGAGAAAATATTTGAGTTGTGTAGGAGGCACAACATAAAAATGGAGAATCTAATAATAAAAATAAATAAATAAATAAATGAACCAAAAGACCTCATGATGCTAGCCAATGCATATCCAACTATTTAGGCTCCACTTAGCATCAAATGTACACATATCGTGCTTCTTCATTCAAAATACACCCTAGATAATCCCAACAAATATACTTCAGAATACATATCATGAGAACCCCAAATTCACATTGTTGATCTATAATATACCTATGAAACTGGCCTAAGATTTAGAATTGCCTCTAAAGGGAATTAAAATTGAATGAAAATTTTGATTGTCTGATGAAACAACAATGAATAATATAGCAGACAAAAAGAAGACAGAAATTATAAATCACCATTTTGATTCTCTGAAAATGAAGGAAATTTTTATAAAACAAGACAATAAAGGAGATTGTTCAATGTTTCCATTTTTATTCTCTAAGCAACCAAACCTTACAAAGCCAAATTAGTAGAAACCATAGAATTTCAATGAAAAAAAAAAAATAAGTAACAAATTTAAAGAGAAGAAGTTTTAAGAGAGTGAGTGCCCAAATTCAACAACAAAGCCACTATCAGGAACCCAAATTCAAGCATTGCAATCCAATGACCTGAAAGTAACCCGTTGTAATTTGCTAATTTGAGCTCAATTACATTGAATGTACCTCAAAATGATATGAATCCATAAAGAAGGAAACTTTCTTTGTTTAGAAACTTTGACTGAGTAAAGAAACATCATATTCTTAACATTACGACAGAGGCCTATATAGGGTTTTACAATATATTACATTTAAACAGAACTGAATCCTACTATAGCACTTCCCAGAGGCAAAAAAAAATAGTATAGCTTTCAGGAGGATGGAATCAAATATCATTAATGTTCCTGGTATGCCAGTAACAAGAATAGTAGCAAAGAAAGTTTTGCAGTAGAAAGGAGCACCTCAAGAAGCACCAAAGGTCTCTAATTTTCCCTGGCCCTTGCTAGACTGCCACAAAAAACCTTTAGTCAGCCAACCTTTTTTACTCTTGGTAGGCATGGATTTCTGGCAATATTTTTGTGCTCAACACAATGAGTCCACCAGTTCCATATCTGCACAAGTCATAAAATAGTTGTCAAATATCCGTCGTATGACCGCTACTATATAAGAGAGATCCAATGAGATGAGTGGACAAAAACAATGAACAAGTTTAATAAATAAATTAAATTATATCCAAGTTTCAAAATCATACCTGAATATGATTGAGAATCAAAACAGGATAGTAATGTTCAGATATCGTCCAACATTAACATCTGAAAATTAAAAGCACATACATGATGAAGATTTTGACATTAAAAGACCATACACTTAGTAACGGTGTTCTAAAATCAGCTAACAGAATTAGGAAATAATGGGTTAACTTAAAATTTCATTTTGCTTAAAAAAAAAAAAAAACAAAATGAAAAGGCTATGGACACCTGATGTATGTAATTTTCAGTGCTAGATTTTCAATCCGATGCTGCTGGAAGAAGATCAACATGAGCTTCGCATTCCTTATTGATCTTCTTGTTGTGTTACCCTGTTCAATTTTCACTAGATATAAATCACTTATAATTCAAAACTCATCCAAAGCCAAATAAGTTCAATCTATGAAGCACAGATGCATATATTGAATACCGGCATGTTGATAATTCAAAACCTAACAAATATGATTATGCATAAGCATACAGACAAAAGCAGGAAACCATTCTCACAAAATAAAAAGAGAATCCTTCTAATACCTTTCATTTCTATTAAGGATTAGAATCACCAAATGGAATTTGCCAAAGACCTTGACTACCTATTAATCTGTCGCCTGCTTCCCCTTCATGCCTATTGGCTATTGCAAGTCTCAACTGATAACCATAATTAGATTTCAAACTTCAATCCTTTCAAAATTATGAAGAAAGATAAATTTATTATATAACCTTCACAAGAAAAAAAAAATGTTTGATACCATGAAACCTGGTTAAATATTGGTACAAGAATTGTTCATGACATGAGTTGGTTTAGTTGCACTCCAAATAGATGATCAAACCAGAGAACCTGTGCAAAGTGAACAGAGTATGAGATCCAATTAAAATTGAACAAAGCATATGGGCTGGACGTACACCAGTAATACAGGGAATTGAGAACACTTGAATTTTTTTTTTTTTTTTTTTTTTTAAAAAAAAAAAAAAAAAAAAAAAAAAAAAAAAAAAAATAGAAAGAATACAATTTATTTTTTTTTTTCAAAATTGAAAACGACGGGTTATTGATATTTCTACAAGCAGTATTTTATTAAAGACTCAAAGTTATTACTCAGCAAATAATTATTTCTTAATTATTAATTAAATAAAGGATAAGATCAATTCAGACGTCGTTTTTTTAGTTATTATAGAACATACAGAATTTAAGTGGTCGAATTCGGGGCCGTTTACTCGATTTTGAACCCATTTATCTTATAAATCAAAATAAATAATACGGACTCGGTCCTTAGATTTATTTATGGCCGTAAAGGAGCCGTATGAAGCGAAAATCTCATGTATGGTTCTGTAATAGCGACGATAACAGTGAAGTTATCGACGACTATGATTATCTAATAGTTTAAGTACAGTTGATATTGTTGAGGCTCAATCAAAATATGGTTTTTGGGGTTGGAATTTGTGGCGTCAACCTATAGGGTTTATCGTTTTTCTAATCTCTTCCCTAGCAGAATGTGAGAGATTACCTTTTGATTTACCGGAAGCGGAAGAAGAATTAGTAGCGGGTTATCAAACCGAATATTCGGGTATCAAATTTGGTTTATTTTATGTTGCTTCCTATCTAAACCTATTAATTTCTTCATTATTTGTAACAGTTTTGTACTTGGGCGGTTGGAATATCTCTATTCCATACATATTCGTTGCCGAGCTTTTTGAAATAAATAAAGCACGTGAGGTCTTTGGAACGACAATTGGTATCTTTATTACATTAGCCAAAACTTATTTGTTCTTGTTCATTCCTATCACAACAAGATGGACTTTACCTAGGCTAAGAATGGACCAACTATTAAATCTGGGATGGAAATTTCTTTTACCTATTTCTCTCGGCAATCTGTTATTAACAACCTCTTTCCAACTCAGTTCGCTGTAAGGGAATACTTTATTCTATATTTATGGCTTGCCTCAAACAAGAGAAAGAAACAAACATAAAGATTTTCATAGATATTTACGATATGTTCCCTATGGTAACCAGGGTTATGGATTATGGTCAACAAACAGTACGAGTTGCAAGATATATTGGTCAAAGTTTCATGATTACCCTATCCCATGCAAATCGTTTACCTGTAACTATTCAATATCCTTATGAAAAATTAATCACATCAGAACGTTTCCGCGGTCGAATACACTTCGAGTTTGATAAATGCATTGCTTGTGAAGTATGTGTTCGTGTATGCCCCATGGATCTACCTGTTGTTGATTGGGAACTGGAAACTAATATTCGAAAGAAACGTTTGCTTAATTACAGTATTGATTTCGGAATCTGTATATTTTGTGGTAACTGCGTTGAGTATTGTCCAACAAATTGTTTATCCATGACTGAAGAATATGAGCTTTCTACTTATGATCGTCACGAATTGAATTATAATCAAATTGCCTTGGGTCGTTTACCGATGTCAGTAATTGACGATTATACAATTCGAACAATTTTAAATTCACCTAAAATAAAATAAAAAAAAAAGAAGTAAATCCTTTGATTAAAGATATTAAAGATAAAGAAATGGTAATTTCAAATTCAAATTAGGAAGGGTCCTTTTTCTTTTGCTCGAAAGGAATGCGGTTTCTTTCCTTTATTTTGTTTAGTCACTAATTAAAAAAAAACTATTGAGGGGTTGGTTCGTGCTTCAATTTGGATTGAAAATATATGACTCTATCTCGAATTATTTCAAAATAGAAATATCTAGTCTAAAACTACCCTTTAAGATAAAAAATGATATTATAATTATATTAGTCCAATAGCGGTACCTACATCAATTCACATTCTTTAGGATTTAATTCAATTAAAAACTTTTCATAAAAAAATGTTCCTGGTGGGGTCAATAAGGTCATGAAAAAAATTTCGATTTATTTATCTCTTTACATATAATGGGTTTGCCTGGACCGATACATGATTTTCTTTTAGTCTTTTTGGGGTCAGGTCTTATATTAGGAGGTATAGGAGTCGTATTACTTACCAACACAATTTATTCTGCCTTTTCGTTGGGACTGGTTCTTGTTTGTATATCCTTATTATATATTCTATCAAATTCCCATTTGGTAGCTGCCGCACAGCTACTTATTTACGTGGGAGCTATAAATGTTTTAATCATATTTGCTGTGATGTTTATGAATGGTTCAGAATATTACAAAGATTTGAATCTTTGGACTGTTGGGGATGGGGTTACTTTGCTGATTTGTACAATTCTTTTTTGTCTATTAATGGCTACTATTTCAGATACGTCATGGTACGGGATTATTTGGACTACCAGATCAAACCAGATTATAGAGCAGGATTTGATAAGTAACAGTCAACAAATTGGAATTCATTTATCAACAGATTTTTTCCTTCCATTTGAACTCATTTCGATAATTCTTTTAGCTGCTTTAATAGGCGCAATTGCTGTGGCTCGTCAATAATAAATCTTTGGAACTATTAATATAATAAGAAAAGTATTAATATAATAAGAAAAGTCCAAATTAAACTTTGTTCTATGTTATCACATCAATTTCCCCCCACTTCCATTTTATTTGAAGATTTTTTGTCTAAAAATTAAATTCTTTTATTCGATCTATTACCAATACTAAAATATTCCCTTGTTCCATACTTTTTGATATTATAATTAATTGAACCCATTAAATTGTTTTTATCTTGAAATGAATCGAAATTGATAAGGAGTTGTTCAATGATGCTCGAACATGTACTTGTTGTGAGTGCCTATTTATTTTCTATCGGTATCTATGGCTTGATCACAAGTCGAAATATGGTTAGAGCCCTTATGTGTCTTGAACTTATACTAAATGCAGTTAATATAAATTTTGTAACATTTTCTGATTTTTTTGATAGTCGCCAATTAAAAGGAAATATTTTTTCAATTTTTGTTATAGCTATTGCAGCCGCTGAAGCAGCTATTGGACCAGCTATTGTTTCCTCAATTTATCGTAACAGAAAATCAACTCGTATCAATCAATCGAATTTGTTGAATAAGTAGTATTAATCATAGAAATTATACTATTTATATTTATCAAGGCGAATCATATTTATTATCGTGGATGATACATAATGATCGTGTTTACAAAAAATGTAAGAAATCAAAGCATCTTGGCCCTCTAGCATGAATCGATCCAGAAGCAGATTGATTAGAAAATTCTGGTAAATCATTGATTCATCTGGTGTCTAATGTTAATGTATAATTCATTTATACTAGATCGAAAATTTATGATGTTCAAAAAATTATATATCCAATGTCACATTCAGTAAAGATTTATGATACGTGTATAGGGTGTACTCAATGTGTCAGAGCTTGTCCCACAGATGTATTAGAAATGATACCTTGGGACGGATGTAAAGCTAAGCAAATTGCTTCTGCTCCAAGAACAGAGGACTGTGTTGGTTGTAAGAGATGCGAATCCGCCTGTCCAACGGATTTCTTGAGTGTTCGAGTTTATTTATGGCATGAAACAACTCGAAGCATGGGCCTCGCTTATTGATACGGTCCAAAATCCCCACCTGAATACATTTCGTTTTTTTTTACCGACAAAAGAATCCGTGCTCGAAAACAAAATATATATATATTTTGTTTTCGAGCACGGATTCTTCTGGTCCAAGTGTATCTTGTTTTTACTACGAATTATTTTCCTTGGTTAACAATAGTTGCCGTTTTACCAATATTCGGGGGTTCCTTAATTTTCTTTCTCCCTCATAAAGGGAATAAGGTAATTAGGCTCTATACTCTATTTATATGCATCATAGAACTCCTTCTAACAACTTATGTATTCTATTATTATTTCCAATTGGATGATCCATTAATGCAACTCACGGAGGATTATAAATGGATCGATTTTTTTGATTTTTACTGGAGATTGGGAATAGATGGACTTTCCATAGGACCCATTTTACTGACAGGGTTTATAACCACTTTAGCTACTTTAGCGGCTTGGCCGGTTACTCGAGATTCCCGATTATTCCATTTCCTGATGTTAGCAATGTATAGCGGCCAAATAGGATTATTTTCTTCTCGAGACCTTTTACTTTTTTTCATCATGTGGGAATTAGAATTAATTCCCGTTTATCTACTTATATCCGTGTGGGGGGGGAAGAAACGCTTGTATTCAGCTACAAAGTTTATTTTGTACACTGCGGGAAGCTCCGTTTTTTTATTACTGGGAGTTCTGGGTATCGGTTTATATGCTTCCAATGAACCAACATTAAATTTTGAAACATCAGCTAATCAATCCTATCCAGTAGCACTGGAAATAATATTCTATATTGGATTTCTTATTGCTTTTGCTGTTAAATCGCCGATTATACCTTTCCATACATGGTTACCAGACACCCATGGAGAGGCACATTACAGTACTTGTATGCTTCTAGCCGGAATCTTATTAAAAATGGGAGCGTATGGGTTGGTTCGGATCAATATGGAATTCTTGCCCCGCGCTCATTCTATATTTGCTCCCTGGTTGATGATAGTAGGCACAATTCAAATAATCTATGCAGCTTCAGCATCTCCTGGTCAACGTAATTTAAAAAAAAGAATAGCCTATTCCTCCGTATCTCATATGGGTTTCATAATTATAGGAATTGGCTCTCTAAGCGATATGGGCCTCAATGGAGCCTTTTTACAAATAATCTCTCATGGCTTTATTGGCGCTGCACTTTTTTTCTTGGCGGGAACGAGTTATGATAGAATACGTCTTGTTTATCTCGACGAAATGGGCGGAATGGCGGTCCTGGTTCCAAAAATATTCACGACTTTCAGTATCTTATCGATGGCTTCCCTTGCATTACCGGGGATGAGTGGTTTTGTTGCAGAATTAATAGTATTTTTTGGAATAATTACCAGTCAAAATTTTTTTTTAATACAAAAAATACTAATTACATTTGTAATGGCAATAGGAACGATATTAACACCTATTTATTCATTATCTATGTTACGCCAAATGTTCTATGGATACAAGTTTTTTAATGCCCCAAACTCTTATTTTTTTGATTCTGGACCGCGAGAGTTATTTATTTCTATCTCTATCTTTTTACCTGTAATAGGTATTGGTCTTTATCCAGATTTCGTTTTATCACTATCAGTTGACAAGGTCGAAACTCTTATATCTAATTTTTTTTTTTATAAATAAAAAATTTTCCTGAATAAAATTCAAAATCAAAGAGCAAGACTATACTATAACTAGAATAATATGTTTAAAAAAAAAATTGTACAATTAGAAAACGAAAAAGAAGTATTTTTTCTTCTCTTAAATTTAACTTAAATTAAGTTAAAGATAAAAAAATGCATTAGACTTTTATTTTAACCATATACGGTTGTCCTTTGTTTTGTAAGAACCTTTTGAATCAAAGTAGTGATTCAAAAGGTTCTCGATGGCTTACACGACGTTTTCTTATATAATATATATGCTGTCCCATGTTTGTTTGTATTTATCAGATCCTGTCTTCAATTAGATGTTAGTGTAAATGTACCATAACTATGTAGCCCTATTCCTAATAGATTGACTCCCAAATAGCATATCCAAATTATAATAAATCCCAGGGAGGCTACAATTGCAGAATTTACACCTTCCAGATTTGGATTTGTTCGAATATGTAAATAAATCGCGAATATAGTCCAAGTAATAAATGCCCAAGTTTCCTTCGGATCCCAATTCCAATATGAGCCCCATGCCTCGTTTGCCCATACCGCTCCCGAAAGAATACCCATGGTTAAAAAGATAAAACCTAGACTAATAATACGATAACTCCAATGATCCAATTGTTGAATCAATTGAGACCTATAATAATTCTTAAAAGAAATAAAAGGGGTGTTCCATAAAACATTGTTTCTTTCGTTAATGTATTGGATCTCACCAAAGGAAAATGATTCATTATTGCTTTTATCAAAAGTTCTTATTATTTTTCGAAATGTAATGACAATAAGTGCTACTGATAATAATGATCCGCATAAAAGAGCTGCATAGCCCAATACCATCATACTTACGTGCATCATTAACCAATGAGATTGAAGAGCGGGTACTAATATTCTGGATTGATGCATTTCGGTTAAAAAACCAGAAGTAGCAAAGCCTTGGGTCAAAATAACAATTGGCGCGGTTATTGCACTTAAATGGTTTTTGTGTTTTTTTAAATATGGAACCATATGAATAATGGACAAACTCCATGAAAGAAAAATGAATGATTCGTATAAATCACTTAATGGTAAATGCCTCGAATAAATCCAACGAGTAACTAATAATCCTGTTATACAGACAAAAGTAGTTATTATGCCTTTTTTGGACGAATCATATAGTCCTGCGATTTCATTAACTAATAAGATTAGTAAACGAATTGTAATTCCAATTGAAACGACCGAAAAGGATATATGAATTAATATATGCTCTAAAATTGAAGATATCATAAAAATTATAAAAAGGGGGTCTCACAATTATAGGAATCGGGAATTGAATTTTTTTTATTCTTTTATTCTAGGACTTACTCTTTTATAAGATGCCATGCCGCCACTCGGACTCGAACCGAGATGCTCTAGCACTGCTTCCTAAGAGCAGCGTGTCTACCGATTTCACCATAGCGGCTTGTTCGAAATCATAATAACCCATTTTGATTCAATCGTCGAGGTTAAAGTACTTAATCATGCAATACTTTTTAGTTTTATAGGAAACATTGAAATTGATGAATAAAAACTAGTTTTAAAAATAGTGATTGGAACATATTTTCAAAAAGAATCCTATTGTTTTTTTCGTTCAGTAATAAATTTTTTTATTTTAGATTCATAAAAGAAATTAAAATAAGATAAATGAGACAAAAAGTGAATTCTTAAAAACTATTTTAAAACTATCTAGTTACAAAAGCTCCATTTTAGGAGAGTATAAACGAGAGGAACTCCGGTGTTAATGTAATGTTAAGTTAAATAAAATTGACACTATAAGTAAGAAATAAAATGTTGAAAAATAGAATAGAATAAAAAATAAGGGTTATTATCGATCACAATTTCATGAGTATAGACACTAATAATTTGCATACCCCTGTATTACTACTTCGAGTTTTCACTGTATAAAGGATTTGTGTTAGTATTTAGCAACCTAATTAGATGAGGTTCAGTATTGGGTGTATCATAGAATAAAGGGTTTCAATTTCTATCGAAATCCCACCATATTAAATTTAATATTTAGATATATTATATATTGATAATGATTTATAAAAGCGATTGAGCGTTCAGAAAATTACAAAATAAATTTTAAACTTAATAAATTAGTTTCAACGACTCATTAATTGTGATTAAAGATCTTATTTATATCTGCTCTTAGATAAGAATCTTATAGAATAAATAGTATAATAAAAATAGAAAAAGACAAAACTTTTTATCTTATTATTCTGTTGATGGGTAAAATATGAATTCCCATCTATAAAATAATTAAAGATACTAAAAAGACAGTTGAAACTTTATATCTTCTATTTATTCTTTATTTTTCAAACCAAAAAATATCATTTTAAAAATTAAGTAGACAAAAGACTCTTTATTCTACTTAAATTTCATATTGATACATTCAAAACATTAAGGAATGGGAATCATTACTTTTGGATTTTTTTTTTCTTTTTAATGATTTATTATGATTTCTTATAATATTTATATAATATTATAAGAAATCAGAAAAGAACCGAAAAATGAAACTTAAAGTATACTTTTTACTTTTTTTAGAGTCAGAGATAGATTCCAATTATTCCAACGTTTGATTATTTATTTATTTCTTGTTGTACAAAAAATTTTTTTGAATTCCCTGTTGAAAGAGATTTCGATAACGAAAAGGCTTTCAATGCTACCCAATACCCCTCCCTTTTCCAAATATTTTTACGAATTCGTTTTTTTGATATAGAAGTGCGCTTTTTTGGAACGGCCATTAAAAAATTATAATAAGTTATTTATTTCTATAGTTGAATGTGAAAGACATTTATTGTTCAAAACCAATTGTTCTTTACTATTAATACTATTAATTCTCTATTTATTGTTTAAATTAAATTATACTCTCTTCAAAACAAAAACATTTCAAATCAAGAAGTTAGAATTGATCAAAAGTAAATACTTACTTTTTTGAAGCTTCAAAAAATGTTCAATTACTATTATTTATTAAAATTTACGTATTACAATGTTTTAATCTTTAGAGCGAGTAAGGACAAATAATTACACCAAAAAGAGTAGTTTATTTTGATATGATTCATAAAAGACAGACACAGCCCATAACTTAACCCAATAAAGTAAGAGTTATGTATTTTAGTTCGTTTATTCAGAATAATTAAGCAATGCTTTTTTGAATTGATTGAAGGAATTATTAAAATGGAAAATGACTTTCCTTCTTTTCTCTAAAAAAAAATGATATATTTTTTAACAGATTAACTACGAGTCTCATTTCTATTTTAAGATTTTAATTTCAATTAGGTGCACTCTTTTTTCGAGCTTGGTCAATTTAACTAACCTAACCAATTAATAGAAATAATTGTTAAAGTTTTTTTTTTTATTTTTTTTTATTAAATTCAATTGGTTTATTAAACTTTTTGATTATTTTATTATATTACATATATAAATATAGCACGACGAAAATAAAAAACAATAAATAACACAAGGCTACAATCGCTTTTGTTTCTATATATTTCATTTTTTTTTTTCAAAGGATTTGAAATCTTTTTCAAATAATTAAGATTAGAAAAGGTTATGAAATTCAATTTTAGTTTTACATATCTTAATTTTTTTATTAACTGACTCCTTTGAAAAAAAAAAATAAGAACTGGCGAATCCGAAACAGTTAATTAAGAAGAAGAAAAAGATTTTTATTTATTTTTATGGAATATACATATCAATATTTATGGTTCATACCTTTCATACCAGTTCTAATTCCTATGTTACTAGGAGTGGGACTCCTACTTTTCCCGACGGCAACAAGAAATCTTCGGCGCACGTGGGCTTTTCCTAGTGTTTTATTGTTAAGTATAGTTATGATTTTTTCATCCAATCTGTCTGTTCAGCAAATAAATAACAGTTATATATATCAATATGTATGGTCTTGGACTATCAATAATGACTTTTCTTTAGAGTTTGGACAATTGATTGATTCACTTACTTCTATTATGTCAATCTTAATTACTACTGTTGGAATTCTCGTTCTTATTTATAGCGACAATTATATGTCTTATGATCAAGGATATTTAAGATTTTTTGCTTATATGAGTTTTTTCAATACTTCAATGCTGGGATTAGTTACTAGTTCTAATTTTATACAAATTTATATTTTTTGGGAATTAGTTGGAGTATGCTCTTATCTATTAATAGGTTTTTGGTTCACACGACCTATCGCTGGGAATGCTTGTCAAAAAGCGTTTGTCACTAATCGTGTAGGAGATTTTGGTTTATTATTAGGAATTTTAGGTTTTTATTGGATAACGGGCAGTTTCGAATTTCGGGGTTTGTTTGAAATAGTCAATAGATTGATTTCTAATAATGAAGTTAATTTTTTATTTGTTACTTTGTGTGCTCTTTTATTATTTTCTGGTGCAATTGCCAAATCCGCCCAATTTCCCCTTCATGTATGGTTACCCGATGCTATGGAAGGACCTACTCCTATTTCGGCTCTTATACATGCTGCTACTATGGTAGCAGCAGGAATTTTTCTTGTAGCTCGGCTTCTTCCTCTTTTCATAGTTGTACCTTACATAATGAATATAATAGCTTTGATAGGGATAATAACATTACTATTAGGAGCTACTTTAGCTCTTGCTCAAAAAGATATTAAGAGAGGTTTAGCCTATTCTACAATGTCTCAATTGGGTTATATGATGTTAGCTCTAGGTATTGGGTCTTATCGATCCGCTTTATTTCATTTGATTACTCATGCTTATTCAAAAGCATTGTTGTTTTTAGGATCCGGATCCATCATCCACTCAATGGAAGCGGTTGTTGGATATTCTCCAGATAAAAGTCAGAATATGGTCCTTATGGGGGGTTTAACAAAACATATACCAATCACAAAAACTGCTTTTTTATTAGGTATACTGTCTCTTTGCGGTATTCCACCCCTTGCCTGTTTTTGGTCCAAAGATGAAATTCTTAATGATATTTGGTTGTATTCACCGATTTTTGCAATAATTGCTTGTTCTACAGCAGGATTAACTGCATTTTATATGTTTCGGATTTATTTACTTACTTTTGAAGGATATTTAAATGTTAATTTTCAAAATTACAATGGAAAAACAAATAACTCGTTTTATTCAATGTCTCCATGGGGTAAAGAGGGGAAAAATAAAAATAAAAAAAAAATTCCTTTATTCTCTTTATTAACAATAAATAATAAAAGGATTTCTTTTTTTTGGAATAAAATATATCCAATCAGTATTATTAATATAAGAAAGATGTCGCGACCCTTTATTACTATTACTCATTTTGGCATTACGAACACTTTTTCGTATCCCCATGAATCGGATAGTACTATGTTATTTCCTATGTTTGTATTAGGCATATTTACTTTCTTCGTTGGGTCCATAGGAATCCCTTTTAATCAATTCAATCAACAAAGAGTGGATTTGGATATATTATCCAAATTGTTAACTCCAGATATAAACCTTTTACATCAAAATTCAAACAATTCGGTGGATTGGTATGAATTTGTGACAAATGCAGGTTTTTCGTTGAGTATAGCTTATCTCGGAATATTTATAGCGTCTTTTTTATATAAGCCTGTTTATTCATCTTTACAAAATTTTAACTTTAAAAATTCATTTGTTAAAAGTGTTCCTAATAAAAATAAAATTGTTTTTGAAAAAATAAAAAATGTCATATATGATTGGTCAGATAATCGTGGCTACATGGATGTTCTTTATGTAATATCCTTAAATGATGCTATAAGAGCATTGGCCGAGTTAACTCATTTTTTTGATAGACGAATAATTGATGGAATTACGAATGGGGTTGGTATTACAAGTTTTTTTGTAGGAGAGGGTATCAAATATATAGGAGGTGGCCGAATTTCTTCTTATCTTTTATTGTATTTATCTTATATATTAATCTTTTTATTAATTTTATTTTTAAAATTTATAAATTTATAAGATAAGTTAGAAATGTTTATTTCTTTAAACATTTCTAACTTCGAATTTTCTTGATTGCCATCTAGATAAGAAGTTTCATAAATGGGTCTCTTTTTATAGCGTGTCTCTTTAAAGTGGAATTCATCCTTTGTTTTTTCCTTTCCATTCATTCGGATCTCTTCCGTTTCATCCATTTTTATTTTGTCCGGATCCTCCTTTTCT
>Ga0115851_100166_pt1 | contig 23687 bp, 28 predicted proteins | sample InSIn2gowninarea_FD_83865 | JGI IMG/M metagenome (GOLD analysis project Ga0115851, IMG submission 83865)
AAAATTTAGCTTTGTTTTGGTGTAATTTTAGGCTAGTTATGAGGTATAGGGTTTTGTTTTAAATTTGGTTGGATGATGATTTCAAGCAGAACTGTGATGCAGTTTTTAGGACAGCCTAGACGATTGGTCAATGGAGTCAATGATGGTCTGAAAGTGTTTCTTGGGGAAATGGTGATGCTACAAAGCAAGACAAGCGTCTATGGAACAATTCTTTAGATCTGTGAAATGATGGCATGAGATCAGGGAATGAAAGGCAGCTAAGAATCTTTCACTATGCTGATAGAGGGAAAGTGTGAGAATATTATTTAGGAGCAATTAAGAATTCATAAACAACATTCAAAATGAGAGAATTAGTGTAAAAATGAGCAATTAAGAATTCATATTCATGACTAATTCTGAAGAAAACATAATTAGAAACAGAGATTGAGCACATGGTGCATTTAAACAAATCCTGAGCTATTTTTCTTCTCTATTACCGAGATCATGAAACATATATGGAATGTGCAAAGACAGCAAAGACAAAACACAGTTTAGAATAACTTATTGTTCCATTAAATGACACAAGAATTCTGTAGCAGAACACAGTTCATCAATTTCACATCCATACAGTGCAGAGACCATGAACTCCACCAGCTCTTTGTATTAGAAAGTCTGAAAATTTACAGCGCAGCTCTTTAGAGAGAAAATCACCAACCCAAATACGCTCTATGGGGAGGTATATATACAAAAATAAGATACAAAATATCTAGATGATGAGTTATTGACTCATAACTTCTTTTACCAACTCTTTAAGGGATAGTGGATGAAAGAGTAAATGCTACAGTAAATAGCTGTTCATTCTGTCAGAAAACTTTGAATTTTGGGACCAACTAAGTTGGTTGGGGCTGCACACTTGAAATTTTCACTTTTGGGCTTGCTATCCCAATTCTTTGCTGAGTCATTGCTTTGACCTACTCTGCCTGTTGTTTCCCTACTATGTCTGGTGCCTGGGACTCAATTCTGCTGACCTGTAGCCGACTGAAATTTGAAATTGGAAAAAGGAGCGAAAAGACTAAAGTTACCTAGGCAAAATCTTTAGCATTGCTTGCCACCAATCCTCAGGAGGAAGCTGATGTCTTTTTATTTTAATGAGTGTTTCATCAGCCTCTATATACTTGTAAAAATTAGGTGGGACTTCAAACAAATGATTGATTTCATGCTCAATGTAAAATAAGTTCTCCAATTTATCATAGAGAGTCTGCCCTGAAGGAGGTCCTGTTTTTGCTGGAGAGCTTGAGGCTGCAGTAATTTGATTTGTGACATAATTGTTCACTTTGGTCGCATATTGCTACCGTGTCAACAGTCTTCCAGCATTGGTCAATAAGCTGGGCAATCCTTTGCTTTGTAATGCTGCAATCTTCAGCCTAAAATTATCTATATCTTTTTGCACTTCTTGACATTTCCTTTCCAGGGTTTGTACAAAACCTCTTAAGGTTAGCACTTTCTTTGCTGTCAGTATGGTATCTGTTCTACTCATGATTTGCATTGTTGCCAGCTCTTCCTTAGTATGATTGTTCAAAAAGTTGATCATTTTATTGGCCTGTTCAGGCATGACTCCCAATGCTGCTCTAGCTCTCTGATTTTCAAACTGAGCTAGGCCTATCAACTCTATTTGTTCATATATGGCCTAAATTGACCGCCACTGGTCAGTGATTGACTGATTGATTTTGGCCCATAGAATCTTTTTCATTTCAGCTAGAGTCTTCTCTAAAGCTAGCTCCTTTTCTAAAGCTTTTACCTTGTTGTCCAAGGCTTTTATCTCTCTCTACTTCTTAGCTACTGTCATTTTTGATTTGTCATAACTTGCTTCTAGCTTGGCCAACTTTTCTTTGGACTCTTTTACCTCTATTGTCTGAATTTCTAGCTCTTTAACAACTTTCATCATTTCTTCCATACTCATGCTAGATTTAGATATTGTTGTAGCTGCTGCTGCTGTTGTTGTAGTTGGGATGATTGAAGGTATTGTTGCTACTTGTGTAGGAGGGGCAGAGACATTAGTTGGAACTATTTGAGGTGGCTGGGAGGTCGACTCTCCCTGCTTGCCTTGGACTGTTATTTCCAATTCTTCCTCCATCTGGATTATTCTTTGGTTCATTCTCATGACCAGGTCCATTGTATCTTCAGCTTTTTTTTCTTGCACTAGCTCTGCAGTTTGAGGGTGCACAGTAGTAGGTAACCTCAATTGTTTTCTGAGGGCAGCAATATCATCATCGTTTTTCTTCATAAGGGCCTTGACACCCTTAGGATCCTTAGGATCATGTCCTAGGTCCACAATGATCTCCTCCAATTTTTTTATTCTGTTGTCTTTGGCTGAGGAGGACATTTTCTCCAAGTCTAGTTGGGTGTTTGTATTCTTCAATGACTCTTTTAATTCATGGGCCAACATGGCCTTATCTGCTAGAGTGGCATACACCATCTCACCAGTTTTCTTATGCAATTCTATTTGATCCATGGGGTGAATGTCCTTGGCAAGGACCTCTAAATTTGTCTTCACATAATCTGTAGCTAGCTGAGGTTGCTGAACCTTAGGCTTGAAGTGGCTGAGAATCATTTTCTCCTCTTTGAAGTCATATGCTGCCATCAATCTTTGCTTCTTGGTAGGTGTTGCCTTAAGGAACTGATCATATAACTGCACTCTTAACAGTTCATTTTGAGCTTTGATTTCCCTAAAAGTGGCTTTGATGCCAGGTGGCTGCTTGCTTTGCTGTGTTGAGGAGGAGACCTCCATGCCCTGCTGCCTCTCTTGCTCTTGCTGGAAAGAGCTAGTAGGTGTTTGTTGGCTTGTTTCCCTGTCTCTCCTAGGACTTTCAAGGATTTCCTCACTGATTTCCTCCTCAACTGGAGGATCAACTCTTTGTCTCTTGGCTTCAGGCTGCTGTATAGACCCACTAGCAGGAGTGGAGTCTTCCCGGTCTCTTTTTCTGCCTCTCTCCTCATTGGCAGGAGTTTGTAAATATGGCACTTGCAGTGCCTCAGTATGCTGTGGAGGAGCTTGCTCTTGAGACTGCTCCATTGATGTAGTAGGCTGCACTGTGATCATTTCTTGCTTTGCATCCATTACTTCTTTCCCTTTTGCTGTACCTGTTGCTGATGTAGATGGGTCTTGGGCAGCTTGAGAAGCTACAGCAGTGGATGTGCCTTCTCCAATCTGGTGCGGCAACTTGAATGTAACCTGCTGAAAAGAATCCAAGTCAAGAGTTTTTTCTAAATCTTTGAAATTTTGCTCCATTATTTCTTCTTGAGTGAGCTCTTCAACTAATGTGCCTTGCACCCATTCATCTTGATTAGCAAATTGTTCAATGGGTGGGATTTTGTAATGTTCATAAGCTGTCAATCTATATTTAACTCTTTTGGCACTGATAAAGCCATCTGGATCATAGGGGACCCACCAGAAACTCCTTTTCAGCTTGAGTTTCTCCTTCAATATTTGGTCAACATCCTGCCAACCTTCCTTCTTGTTCATGATAAAAGGGCCTAGATGGTCTTTAAATTTCAGGCGGGCTTTCTTCTTGGCACTGTGAAAATGTGTGAGATCTAAGTTGATGAGTTGCCTGTAGTATTCCAAGGAAAACAGTCTCATAGGTACATATCTTGGGAGCCTGTAAGGACAGAGCTCACAGCCATAGATTCTGATGACAGTGTGATTTTGGTAGAGATACCAATCACCTATTTTGTAGTTCTTGGACAACTACAATATCTTTTGCATGTCATAAGATATTCTGGGAGGAGGAGTTCTTTTCAAGAGGCAAGATACTGGATAAACAAATTGGTCAATGAACTCACAGTAAGAGTATGGAGAGTTTTGGACCTGATGGAAGACAGATGACCAAAAGACAACAGACCTTCTTTCTCCCTTTGAGTCTAACTTCTTGAGGGGGAATTGGAAACATTCTGATTGGTAGTACATGAACAAATGGTAGATATATGATGAATATTTGAAGACTGCCTCCCTATCCAGCTTCACTAGTTGGTCATGCATTTTATTGGCTATGAACTTGGCATAGTTATAATTGACAGCAGGGGGCTGTCCTGGGCTGTATGTAGACAATAAGACCAACACTGTTTCATCAATGTGCTCACTTGTTTTAAAACCTAGCACAAAGGAAATCATATCTGCAAGCAACTTGCCCACCTCATTGAAATTGTCATATAGGAATGGAGGTGGCTCAGTAGGTTGGCGGTCTGCCCTCATAAATGTCTTGGAAATTCTTGCAATGTCAGAACTGGAAAGCTTGGAGCCTTCATCTAATAGGTATTTCATAGAAAAAGGGATCAGTAGCTGAGTCTGTTTGAAATTTAGCATTTGGTTGATGGAATCAACATTGATGTGGAAGAGTATGCTCCTAGATGGAGACTTGATGGCTCTTTGAGTTGGCTCATAGTTCTTAGCACATAGATGGATAATCTCAAGAAAAATATTAACAGAGGGGAGGAAGTAAACAGGAAAAGTAGATTCCCATATGCCATACATGTCACAATTACTTAAAAAAATGTTTCTCAATTGGCAGAAGGTCTACAAGTGATTTTTGTTCCCAACCAAATCTTGAATGAGGTATCTTTATCAGCCAGAGGCATGGCTTCAAGCTCTTTGTTGGGTGGATTGATAGGAGTAATGTTTAGAGTTGTTGGAGTGGCCATTTTGAAACTTTTCTGAGCTTATATTTGAAGTGAAGTTTAGAGCAGTAACAAATTGAGGACAATTGCTTCTGAGGATTTGCAAAGGGGTTGCACAATGAGTTCAAATGAGGCAATAAGCTTCAATGTCTGTGGCTATCACAAAAGAGGTAAATTTGCAGAGTTTTGAAAGGCTTCTCCTCTTTAATGGATTCTCGGGATGAAAGACTGTAAGAGCAAATTACAGAAGGAATGGGGATTATTACAGCTCAATTACTGAAGTCTTTACAATGGAATGTGGCAAAAGGGGACTATGTTGCGCTGTTATAGAGTTCTTGCCGGCAATAGGAGCTTAAAAACGATTTTGAATGGTGAAATTGTAAGTGGGCACGATTTCACAGGGTTTTCTTCTATCAGGGGAAATCAATGAGTGAATTTAGGCAATATTTAGGTGTATGAGTGATTTATTTTGGCATTTGCAGGTATTCAAACAAGTGAATTGGAGAAAATGGCAAGAACAGGGGTAAATAGGTGAAATTTAGCAAATATCTGGCTTTAATGGTGGTGAGGGAAACTGAGCTGGTACAATGGCGAAGAATGGCGGTGAATTTGCAGGCGGCAGTGGTGGAATTGGTTGAATTCAAACTTTAGAGGCAAAAAGGCACGAAACAGCACATGCAACACTCCCAACTCGACCAATGAAAATGACTTAAAACGGTCAATTGGCGTGTTTTTTATAAAAATTTGGCAAATTGGCGCTTTTGGCGCTTTTTTGCAATGACATCAACATGACATCATCGGGTGGGTACCGGGTACGGTAGGGTGACGTGGCATCTGACTGGGGCGATGACATGGCATAGGACATGGTGGCAGGATGGGGAGGCAGGCAGATGAGGTGGCAGTGACAGGGGGCAGCGGTGGGCTGATGCGGAGGTGACGTCACGAGGATGTGATGCTGACATCACGAGAGGAAGGGCGGTTTCCAATTTCATCCCGCACCACCTTTCGGGCGTAAGCGGTATCGGGGAGGGGCCTCCGAACAAGCTGGGAGGATGACACGTGGCGAGGGTACGACAGCAAAATCGCCCATCCCCCGGACACTAACCTCCGGTGGATCGGCATACGAAATTGATTGCCCATCGTTGATATGTGGCGCAGAAGATCGAACGGAGGACGGGGCAGGCGAGGTGACAGAGGGTTAGGCACGGGACCCTCACAAGTATTAAAATATTAATATGCCACGAGGGGGGGGGGGTGTTGAAAACTTTAGGTTAACGTGGGTTTGGGTTTATGCACTGGGGGGGTGGGGAGGAATAGTTTAATGTTTAATAAAAACTTTTAAACATCAAACCTTTGAAAATGACTGCGGAGAACAAAAGGGGTAAGGTTTATAAACAAAGGGGGTGGACCATGGTTATTAATTTAACCAGAGGTTAAACTAACTCCAGATTTAGGATGTGGAAGGATTCATAATAGTCCCAAATGGACTATTATCTCCCAAAACTATGTTACATAGCTATAGTGCTATAGGGTAGGATATCTAATATTTTTGGGGTTTTATATGATTTTTTGTAGAAATAGGGATGGGAAATTAGTTAGGGAGCTATACAATAAGATTAGAAGTTAATATGACTTTGTTAGGTGAAAGTGTAGGGGAGAGGCTAAGTTTATGAACTGAAACTTAGACATAGGAAGTGAATGGAATGTGGAGAAATGATTTTACACAAGAAATGTGGCTTCTTTTCATTGAGGAAAGCCAAAACTTGACTTGATATTTTACAAAGATGAAGTGAAAGCAGGACTTGTTGGGCAGATCCCAAGGTCCTCAAGGGGTTGTTAGTGAGAAACTTTGAGGGGGAGTGAAAGGGAGTTAGTCATGCTTCCATAGTTCTGCCATTAAACAACTGCTTTGATATTTCTTTCACTGATGAGATGAGATCTCTTTGATAATACATGAGGTGATCAAAACCTTGCTTCTGCAACCTCAGGCTACCTACTCAGCCTAATACACCTAGCATTTTCTCTTCCTTTTGGATGGGTGCACTTAGACTTGCAAACCTTGATTATCCTCTTTTCTTTTGACTGCCCTCCTATCTAAATCTACCCTTATCTCTTCCAAGGGCCCAGATTAAATAGTTGGGCTCCTTAATTTCTCTACCTAGCTGCTCATCTGCCAAGCTTGAACTGTTTGGACAGATGCTTTTTCTCTATTCTACAACAACAATTTAAACATGGCATGGTCCAGATTGAACTGTTGGGCCACCTATCAATTGTGATAAAGAACAATACCTGTACATCTATCTATATATGAAATATGGAACCTTTGCAGCATCAAAGATGAAAATATTTGGCACTTCCACTGTTAATCATGAAAAATGAATCCTATTGGTATAGGAACCTAACAGGGTGACCCTTAACATTCCCCTTTGTGACTCTTCACCTACTCTCATGACTCTTCAAATTCTTTACAAAACTCATGTTCGCTTAGCGGGTCGTAAACCAGGTTTAGAGTTAAGTTTCCCACAAAAATCCCTACACCCCTGACCCTTTCAACATCAACCCACTGAACACAGACTGAAGTCTCACTCGAACCAGTATGGAGGGGGTGCTGGAAGCAAGTTTCTGCACCGAGAGATTAGTGTGATGTCATTTTATGCCCTAAACCTGTCTTCACACAGATCGATAAGCCTTTAAGGCTTATCAATATAACTTCCTTTAACCAACCCCTAGACCTTCGCGAAGGTCTACAACTATCTTTTGTGGACCCTAAACAGGTGAATCAACCACTTACGCACCTCTGTGATTACTCCTAATTCCGTATTTACCCAGATCCACTTAAGTGTTCGATAATTTTAACATGAAATAAGATATTCTTCGCATAAATAGTTACTATTACTTGTGTTCATATAACAATATAAATCATGTAAAGTCGCACATCAATATAGTATTAATTCATAAACCCATCATTCATCATAACATAATAGTGTATTCAATCATAATAGAAGGAAATAGATAAACACAGGAATTTTTGGAATAATCTCTTTATTAATACTTTAGTCCTTCTTACAAACTCAAGATTTCCATGCGCACTTAGCTGCAGGGGTCCGTGCACTCAGTTGTAGACTCTACTCTAGGCCTTTGTGCACACAGCTATAGACTCTACTCTAGGCCTCTGTGCACATAGCTGCAAAGCCTCTCCTCTACTATAAGAATTCTTCTCTCTTGCTTCTACTAAACCATTAGATTCATCTTCATTATCACTTCTTCTTAGGCTCTCTAAGATTATCCTATTTATACAATCCCATGTTCCGCGGGCCATGGGTAGAACTATAAAGCCAACACAACTTACATAAAAGAAGGGTAAAACACTTTACGACACTTTACTATCTACACACTCCATGACCACATCTTGTGGAGACTTTACATTATTTACAAGATTGGGCTTTTGCCCCAAAATTGACCCTAGGGGACCTGGCCTAACAGGCCCCCAACACAAATATCGTGACTCGCCACCGAGTCACTTTGTTGGCATGGATATCTTACTATAGATACCTTCTAACTCTACTTGTGTTGCGGTTACTTGAGTTGCACTCTATGTGGCTGCCTGTTTGATCTGCTCCACCAGCTGCTCTATTGTTGGTCCTGCGTTGTCCTCCTTGATTTTTTGCTGCATTCTATGTAGGCTTGAAAACTTCTCCTCATTGTTGGCATAGATGACATAGGCCTCATCCAACCAAGGCCCTAATCTTGCCTTAAAGACTGCCTCTTTCATCTATACTACTTCCACCTATTTAAGCAACTATTTCGCCTCATGTTGCTTGCCAAATTGCTATGTTATAGAGACATGCACTCCGTCGCTCTCACTTCATCATATCGCTACTTCAATTCACGTGCTTCCATGTTTAACCTCTATAGGTTAGGATCTTCCTATAGTGTCATGACTACCTCCATGGAATACTAAAGAGTGTGGTGCAATCCACAACGGTGACATCCAGTACTACGACGCCATCCTTTACAGCTACTTCATGTTGTTCTCTGACCTTTGGTGGAGTTGAAGGCTATTACTTCAACTCTAGCTTCGTAATTTTCAGGTGCAGTTCAAACTGAACCTTGGCTACTTCCATCTTTGCATCGTGCACACTTGAAGCCGATTTCATGATCTTCACCTCCAACGACGCTTCCTCTGGGATATGCAGTTCAGGGACTGTTCTACATACCTCGGCCACTACGGCTACAGTGTGTTCATTTTGCACCTAAACTTTCTTCCATGCTTCTAGCGTGACTATTTTCTCCATGAACATCTATTCATTGTTAACCTTATACTCACTGGTCATGGTCAGCATGCACTACTCTCGTACCTTAACCTCTGCTATCACACTTGCTTGCATTGTGTGAATAAAATCATTAGGGAGTGCGGCCAGGTTGAGGCCAATATTCTTCAAGGAGCTGAAAATAGCCTTGTCAGTGGCCACCTCTGCACTCAAAGCTCCATCATATAGCGCGACTTCTCGGAGATCCATTGATCGAACCATCTCTGCTACTTGAGTTGTCCCTAGTGCCATACTAGTTGATGCAGCATTCCTCTGTCCTCCACCTGCCTAGATTCTGGATGTTTAGTTTTGCACCTCGTGCAGATCCTTCTGTATGGTGCTTAATGTCTGCGTATGATGCAGTATTTCTGATATTGGATCTTGCACCTTCTCACCAATTTTGTACAAGTCACCATCCATCAAGGTAATCATATCTAGTGATGACTTGGTCACTTTCAACTTCTTTCGCTATCCTTCCTTTTCTCGCTCCCTGTACCACTTCACTTGGAAGGGAGTTCTTTCCTATTGGTCTCCGCCACCCTGCTTTGACCATTCTTCTTCCTCCCTTTGGGGTGAAGGAGACTTCTGACTTTTTTCGGAGCCGTGCTCTTCTTGCTGTGCCTGTTCCTTTGTGGCACGCTCTACTTCTACCCGGACCTTCTCCCTGGACTCTTTCTTCCTCTTCTCAACCAACAGCTGAACCTTCTATTTGGATGCTTCTTTTTTTTTTCTCCACATATTTTCTAGTCCTAATAGCCAACTCGGAGGCGGAATGCCACTCTGTTGGCCAACACTTGGTGAACTATGCAATAGCATCATCCATAGCTAGGTAGGGTAAGTCGAACCATTTTTTCTCATGGTCCTTTCATGCCTAGTTGTAGACATGTTAGAAGTTCTCTTTGAACTATGTGTACCCTGAAATTTGCTCGAACACAGTTGTTGACAGCTGTGGATTTTGGTTGATGGCCATGCAAATGCTCACCTCCATCAGTACTGAAAAGATTTTACTCTTTGTGACCCGCGCAACGTCTTTTGTGGCTTAGAGAGATGCAAAATTTTCCGCTGCTAGTAAATCCTTCTCGATAGGAGGAAATTGGTTGTCCTCGAGCAACTCCCATGCAACAAGCACAATTGAGAGCAACAACCATGAATAGTGAAAGGTCTTACTATCGTCTTGTGCCTCTCCATAATTTGCGAGGAACTCACTACACAAGTAGTGGACCCAGTTGAATTGTATGTCCTCCATGCACTGATCCTGATTTAAACAGGAATGCAACAAATTATAGATATAACCATAATTACAAAGATACAAGAGAAATAAGACTTCATTTCATTAATATCAAATAATAAAATATGCTTACAAACAGAATGGAAATAAGACTAGCTCGGGCGATGGTAGCTTATCTCTGAGAAGAGATGTGGTGGCTATATGCCTTTGAACTGTGTTACAATGAGGCTTGAAGGCCTATTTATTGTTGAGAAACAATGGAAAACCCTGAACATCCAAAAACCTAACCTTAGGAGATGAAGCGCCAAACTATGGGCCCTATTTGGGTAAATTGGTACATCAGATTCCCGAGGTTGTAACTTTGGCATGCGATCTCCGTTTGACATGCATAATACCTCGTTAGAAAGATCTATTTGAGGAGTACAACTTTTGAATGAGAAACATGGGTTTATGACCCATGTTACTTTTCTTTTTACCAAAAAACATTGTTTATGTCCTCAAAACGGCGCTGGAAGTTCACGACCCGAAAACTGCCAAAAATAGTAAATTGTGCTACAATTAAGGAAACTGAAAAACTAAAAGGGACAATTGTGAGGGTCCAAGTGGGATGGGTGGGTGGCCACCAACATTCACTTGGATCATGCACTGAGATGCTAACAAAATCACTGGTTTTGGCACCTCTTCCGTGCGACACTTTCTCATTAACTTTTTAGCCAAAATTTGCGTGGCAACCTTCACAGTAGGGTCAATAATGCTAGTAATCAAATACCCACATGGAATGTTGACAAGTTTAAACTTGTCATTCATCTTCTCAGTGAGGTCATGCTCGCTTTTTTTCTTCTGCCAAACGCCTTGGCCAAATTCAATCTAGAATGTGGTAATAATGTGATCCAATGGGTCAGCATATTGATGATGGGAATCAGATCATTCATCCATAAGCACTTGTCATGCACTAGGCACAAAAATTACCTAATGAAAGTCAAATTTATCATGGTGTAGTGGTAGTGGGCACCCACAACAAGTTCAACAACCCTGACTTGTGGACTCCATGAATCCATTCCACCAGCTACAATGTTGTGACACCAGACTCCTTGTAGAAAACCCGCCTCATGAAGGTTTCGGTGGCAAGGTGGGGGAACCGCTCATGGTTTGCCAAATGCAAATATTTGAGTTTCAAATGTGAGATCTAAGCCAAGTGCGGACCTTCAAAAGTTACATTCTCTAGTAGTAGGGGTGTGTTAAAGAGGAAATGTCCCTCATCTAGGGCCTTCGGGACCTTCACTTTTCCCTTACACGGACGGATATACTCTGGTAGCCTCGATATGGGGTCCACCCTATAAATGTTGATATCTTTTGTGCCTTCCTCAACCTCTAGATCTATGACCTTTCCGTTCTCCTTCGTGCTCAACTTTTCTTTTCTCTGAGCCTGTGTAGCTACATTCTTCCTCGGTGACTCACGCATCATCATCGACTTCTTTTATTTATCCTTCTTCAGTTTGGGGACCTCTCTTCTCGGCGTAGGCTTTGGCCTAGTTGACCTCAGTGCCATAGGCACTGCTGCTCGAACCTCCGTACTCATCACTTCTGCAACAACTCGCTCAGAGGCGATTGCTCCTCCAGTGCTTATAGTTTCTGCAGGACCTAGTCCTAACATGATATCATGAATAAGATTTATGTCTAACTCGGGATACTGATTAAACACGACGCTGGTGAGAAAATCCTCAAAGAGCTCACGGTTCATGCTCAATAGACAGTACAACTCAAAAATTATGAAAACGCAAAGTGTTTCTCATTGGATGACCATGCATATTTTATAGGCGAATCGAATTCAAATTGACCGTTCCCCCCAAAATTCGTCCATAAATGTGAGATTGGCGGCAAATTTCCAAATATTTCACTCTTAATTTCAGCCTTAAATGCGTTAAATGCTGCCCCCCCACTCCTTTTAACTGTCTCCTAGAAGTCAAATCATGAATAGTGATGGTAGCAGTCACTTTTTGGTTGTGTTGTGTGGTCTTCACCCCTATATCATAGCTCCCTTCATGCTTCTTTTGGTACTGTGTCACCCTCCTATTTTACGCAAACCCCTTGTCACACAGCTCTACAACCCAGGCAGTATAGTTTATAGTCCCGTGCCTCCTTGCAGTTGCCTGGAGCGCTAAGACTTGGCTACCATCATGTAGTCATCGGGTTGGATCTCCAGTGTATGGCTTCAATCGGCTACCATTTATCTTTCTTAGAAATGGATCTCCATTCAATTTCACAAGTTGAACTACTACACCGTCGGTAATCTCTTTGATCACATATGGCCCCAGCCAGTGAATTCAAAATTTTCCTAGAAACTTATCAAACTTACTCTCATATAATAAAACTAAATCGTTTACCTTGAAGGTGCACAGTTTGATGTGCCAATCATGCAAAGCTTTTTTGCATTCCTTCTGAACCTGCTGATGGAATCTAGCCAAAAATCTATCTTCCTCGAGCTTTGTTAGCTGTGCGAGCCACTCTTCTAAGGCTCCAAGGTCTGCCATCCATGTGAATGTTGTTATGCGTAGACTAGGCATGATATACTAAATAGGCATCATAACCTCTATGCCATAGAACGACCTAAACAATGTCTGAACAATAAGATTCTTATAGGTAGTTCTATAAACCCATAACACAACTGGTAGGCACATGTCCCAATCATTCCTCTGCACATTGCAAACCTTTGTCAGTGCATTCTCCAATATCTTGTTAAACACCTCGACCATCCCATTGGCTGGAGGATAATATGGCTTACTCCTCTGATGATAAACTTGGAATTCTTCTATCAGCGCACTGATTGTTTCATTAAGGAAATGCATACCATGATCACTCATTAAAATCTTCGGGCAACCAAACCTAGTCAACACATACTCAAACAAAAAATTTGCTACTATTGCCCCTGTATAGTCCTTTATAGGTTGTGCCTCTGCCCATTTGGCCAAATACTCGGTTGTGGTGATGATATACCATGCACCCGTCTTTTTGCCTAGAGGCTAAATCGTCCCTACAAAATCAATTGCCCATTTCTAAAATGGTTGCAACGATACCTACAGATTCAAAGGCAACTCATCCCTTCACGATGGCATGCCCGTTATTTGACATGCATCGCACGCCCTACAATATGCTTTGGAATCCTTATGCAATGTTGGCCACCATAACTGAGCGTATACAATATTCTGGGCTATTGCTTTTCCTTCATAACGGCCTCTTGTAGCTCCTCCATGAGCTTCAGCAAGGATACTATTTCATTCAAAATCAGGCACATAACATCACATTATTTCGTTTGATCCCATCTTATACAAATGGCCTGCAATAATAAAAAAGTCTATCGCATGCACCACTAATTCCTTCTTCTATTGACTAGTGTATTCCTCTGGAGCCATTCCTGTAGTCAGGAAGTGGATAATGTGTGCAAAATGATTGTCTGCTATGCGCACCACAAAGAGCTATGCATCAGGTAGTCCTTCCTCCAAATTGGTAGGATCCTCTCCTGTTTCAATACATGACAGATGCTCTAGCGCTGCATTCAATCACCTTGGCTTCACAATTACATCGAAATCATACTCCTGAATCAAACATAGCCATCTGTATATCACCCCCCCCCCCCCCCCCCCACCCCCCCCCCACAAACCCCACCTGCCAACCAATATTAAAGCCACTAAATCTATACTGATCTTAAAGTGTCTTCCTAGCAGGTAATGTCTGAACTTCTAGAGCACGTACACCATATCCAACCCTCCACACTCTATTGTTGAGTAATTATTTTCAGCCTTAGACAACTTCCTACTCGCAAATGCTATAGGGTGATCCAATTCTCCTTCATTGACCTATGTCATCACTTCTCCCAATGCAATGCATGAAGCATACACATGCACATGAAATTCCTTCTTCCAATCCGGGAAGACTAGGATTGACACAATAACCTTTTTTTCCTTCAATACATATAGAATCTGTTGACATTCTTTATCCCAATAAAATGTAGTGTCCTTATTCAATAGCTTTTCCATCGGCGCAGTAATCTGGGCATAACTCTTGATGAACTTTCGATAGTATCTAGTATGAACTAGTGTTGTGTGCAATTTTTTAATACTCCTTGGCACCTCCAAATTAATTACGACTGAGATCTTAGTAAGGTCCACCATTAATCCTTGTTTGCACACTACATGACCCAGTAAGATTCTAAAAGGGACACAAAATAAGCACTTCTTCAATTTTAGCGTGATTTGATACCTTCAACACATATCCAACATCAAGCGCAAATAGGCTACATGGCATTTTACCAGTCCAAACACAGCCCAATCATCAAAATATACCTCTAGAAACTTGTGAATGAACTCTTTGAATTCTACAATGACTATGCGCGAGAAGATTGTCGGCGCATTCTTAATTCCAAAAGGCATTACCGTATACTGAAAGCATCCCCATCCAGTCAAGAAGGTAGTCTTACTCCTGCATTCTGATGCAATATTTATTTGATGGTGTCCAGAGAACCCATTAGTGAATGAATAGGCCTCTTGCCCACCAACATTGTCCAACACTTCATCTGTGAATGGAGTTGGAAAAAGATCATGAACGCAAGCATTGTTCAACTTGCTGAGATCTACACAAATCCTTATTTCATCCTTCTGCTTATTTTGTTGAACTACCATTGGACTCACCCAATCATATTCCTCCACAGGTTCAATAATACATGCTGCCAACATCTCTTCCAACTCCAAGTGGACCTTTTCCTTGTACTTGGGGTTAAGGCGATATGGCCTCTACTTAACAGGCTTCACGTTTGGTTTCAAATTTATCTTCATCACTCCCAAATTTCCTATGATGCCTTTTAAGTCTGAAAAAATTGTGGGAAACAAATCATGATATTTGTTGAGCAACTTAGGGACCTTATACACAGTAGCATTATCCTAGTAGTCCCCTATCTTCGCAAACTTCCACTCCACCTTTGTGCCAATGTTCACTTGTCTGGTTTTTAGTGCCATGGTGATATCTAGATTGTCTATTTGTGGTCCCTCAACTTCATGGTGGCCTTCTGCCTCTGGGATATTAATTTTCCTTGGATCCTCGTCTTCTTCTTCAGTAGTCACATTATAGCACTCTAACGCATGGTGCAGTTGGGTGGTCCAATCTGGTTGAATCAGATCCAAGGGGTGTTGTGGTATTCTGAAGATCGCTGCCTTGACCTCCTGCAACACTTCGTCAATGCATTCGAATACATCCTCAAAGCTGAATTTCAACAAAAATCCTTGTCTCAAAATATCCCACTCATCAGTGCCATGGTGGAGCTCTATTTCCAGGTACCAATTCATTGGTATTACATCCAAAGTGTGACAGAATAGATGTACCCACTCAAGTTACGTCTTTGTTCCATAAGTGTCAGTCCATTTTACTAATTGATTCCATAGATCACTCCTCCCATCATATTTCTCTGTCAGTCACACTTTTGGGTGACCAAACCGCAACTTCATTATCCTTAAATATTCACACAATCCATTAAATTTGTCTTTATGCATACCCCACCATCTTGTGGGTGTACCGCGCATCACCAAATCTAGTGTTTGGAAGAAATGCTTCTCAAGAACTTCCCTTTCAAATGCATCCAAAAAATTTTCTACATCAGTCAAACTATCATAATAAGGAAAACTCCGTACCTCCAACGATACACAACGCAGTGATTTAGTCATCATGTTATAGTGCAACATAGATACTTCGTGCAACCTATTCTGCCAATGTTCCAACTCCTCATCTAAATCTAATGTACAAGAACTTTCGTGATCCCATGTAATGTGTCCATTTGCTATCGGATTCACCCAATATTGGTCTCGTACTATTTTTTTTAGATCTGGTCCAAATCATCATCACTTTTGTAATCACAAACCAGTTCAGTATAGCGCAATCCTTCTGTAGGGTCCAAAGGTACTACTATGCTGAGATATTTCCTCTCAAATGTCATTGTTCACTTCTTCAAATTGATCATCCCATTCATGTCAATAGCCCAATCGTTCCCAAGGAGCATGGGGTATTGATTGTTGTCATCCATGATCTCTATCACTTCAGAATCAGCCAACGCACTTTCACCTTCAATATCTACTATCATTGCCTACAATCTTCCCATGGGGATAATCTTCTATTGATTTTCCATCCTCAATTGAATCGGATACCACTGCAGCACAGGTCTTCCCATTCTCTCCCATGTCTGTTTAGGAAAAACATTCACATTTGACCCAAGATCTAGAATAAATTGGTCCATTTCATATTTTCCTATCTGCACAGTGAGCCTCATCTCATGCCCTATTCTTGCCTTATTATTACCAATTTCCTTGACTATGCGAGGTCCTTCAGGAGCATTTTCATTACCAACACATTTATTTATCAACTCTTGTAGCACTTTCATTGCCTTTCTATCATGTAGAAGCTTCACACACGTCTCCAAAAAGGTAGTAATCATGGAGGGGTCCATTTCTTCAGAAAATTGATTGTGACTTCCTAAGGTAGTGGCCTCAACGAAGCTTTTCTTCACTTCCATGAACATTTCTTTCGTGCACTGTAAATCAAACCCAACCTCTTTTTCTAGAGCCTTGCAGACCCACTCACCTTCTTCAAGTTTCTTTCCTTTATTTCCGCCAGTCATCATTCCACTTCGCAGCATGATATTCACATTAGGATCTTCTTTGTGGGGTTTGTTAGCCTCCTGTTACAGCAGGTTAATCATCTTTCATGATCGAAATTTTTACATGCCAAATATGTTGTACTATGCATGCTGCAATGCTCCATATTTGCTACAGATGGCCAAAGAAGTGTCCATGAGAGTGTGCTAGTCTAATTACCATTGCTGTGTTCCAATTTTGATAAGCAATTCATTTTTGGTTTGAGGCAATTTTTCATTTGGAGGAATTCAAGCGAGGCATGTCTAACTCCCCTTCTTCCTCTTTCCCCAAATCACTCACTAACTTCCCCTAAAAGAGATCAAGATCTGCTTGATACGTCTTAGTTTCATCGTTCTCCATATCATTTGCCTTGGTGAAGATCTGCTTCACTCAAGGAATGTCCATACTTCTTCTATGAGTCACTTTCCCCCTTCTTAGCCTAAGAATTATACACTTAGCGCTTTCTCATAACAATTCATATTGACTACTAACTCTATTATGTAACTCCCTATCTATCACCCCTTCCCCTACTAAAACTATGCATATAACTCCCCTATATACTTATCCCCTCCCCCTGGTTGAAAAATAACCATAAATGTGCTTGGGAATTGCTAAGTTTACCTGAAACCTAGCAAGAGCCCTCATTTCCCCCCTCAAACCATCTTCTCATGCATTTCAGACTCCTTCCAATGCATAAAGCCCTTCATCACTCCATAAAACCTCCCAAATGCTTTTTGACTCCTTCAAAAAGCATAAAATTCCCTTCATATGTATATAAAACCATCTTTTTGCCTTTTTTGCCTTTTCAGAGGCATAAACCCCTTTTTTGGCCATTAAACATGCAAAAAACCATGAAAATCCCTCAAATGCTTGAAAATTCCTCCTTTTGGGCTATCGGACCCCTCCGATGCCTTAGAAATCCCTTTAAATTGTCAAAGAAACCTACCACGATAGTCTGCTAATCAGCGAAATTGCGATATGATTAGGACCATTGGATCGGCCCACGCCGGATCCAACGGCCACGATTTAACCTTTTGAACAGTGTCGGAGGGGTGCCCAAAATTCGCGAATTTTGCATGTTTTTGGGCATTTCGCCTGTTTATAATAAAAGGGCCATTCTTAAGGTTTTGTGTATAGCGCCCGCACCCGCCTGAGGTGCAAAAGGAACGATGCTTTCCTTGGCTATTTTGAGATCGCTCCAAGCCCAAAATACTTCCAAACGCAGGGATTTCTCCTCGGCATGCCTCTAGAGCTCCTTTATTTGGCCAGTTTTGCACATTCATCATTCTTAGAGCATTTTTTATTGGCCAAGCGCTAATAGCAGCTCCTAAGGCAGCAGAAAGCATGATAGCAGTCCTTTTGGCTGAACAACGGCTAGAAAGGGGCGATTTTGATATTAAAGTGTCTTAGTTAAAGGACAAAGGGGCGATTTGACAGTTAAAGAGTATCAGAGGACAGATAAGGCCTGATTCAATGTCAGAGAAGATCAGAGGAAGTGACAAAGAGTATCAGTCCAGATTTTCAAAGCAGATGAAAGCAGAAAGGCCCCAGCAAATGTAGCAAAGCATCATTGAGCCATAAAAGCTCACCAACTTGCAGTTTTTGCCATTCAAAGCAGCAGGACCACTTGAAGGCGCAAGTAAAGGAATTCAAAGCATAGTTATTCCTAAACAGTGTATCAAGCCACATTTTGGAGCAGTGCTGCTGAGCCCCATCCGTAGTTATGGCCATGAGGACAGCGCATGGCTCGAGGAATTGATAATTATTCATTCTTGAGGTTGTTGTCCCTGCGCAGTTGGTAGATAGGCATTCTTTCATTTATTTGTAATAAATGTTAGGTTAGAGCATTCATTTCTCCAGATCTGCTATCAGATCTGCTATTGTACATATTTTTAGATATTTCCTCTATTTATACCACCCTTTGTATAGTGAAAAGGGTTGGTTGGTTGATTCACTCCAAGAGAGACTCGCACTGTATATCTGATATTTTCTATAATCAAAGACTGCTTACAAGCTTGGAGAATGGACTGTTTGCTGTGTTTAATGGTTGAAGAGTGACTGTGGAATTCTTGTGCTGTTACATGACTCAATAAGTGCTTCTTATCTCTGTTTTCCGTTCGTAAAGGGTCATATCATCAATGTATTACCTTCTAAGTTGCAGAAAAAATGATTAGCTTAGAATTTGCTTGGCTGCACTCTATGCTCAATTTCTGTGGCTTCTTTATGTTTTCCTCTAAATTGGCTATGAAATATGAATTCATTTTGGCTCATATTTCCCCTAATTCATCCATGTATGACAATTATCTAGGAATTTACAAAATATTTTTCGGCGAAGATCACATGAAACATCATTTGTCGACGCGTTTCGAACCAACCAGTGTGGTTCATCGTCAAGACAAGTTGAAGAAACAGATCCAGCTTAGCAAGTTAAATAGACAAAGCAGAGCCTCCAACGGCTAAAAAGACCAACAACTACTTTGGACTAGGTACCGGGTTCAAAACCCCTTTTTTAGAATTTAAGGAAAAAGTTACCCTGGGGGGCCCAATCCCTTAAAATAAAAATATTAAGATAATAGTTAGTTAAAAATATTAATAAATAATTAAAGAAAAAAATAAAAAATTAATTATTTTTATTTTTTATTTTTTTCTTTAATTATTTATTAATATTTTTAACTAACTATTATCTTAATATTTTTATTTTAAGGGATTGGCCCCCCCAGGGTAACTTTTTCCTTAAATTATAAAAAAGGGGTTTTGATCCTGGTACCTAATCCAAAGTAGTTGTTGGTCTTTTTAGCCGTTGGAGGCTCTGCTTTGTCTATTTAACTTGCTAAGCTGGATCTGTTTCTTCAACTTGTCCTGACGATCAACCACACTGGTTGGTTCGAAACGCGTTGACAAATGATGTTTCATGTGATCTTCGCTGAAAAATCTTTTGTAAACTTGATATGGATCACAGAAGCCTAAACTCTACTATCTAGGAATTCTTAATTGCTCCTAGATAGAGCGCATTCACCTTCCCTCTGTTAAATTGAATGAGAGATTCTTAATTGCCTCTCATCACTTAGCCTTCATTCCATCTCCATTTAGTTTGAATGTTGTTTTATGTGTAGCTATCTTGCTCCATATTCCTCTTGTGACCAAGAAAACGCACTAGCAGTCTTACTCCATGACTCCATGCCCAATGGTTTGAACTTATCACACTATGCATGCCTCTCTGCTTGAAAGCATCATCCTACCCACCAAACTCAATCAAAGCCCTTGTGCATCATATCTAGCCTAAAATCATCCCTTAAACAAAGCTATATCATAAAGAGAGAGCGCTCTCTGACTGCTGGTAGGCTAGGACCTGCAGTCAAAAGCTTGGTTCGTGGTTACCTCGGCCGTATCCCTTTAGGAGTCAAAAGGGACAACCTGACTGATAACATAATGGTGACTCCACTAGGGACCTCAATCATATGTTTATTACTGTAAATCCCCAATTTTGATCTGTTTGCCTCATTTTCTAGAGAAAGTGCTCTTTTTCTTCAGGGTTGTTTTCATGTTTAGCTCTGATCTATGACGGTGGACAGAGATCAGGCACTTCAAGGTTAATTCATCCACATCATCCTCATAATAAAGACTCCACTGGAGAAATGAACCCAAAAGAGATATATGAGTAGATCAGGCTTTTGACTTGGATTATTAGCCAAGAGGTCATGTTTTTTCTCCTCCATAAAGTTTTGTTGTGTATATTGTATTTTAAAGACGATTTTATATCATATTTTAATGTTTTTCCTTTGGAAAATGTTGTTCAAAAGCCTCCTTGCACATTAGAGCAGCAGTCTTCAAATGCTGTTGAAGATCATCATACAGCCAAAGAGGAACCAAAAATTGAGTCCAGTCTTACAGTTTCTGTATATACTCCTGTGTCTCGTAAGGTTCCTGATAGATATAAGCCGCTCATTTTTCCTCCTGTGCTTAATCCTTTGCTTGCAAATCATCCTGAGTATCTCCCTAGATTTGATGGAGAGAATGGTATTACTGCCCAGAAACATATCCAGGTTTTCGAAGATTATCTTAATATATTTGAAGTGGAAGATGAAGATGTCAGTCTCAGACTGTTTTCCCTTTATTTGTTAAGCGAAGCTAGGACTTGGTTTAAAGCATTTCCTGAGGCTAGCATCTCTAATCCTCAGCAGTGTTCCAAGCTCTTCCTTGATAGATGGATGATCAAAGTTAGTTTCCTCTCCCTCATTCAAGATTATGATGAGTTAAAAAGGCTTCAAAATGAATCTGTTCAGCAATTTTCTGATCGATTCAATCAAGTCTACCATTCTATTCCTTTGAATATAAGACCTCCCCCTGATCTGGCTCTATTGCAATATCCAAGAGCTTTTGATCCAGAAATGGAATTTCGTTTGAGAGAAAGATGCCCATCCACTTTGAAACAGATGCAAGACGTAGCCGTGGATGTGGAGGCAAATCTAAAGAGGAGGGAAGAACAGTGCAAAGCAGAGCAAGAAGAAAGACTTCATAGTGTGTTACAAAGGACAAAGGAAATGATGCAGCTGATAACAATGAAAGTGGAAAGTCTAGAGCACCACAACACATCTGTTGTGCAAGAGGAAAGTAGTGACATTCACGAACAAACCTGCCACAAAACAGATAATGTATTCATACAACCATTTGTGAAGGAGCAGTCTCCAGATATGCTATATGAATATAATAGCTTCCTCTCTTTCAGCTGCTTGCCAAAATACGATGAGTATGATGATTATTATGAGCCTAACGACCAAATCAGCCTTGCAGAGGATTCAAATCCTATTTTGGCAGGAAGTGAAGTTCAGGCTCACTAGCTTGAATGTAATCATCAGCTTTCCCAGTTCAACTATGAAGAGGAGGAGGAAAATACAGAAAATTTTGAAGCCAGCGAAGGAACTTTACCATTTTGTTTTGAATCTTTTCAGTTTATCAGGGATAATTATCATGCAATTAATAATCAAGTGTCAGCATGCTTTGATACTGACCATCTAGAGGAGAGTCAAATCCTTGCTCCTGTTGCATTACCTCTAGATTTGCAGCCCCAAAGTGTCACTAAATATCAGATTGAGGAAGACTTAGAAGCAACAGCATATGATCAAATGATCCAAGTGGATCCCTTGCCTCTTTGTTTTTAGCCATCTGAGTTGTTCGAAGAAGAAGAAGAGGAGCAGCCTGCGCAGATCTGTCAAGTCCTATTCGAGCCAGATTGTAATAAATTGCAAGTACCTCTGCAAGTTTTGAATGACCCATCTACTGGCAGGTAGAATGATGAAAGAGATCAGCGCTTTTCTCCACTAGAATGCTGCAAGGCTCAGTATCAAGTTGTTGATGATCTCCCGATTCCAAGGCATGGTAGTGATCCTGAACCTTTGTACAGTTCTTTAATTCAGCCTAGCAATTGTATATATATGTTGCAAGACACTTTTGTACAGTGTTTAAACACAGCGAAGGAGGTCAGTAGCTTCCTGATCTCCTCAAAGATTAACAAAGCCACATCAGATTGCAAGATCTCAATTTTTCTCACCAGCAAGCACAAGCAGCAAAGCCCACTCATGTTTTTATTGCTTAAGTGGCTGCATTGGTTATTTCACTTCACCTAACAGCAAAGTAAGTGCTGGCTAGGGTAGGTAGGTAGGTAGGATCAATAAGGCATCCAGCCAAAGGAAATTTTGCAGAGCACAACAACAACTGAATACAAGGCATTCTGACCTGTTGTTCTTGGCTTTTCGCAAGGAAAAGCGATCCCCAAGTGGAGCCACTGTTAGCCTCCTGCTGCAGCAGGTTAATCATCTTTCATGATCGACATTTTTACATTCCAAATATGTCGTACTATGCATGCTGCAATGCTCCATAAATGCTACAGATGGCCAAAGAAGTGTCCATGAGAGTGTGCTAGTCTAAGTGCCACTGCTGTGTTCCAATTTTGATAAGCGATTCATTTTTTGTTTGAGGAAAATTTTCATTTGGAGGACTTCAAGTGAGGCATGTCTAACTCCCCTTCTTCCTCTTTCCCCAAATCACTCACTAACTTCCCCTAAAAGAGATCAAGATCTGCTTGATACCTCTTAGTTTCATCATTCTCCATATCATTTGCCTTGGTGAAGATCTGCTTCACTCAAGGAATGTCCATACTTCTTCTATGAGTCACTTTCCCCCTTCTTAGCCTAAGAATTATACACTTTGTGCTTTCTCGTCACAATTCATATTGACTACTAACTCTATTATGTAACTCCCTATCTATCACCCCTTCCCCTACTAAAACTATGTATATAACTCCCCTATATACTTATCCCCTCCCCCTGGTTGAAAAATAATCATAAGTGTGCTTGGGAATTGCTAAGTTTACCTGAAACTTAGCAAGAGCCCTCATTTCCCCCCTCAAACCATCTTCTCATGCATTTCGGACTCCTTCCGATGCATAAAGCCCTTCATCACTCCATAAAACCTCCCAAATGCTTTTTGACTCCTTCACAAAGCATAAAATTTTCTTCATATGTATATAAAACCATCTTTTTGCCTTGTTTTGCCTTTTTAGAGGCATAAACCCCTTTTTTGGCAATTAAACATGCAAAAAACCATGAAAATCCCTCAAATGCTTGAAAATTTCTCCTTTTGGGCTATCGGACCCCTCCGATGCCTTAGAAATCCCTTTAAATTGTCAAAGAAACCCTTCCGATTTCAAAAAACTTACCATTTTGCCATAAAGGCTTGGTCCGATAGCAAAAGGTTTCATTTGGGCACCCTCCGATGCGATATCGCTATCGGGAGGGGGCAATCACATGTTTTGTAACTCCGCCT
>Ga0115851_100167_pt1 | contig 23642 bp, 18 predicted proteins | sample InSIn2gowninarea_FD_83865 | JGI IMG/M metagenome (GOLD analysis project Ga0115851, IMG submission 83865)
GTGCGTGAAGATCTTGTGGTGGTCTGCGCAAGACGAATTCCGTGAGTGAGTCCTACTGGATACAACGCACGATATGCGTGGGATTGGTACGGGGAGTGAACTGGAATTGAGGATCATATTACAGAATTGGAACGCACGCCCACAACCTATTCAAAGCTCCAAACCGCTATGCTACGACCGATTCCCCGAGCATTCTGAGGTTGAATCGAAACTATGTTTACAGCCACTGAAACAGTTGCTCTTCTACCGTCGAGGCAGTTGCTTGCCGAGAGCTTGTAAAGTCTGGGATATTTTTAGCATATGCGGGTACGCGAATCGAAGGGGATCAAAGATTAGCCTACCTTTTCGGAAATTGCTCCCTGGTTATACAAGTACTTTGATAGTCCTCTCACCACCTCGAATTGTTCTTCCAACGTCAATCCAATGATAGCTGTTTCGATGACACTTCCAACCGTCGTCTTATAAACGGCGATGAAGCTTTGGTAGTACATGTAGGAAAACAATCCCATAATGAACTGACAATCCATTCGATCTGTCATGCCACCATGGCCAGGAATGCTGTCACCAAAGTCTTTAATGTTGAATGTTCTTTTAAGGCCTGATGCGAAGAATCCTCCAAAGGGTGCGATCAGTGATGCAAAAGTGGCAAACACGATGATATGACCCTGCATAGGTGCTATCCAAAATGTCCTGCTAATAAGTGTCCACTCAGGTAACTGATATGGATGAGGCACAAAAACTGGGTTGGGAGTGCACTCGAGGCCCGTCCATACATTCGCTCCGAGGTCAGTGACGGGACAAATGAAGTATTTGTATCGCATCAATATGTTGTTCAGGATCAAGCCGAAAATGATTGTGCAAATCCACGCTCCCACGAAACCTTCCACCGTCTTCTTCGGCGATATTTTGATCAATTGCGTTCTGCCAAAAGTGATTCCACAAATGTAGGCAAAGATATCGTTCGTGATGACTAGAGAGCTGGGCAAGAACATCCAGATCATGCCTTCAAACACGTTGTTGATCATGAAGTGAGCCTGGACCACAATAAAATATAGAGCCATATGTGTCCATGCGAACTGTGCAAATTGAAGTTTGTAGTGGTTCTTTTTGAGTGACCCAACAAAAACGACGAACCCCAATATGTACATGATGAAACTGATGAATCTGTGGTGTGTCGCAAGTGGTAGAAGAACCTTGTCGACCAGAAGAATATGTTTGAAGTAGTAGATGACACTTTCTCCGTACAGAAAGTACATGGTGATAGCCAGGAAATACCAATTTAAGGATCGTGTTAGTGGCAGGTTCTTCTTCTTGGCTGGGACTTGTGCAATGTTAATGACCTCTTTGAAGCAGATGATTTGTATTGCTGTGATAACGAACAAGATGTAGACATGACCACTGAACATGGCGACGAAGAAGAATGCTATCATTGCGAGCGTCCATATGGCTCGTGTGATGAAAGTCTGCTTCTTCTTTTGATATTCTTCCTGAGTTTGTGCCGCTGATAGTTCTGGTGGACCACCATTAACCCTGATGTCCTTGTCGAACTTGCTCCGGACTGGACTGGTAGGCTCGGACATGCTTTCGCTTGTAACTGACTCTGTTCGCTTTCTCTCGACCTTTCCATTCACCTTGTGCTGAAACTGCACATTCCTATTTCGCGCCATGTCGGCAATGTCACTCGCTCGGAGTATGTGGTGTGTTGCGGGCAAGACCGAGAAAAGGTATTCCGGATTTCGGATGTTACTGAAGGGTTTCTAACCAGCGAGCATGTGAATGTCGATGTAAACAGAGACTTAAAAGCTTTGTAGGCAACCACGGTGTTAGGCACTTCAGAAGTGATTTGAATGTACAATACGCGTGTTTTCTCGTTGGTACGCGACCTGCTTTATATTCATGCGACCAGAGACAATGCTACTGACAGAGGGACAGATTGAGAGCAGATAATATCGTGTGCTAGGCGCAGATGGAAAAATGGTTATGACGTTGGCTTGCAGAAAGTTCCAAGGTTGCAATGAGGCACTCCCGAGCAAGCACATGCACGCTTACCAAGTTGTCCACTGCGGAGGGTGTCAATCCGTTATTTCCGCTGCACGTTCTTACGCGTGTTTGTTTGTTTTGCAACATGTCAGTACCGAAACCTTTAATCGCCCAGGTCATTGTTCGAGGACGTGGGCTGTTGTGTAGCTTGTCAAGATGAGATTGACATCCATGGAGTATGGCCGGCGACTTTTCCGACGAAGAATGGGACATTTCAGATGACCAACTTCAAGCCCTTGAGCAAAATGCTGTTCTGTCGACTCAACAGCAAGCCAACCACAGTGCTAGACAGCCTGTAACAAGAAAGAGTAAAAGTCTCAACCAGTCGAACACGCAACGTCTCGATACACCTGTGCTTCAGCGAGTCGCCGCCGCACGACCAGTACAAATCGCACGACATCCAGTCGGCGAGGACAGCTTTGAAAACCCATCCCTCGATGAAGATGGAATTCCTCTGGTGGTTGAGGAACAGACATCCTACCTGCCCGTACGGACGTCTGACCAGACCACTCAAAGAGAACAATGGAGGGTGAATAGATATGCTCAGGGCAATCTTCAATCACGCCCACCAGCACGAACAATTCCGCACCAAGCATACCAGAATTATCAGCAAGGTTCCCAGTACGGTAGGCCCTTACAACAGAACCCGAGCACAAACACTCATCACCCACCAGTAAGGCCGCTTGGTCAAGATGCTTTGCCACCTAGAGTCGAGGAGCTGCAAAAAGAAAGAGATCTTCTGACACAGAATTTAAACAATGTTACGAGACAACTTCATACTGCTCGAGGCGAAAATGCTGTCGTACGGAACAAAGGTGTCAACGATCTAAAAGCGGCTGAGAGACAGATCAGTATACTGAAGAAGCAGATGCAGGAGGAGGCTACGAAACATCAAGCAATGCTACAAGCAAAGGACGCCGCTTATGGCAAGCTTGCGACAGATAGCAACTTCTTGAAGCATGAACTGGACGAGCAGACGCGTAAGGTCAGAACACTGCAACAACAAGCTAAAGACAAACCTTTGCATGATCGAACAAATCAAGCCAATCTTTCTCCTAGGAAGGGGCCAGCGAACAGTCTTCGCGATGGTTTCGACGATGAGGAGATTATGCTCATGTCACCATCCAGGTCACCTGCCAAGGCCAGACAATCCAAGCCTGGAACACCTACAAACAGAAAGAGAAAGCAACCAGCAATGACTGAATTGGGTGTGCCACCCTTGGTTTTGAGAGCCTCCGGCAGTATCGACCACGATGGAAATGCAAGCAAGCCGACCACAAAGGCAAGTTCCGGAGTTGAAGTTGTTAAAGATCATGTGGCTGAAAGGCATCTTCAGTTCATGCAGGATGTTTTGAGTTTTCGTCCTTCGAGTGGTCAAGATACAGTCATAGAAGGACTCGTCAAATTCGCTTTCCCCAGTGAGCCCACGCGACCTCTAAGCTCAATTCTTCTTGCAGAGACCTCCAAGCTAAAAGGCAAACGTCTTCCAGGGGACTTGCTCGATTGCTTCACTAAACTTCTGGACAGATGTGCGAAAGAGGAGTACTACAAACCTTTGGCCTCGTTACTATCTACCTTCTATCACATCCTGGACATCGACCCCACAATTGTTGACGCGCAAAGCATTCGTTCTTTGCTGTCGCCAATACAATCTCTCATCGAGGTCAATGCTCGGAGACGTTGGAATCTTGCCGATATCACAAGATTATGGGACCACAAGATTCCTCGACCTTTGCCAGATCCAGAAATTAATACCACTGCCTGTCTCGATATTCTAGTCGTTATCGCTAGTCTAGTCTCCGACGAGAGAGATTTATTGGAGACATTCTGGCGTTGCTTGCCTGCTGAGTTCATTCTGTTGATATTGGCCCCACAAAATCCAATTTCAGACATAACTCTTGTCCTCGAGCTCCTCGCTACAAGTATTATGAAAACCACGTTCGGTAATATCCGCACTACGCCTGATCAAATGACCATGGAGAACTACATAGTTGATAAAGTCTGTTACCTCCTTTGGGAACCACCGCGGCACGTCCTCCTATCCCGTCATGACAAAAAGGAGCTTGCTGCAGCGGCTAACACGAAAAAGCCCCATACATCCCGCAAATCAAAGCAGCCAGATTCAGAACTCACTCCGCCACCAACACGCCTAGAAATATGCAACCTCCGCCTCGCAGCGCTTTCTCTCCTCTCAAAACTCATAGTAACATCCATCCCCCACCCCCACAAAGACAACATAGAACACCACCACGGCACAACCCTAGCAACAGACCACCCCAAACTCATCGCCCGTCTAGCCCGCTCCATCTACGACGAACTCAGCTCCCTCTACGTCCACCACCCAGACACCCACACCCTCCACGCAACACTCGTCAACCGCGCCATCGTAATCCTCCACCACATTCTCACATCCCCGCAGGCCCGAAACCTCGACCTGCCGAAGATTCTATCCGGCACAAACGTCGGCGTACATAAATTTCGCGTCGCAATGTGTAGACTTGCGTTTCGAGAGGGATTGAAAGGCGGTATTGACGATGGCGTGAGTGAGGAGACGGTGAATATGGCGACTGAGATTCTGGAGGAGTACGTGACTCCTGATGAGGCTGTGCAGCTTCTTGAAGCGTTTGGGAGGAGTAGTCTGGACGAGGATGAGGAGGATGAGGAGGAGACGTTGGCGGCTGAAGCTGCGGATGCGGAGGCGGAGATGGTTGGTGTTGAGAGTGGGAGATGATATGTTAATAGCTGAGAGCCTTCCGGCGCAAGGTTTTGTTTAGGATTATTGGTACTTAGAAATAGACTCGGTTGGATTACAAGAATTAGTTCATTATTCAATCATTATGTGTCTTGTTATATGTGACCGCCTATAAATCCTGCACATAAAAATGAAGGCGTACTACTGAGCAAGAACCCATTGCGCCACGCTGAAAAGACATAATCCCACGAAAATACCAAGCACCTCAACACTATGACGGGGGAAGCCATTCATACAGGAGGAGGCCCTGCAGTAGTTCTTCTTGAGCTCCCTCGCCGAGCACCACCATCAACATCCGGCACACTGATCTGAAACGGCAGAACATCTCGCGACCCATCAAAATCCCTCCGTAACCTGATCACACTCCCTGAATTGCTGCTTCCCAACGATCTCAGCGACGACCGGTCATCCCAGTTCGATTCGTGCTGAGATGTATTCGTCACGACGTTATTGAGCCGCGTCCTTAGTCGGCTTGATCTGGAGCGTGTTTCGGTCGTGCTGCGGAAGCCAAATTTGCGACGACTACTACTTCTACTGCTACTGCCTTTGACAGAATCCGGTGCGTGGAGAAAGGGTGGCTTTGATGTTGTGGCGGTCCAGGGGGAGCTGTTGTCTGCGTCGTGTTCGTTTTCGTGCTCGTGGGAGGTGAACGAGCGGACGGAATCGTCGGACATGCGAGGTGGATTGGTTGGTGAATAGTGACGGACGCTGCCGGCATCCGTGCTGGTGAAGGAGGATATGGATGGTGCGGCGGACTGTTTGCCTTTAATAATGGGAGAATCGATGCTGTCAAAGTCGTCAGGGTCGTTGGCATATTCTGGAATATTCAGCTTGTCCGTATCGAGCGTCTTCATATTTCGTAGTATTTCGGCGAAAACACGCATCAGAGTTTTGAATTCGTCCTCGGAGAGCGGGTCAGGTGCGAAGCGGGCTCGTTCGTACAATGTAAGGAAGGCTACACCAAGGGAGTCTTCTTTGAGCACACCCAATGAGACCAGTTGCGCGAAGTACTGCCTCATACCTGCCTCGTCTGGCCGTCGTAGCGCTTCGACAGCATATTCATCCACTGGTAGACTTCCATCCTCGTCCGACATAGCATCTTGGTCAACAGCTGCAAGACTGACCGCTCGTGCCTCAACAAGATCGGTCAACTCTGCGACGACTGTCCCATACTGCAAGTTTGGCAATTCTGTAGCAGCCGGACTTGACCATCCTGGATGATTAATGATTCCCCAATGTGGCTCGAATCCATAATAAGCCTTGCTATGCTCAGGCTTGAGTAAAGTGTTGATCCTTTCCCTAGCATATGGTAACTCGTTCTCTAACCGCCGTGCTCTAGGTTGTGCTTGATATGCAATGACTGCACTGCGCGATTTGCAATCTTCAATCAACCGCCACACGCGCTTTTCGGGTAATTCGGCTTTCTCGATGGGCAGATAGGTTTTGGGTATATCCTTGAGTACGCTTCTGTTCGTATACAAACGAGAAGTGTAGAGGAAGACGGAGATCAGAGCGGTCACCGCATACATTCCGGACAATAAAAAGACATCGATTAGTCGGCCTCTGCGAAAGGATTGGTATATTGCATCGATGGGGCCTGCACAGCTGAATGCTACAGTAAGAAGGAAGACGATTGTGAAGGATGTGCTGTAGAAGATGCGAAAGATCACCTGGCGGACTCTTCCTGCCATGATCGTGGTGTGTCGCTTTTCCGTCGATCGAGGGACATCATGTGCGTGGTGTTACAGTATTCTGTGATGAAAGATGTTGAACGCTATCGCATGTTTTGATGTCCTAGACTGTTAATTGAGGTGGAAGAGATGTTGTCTGTTGTCACGAACTAACGCGATTCGAGGTGGAGATGGAGGTGCATGCTGCTGCACGTTGGCGGCATGACGTCTCTTGAATTGAGAAACACCCCAGTTGCCTGCATCGGCGATAGACCCAAACAAAATTATTAAGGATATACTCAACATTTTAACGAGGCGGCCTCTGCTTTCAGATGGCTGCGCATCTGACTTCGAAACACATTGACGAGTGAAAGATATCATGGCCGACAAACCCCCACCTTCTCTCGCGGCTGTTGCGATTGCTTCCGGCATTCTTGGAGTGATCGTTGGATATTTTATCGGTCAAGGGTCTAGCATTGGACTATTTGACAGCTCCGGCAATCCAAAGGAGGTCAAGAAATCATGGCCAAACAGCTACGATGTCAAGGTTCACGCCGATTCTAGCGACGAAGCAGACGACGAAGAGGACGAACCGGAGGAGGAAGGGGATGGCAAAGAACTCAAGACTTTCGACGACAGAAATGAAGAAGTCAAACTTGTCCTGGCAGTGAGAACAGATTTGGGCATGACCAAGGGCAAAATCGCTGCGCAATGTGGACATGCCACTCTCGCCTGCTACAAATACCTTGTCAATCATCCACCATCCACAACACTACTCAAGAGATGGGAGAACAACGGACAACCAAAGATTGCTGTACAATGCAAGTCAGAAGAAGAGCTCGAGACGTTGCAAGCCCTGGCCGTCAGCCTTGGACTTTGTGCTCGAGTTATTCATGATGCTGGTAGGACACAAATCGCAGCTGGAAGTGCCACTGTGCTAGGACTACTAGGTCCGAAGAGCGTTGTCGATCAGGTCACTGGTCACCTCAAGCTGTTGTAATGCTAAGTAGATATGTGAGTCTACTATTTATGAGACGATTCTATCGACGAATACCAGACCAAGTACTGCTGCAACACCACCAGCTGAGATATAGGAATATCAACTTCCGGGTCACATGCACAGATGAGGCACAATCTGACTGCTCATAAAGGCATCATGCTTATCAGGCATTTGCGGGTCCCTCCTTGAGTCAGCTGGTCGAACTGTTCCGGTGACGCACATTCGCTGTCACTGCGACTTGTCAAGCTTTACACAAGAGGCTATCAATGGTGATTTTGCATCAGATTGAACGAGAACCAGGTGGTCGGCCAAGGTAGCCGAGTCGAGACACAATTTGAATCGAGCTTGAGAAGGGACGGTCCTTAAGCTAGGTCCCGTGACAACGCCACTTCAATTCGTTGCAGGTATATGCTGTGGGAAGCCATACAAATTGTTCTCAGTATACATAGAACAATGTCATTCGAGCGTGAGGTGATTCACGTGTGATCCATTACCGTACTTGGACCAGTAATGAATCCGCTGATGGTGATTGGTCAAAGATAGCTGACCTGGTTGCTAAACCACATTCAAATGTTGTGTGAGGTCAGCGCCGATGTTCGCTACTTCCCCACAGACACTAAAATTTTGCTCTGCTGCAGGTCACTTTTCTCGGCCCATTCAAGTGTCCAGCGCAAGCACCTCACCGCAAACTACTGTAGATCAGCTCTTCACCTCCACTATTCGCAGCTCTGTTTCTTGAACACCCTTTCTTGACTCACAAAATCTTCCGCTCAAATCCCATCAGTAATCCCCAGGACCATTATATAAGTAAGGTACAACACTGCGTACCCGTGGTCATTTCTTGATTAGCCCGACTACTATCCTGCTACATTTTCAGCTTCAACATGTGTCCTACCCCAGACGACGCACCCACCGGTACCAATGGTCATACCAATGGCACCACCAGTGCTGTGCACGGCACAAATGGTACATAAGTGAAACTCGAGAACTTTGCGCAACGACTAACTTGTTCAGGAAACCATAACGGGTTTACAAAGATCGACGAAGCAGTCGAGACACCACAAAAGAAGCAACTCAAAACGAGGAACCCGTACCTACCCGTCGGCGACTACCTAAGCAATATTTCCAAATTCAAAATCATTGAGAGCACATTAAGAGAAGGAGAGCAATTCGCCAATGCCTATTTCGACACCGCCAAGAAGATTGAGATTGCCAAAGCTCTTGATGACTTTGGCGCCGACTACATTGAGCTGACCAGCCCAGCAGCCTCAGAACAGTCCCGCAAGGATTGTGAAGCTATTTGCAAGCTCGGGCTCAAAACCTCCAAGATCCTTACACACATCAGATGTCATATGGACGATGCAAGAATAGCTGTTGAGACCAGTGTTGATGGTGTCGATGTCGTTATCGGCACGTCTTCGTTTCTTCGGGAGCACTCTCATGGCAAAGACATGACATACATCAAGAATACCGCCATTGAAGTTATCGAGTTTGTCAAGTCCAAGGGTATTGAAATCAGATTTTCCAGTGAAGACTCATTTCGATCAGACCTTGTGGATCTACTCTCACTTTACTCCGCTGTAGACAAGGTCGGGGTAAACAGAGTTGGTATTGCTGATACAGTTGGGTGCGCCTCTCCCCGCCAAGTGTACGATCTTGTGCGAACACTACGAGGAGTTGTTTCTTGTGACATTGAAACTCACTTCCATAACGACACTGGCTGTGCCATTGCCAATGCCTACTGCGCGCTAGAAGCCGGTGCCACACACATTGATACGTCAGTGCTAGGTATCGGTGAGCGGAACGGTATCACCACTCTCGGCGGGTTGATGGCTCGTATGATTACGGCCGACCGCGACTATGTCATGGGCAAGTACAAATTAGAAAAGCTCAAGGACATAGAGGATTTGGTTGCCGAAGCAGTTGCTGTCAACATTCCATTCAACAACCCTATCACAGGTTTCTGTGCTTTCACTCACAAGGCTGGTATCCATGCCAAGGCCATTCTGGCGAACCCGTCCACCTACGAAATTATTGACCCAGCAGATTTTGGTATGAGAAGATACGTTCACTTTGCGTCCAGGTTGACAGGGTGGAATGCCATCAAATCTCGAGCACAGCAATTGAACATCGAAATGACAGATGCTCAGTACAAGGACTGCACAGCCAAGATTAAGGCTTTGGCTGACATTCGACCTATCGCCATTGATGATGCTGATTCAATCATTCACGCATTCTACAGAAATGTCAAGCACGGTTTAGAACAGACAATTGAGTTACCAAACATGACTCAAGCAGAGAAGAAGGCTCTTGCAAAGGCGGAGCTAGAACTTGGAAAGGTGCCGGAGAAGCGAGCACTCGATGAGACAGTTGAACAGGAAGTAGCCACTGAGCAGGCCCTTAAGAAGGCAAGATCGAATGGCGTTACAGCATAAAATGCTCAAGAACGTGAGTAGTTCAACTGCAAAACTGCCTCACTCTTACCAGACAGGCGGCAGATATCGGCGCGACTAGATTTAATTGATGTTCAACTAGATTGTTTGCTCGATCTTCGGAGAAGGACACCAAAAAGCTACAGACATAAAGAAAATTCTGAGATGGTCAATGGAGATCTCACTCGAGGTGATTTGCCATATATAGAATAAAAACAGCTCCGAATCATCGCAATATGTTCGACTTGCTGTTCCATCAATTTTACTGCTAGTATTAATGTATCGCTAGTCTTGCCGGTACTAAATAACATCTATATCTAATACAACTCTCTTTGGACAATTTCAGCTTCTCTGATGCATTGATTTAGTCTTATATTCAGTTGGCGGCCACGAGTTCGGGGGAAATTCGAATGTACAAATACCCGACGTCATTGCCATTATCGATAACCGTTCCCTTGTATCTATTCCGCTCAATGCTAAGTTTCGTTTTTCGAGAGATGTCATTGTAGTCTGGTAGCGGTGTCAGGCAAGCAGTAATTACTCTTCTTCAGGGGAAGTTTTAGTGTTGGCCTGTCGAGGCGGTGGGTTGATTCCTTTGTGGTACCTGAGATCACCGTCAACGAAACATTTCTGACACAACCCTCAACCATGCCTCGAGATCCACTGATCGGGCTGGTTGGTAAACCATCATCCGGCAAGTCTACAACCTTGAACAGGTAGGCAGTTGAGATCTCTCTGTGCATATGAGTGCTAACATTCACGTCAAGCCTAACAGATGCAAGCTCAAAAGTTGGTTAGTCTAAATCATGTAATGCGAAGGTGAAGGCATGCGCTGATTCACATGCGCAGGCAACTTCCCGTAAGACCAACTCTCTTGCTACCATACTCCCTGCTGTGAACCCGAACTCACGATTACTCTGCAGATTCACTACGATCGACCCGCAACGTGCGATAGGCTACCTTCAGGTCTCCTGTGCATGTGCCCGCTTTAACCTTACTGATCGTTGCAAACCGAATTACGGATCATGCGTGAATGGTCAACGATCCGTTCCCATTGAACTGCTCGACGTCGCTGGTCTAGTGCCAGGCGCGCATCAAGGGCGTGGTTTGGGTAACAAGTTCTTGGATGATCTTCGACATGCGGATGCGCTGATACATGTTGTCGATGTCTCCGGCACCACAGATGCAGAAGGTAAAAATACTAGAGGCTACGATCCGAGCGTGGATATCGAGTGGCTACGCGGAGAAATCGTGCGATGGGTTTCTGGCAATTTGATGGACAAATGGGGTGGGATTCGAAGACGACATATTGCGATCAAGGGAAATGCAATTGATACACTACAGGGTCAATTTTCCGGATATGGCAGCACAAAAGATACGGTAGCTCGATGTTTAGACAAGCTAGCATTGAAAGAGCCTTTGGAGCACTGGAGTGACGAGACAATTGAAAAGGTTGTCAATGCCTTCGTGGACGAGAAGTTTCCGACTGTGCTTGCTCTGAACAAGATCGATCATCCAGACGCGGACAAGAATGTAGCCAAGATTGCGAAGATGGTACCAGCAGATCGAATGACATTGTGCAGTGCGATTTCGGAGGTATTTCTGAGGAGGCTGGCGAAGCAGGGATATGTACGATACATGGAGGGAACTGAGTTTGTGGAGACCAGGGAAGACCTGATGGAGATGGGTGAGGCAGACGGAGGTGGTTTGAAAGAGATGGATGAGAAGCTAAAGACGAGAATCGAGAACCTGAAGGATATGGTGTTATACAGATTTGGCAGTACAGGTGTGGTACAGGTACTCAGCCAAGCGGCGAACATGTTAGGGCTTGTGCCAATATTTCCAGTGCGGAATATACATAGTTTTGGAACTGGAGGAGTAGGAGCTAGTGGACCGGTATTCAGAGATTGTGTCCTTGTGAAGAAGGGAAGTACAGTCGCAGAAGTGGCGAGAAAGGTTATGGGTGATGCGCCTGTATCATTTATTGAGGGTGAAGGTGGAAGGAGGGTAGCTGAAGATGCCGTAGTTGCTGTGGGCAAAAATGACATTTTGAGCTTTCGAATATGACCACACAAATGCAAGAGACGACACTTTAAGTTTGTTGACGCTTGTTTTACATTCTGTAGTAGAATCAATGTAGCAGTATCTTGGAAGGTCCAACAGTAGCATCACACCGCTTGCAACCATGCTCGATGACAACCGACGCCTCTTGTATGCATACTGAATCACACTAATTTGTACACCGTCCCTCAAACCCATCAGCAACAGCAATCTCATTCCTTCGAGCCTCGCTCTACACCAGCATATTAGCACTACTGTCAACATTTCCCAGTCGGATGTGTACTTACCAGAGTTCATGCCAATGACTGGGCCTGGCGCCTCGGGATGCTCCTCCTTAGCCTTCTGGTTTGCATTTCTCTCATCCTTCTGGCTGATGGCATCACTCCCATCCCCGCCCTGGTCCTTCGCCTTCCTTGCATCTATTGAGCTCGAAGCCTGTACATCCATATCATCTCTGTGCAACACATGGTCACTACCTGGGCGGCCTTCCCAGCCTGGAGTCGAGTTTTCGGACCCTTTGGCTACTGAGGGAGTACCGGAGAAGGCGCGGCCGCTGAGGGCAAAGGAGCGGTTAGGTAGTTGGGAAAAGGTAGTGCGGGCGATTCTGGTGGTGGTGAGGAAGACACGAGACATGGTTGATGTCTTGTTTGGTTTGCGAGGATGTTATTGAGGTAGGTTTCTTGCTTGGAATAGAGTTGCTGGAGGGAGTTTCACGTTGCTGTTGTTGAAGGTGGTGTTTGTGTCAACGTTAATGCTTCTACGTGCTTGACCTTGGTACTTGTCCGTTTTGGAGCTTTGGTCGTTCTACAATACCTAGGTACGTTTGACCCCGATGACGACACGGGAATGAGCTTATGAAGTCAGAGTGACAACTGAATACGGAAAATTGGGGCTCTGTGATTGGACACAATGCCATTGTCTTCAATTTCACAGCTAGCTATGTTATCAAGCGGTCATCCTTCATGAACAATGATGATGAATGCAGCCAGAAGTCTTCTTGATTTTGATCTGAATGCTAACGGAACAACAATCCAGCTCTGATTTCATGGCATGGAAGCATTGCACTCGGTAAACGTTGGGAGATCCAGGGTCATGTCCACTAAGCTGTTTGTGGTTAGCTCTAAATCGTGGAGCAGAGTTACAGATCTGCCACTGAAGGTTCTGTTCCTGGCTTGCCTGACTGGTTAAATGACAAGTCCATCGACCATTCGAAGACCACTTGAACTACTTCTCAAGTCCTGACATCTTCTCAATCATGAAACAGGATGTGTTGTCGCTGGCACAATTGCGATCCTGGGCAACGCTAAACAATGTTTTATTCCATGGTATCAAGATCAGCCCCGATATTGTTACCGAAGATGGCACCAACAAAGGAGGAGGGGTGGTTTCTACTGCTGAGCATTCTTCAGGAGATGTGCTGCTATTAGTACCAAACGACTTAGTTCTATCACGGGAACGCGTCTTACAATGTGCTAAAACAGACCAACGTCTACAAGAGCTCATGGACGCATTGGGCGACTTCATCGAGGTAGGTACACGCGAGGTAAGTTCTGTTTGTTTACTGAGATTGTTCCCCAGACCCCGAGAAAGGCGATCCTCGTTTTTCTGCTCATGCAAATGACCATCTCAAGCCCAGATCTCGCAGCCCATTCACTTGGCATTAAGAATCCTTTTACAGACTATTTCGGATTTCTCCCGAAGAACGTTCCCTTGCCCACTTTTTTCTCGTTCGAAGAGCGCGAAACGCTGATTGGCACATCACTGGCGGATGCTCTCAGTTCGAAAACAGCTAGTCTGGAGAAGGAGTTTGACCGTCTCAGAGAGAGAACGGAAACGATTGAGTGGTGCCACAAAGTATGGTGGGATGAGATTACAGGACAACTCACTTTCAATGATTGGCTCGTTGTCGATGCTATATATCGTTCGCGTGCGCTTGAATTACCCCGGAATGTTGGAGACGGCATGGTCCCGGTTCTAGACATGGCAAACCACGGCTCTACTGATCATTACAATGCAAGATTTGAGGTTGACGACGATGGCAACGTGGCGCTTCTAGTTCGAGATGGAAGGCAGATTGGTGAAGACGAGGAAGTATTAATCTCATATGGGCCTGGTGGTGCCACCGAAATGATTTTTTCTTATGGGTTTCTGGAACAAGGTGCGACCAGCGCACGTGAGCTGTTCCTGAGTCTAGAAGCTCCCGACGATGACCCCTTGCGGACAGCAAAAGTCCGAGTGGCTAGAGAGGCCCCGGGCGTCCGCATCTTCGTGGATCCGAATGGGGAAGTTAGTTGGGAAAGTGCTTTTGTATGGTGGATGTGCATCAACGAGGAAGATGGCCTCGACTTCAAGGTCCTGCAGACCAACGAAGGTAGTAGAGAATTGCAGGCGCTATGGAAAGGGTCAGAGCTGGATCCACGCGTACTGAAGTCGACTTTGATGGATGATCCACAAAAGGACATCTTCATGTTACGAGCCGTAGTCATGATTCAGCAACGTGTGGAGGAGCAAGGGGAAGCATTGAGCATCAGCGGAGAAAAACTTCTAGAACAAGGGTCGGCGATGGCGGAAAAACGACGTGGGACATACGATTCGATAAATCGCTTACGCGAGCTAGAGTTAGATCTGTTGACAGCTAGCTTTGGCTCGCTGGAAATGCAGGTGAGTCTCGTGACAACTTTCTTTCGCCGGTGTATCGAAAGTACGAATCCGGAAACTAATGCGCATACAACAGAAACAGGAGCTTCTCACATCAAGGACGGTAACCGAGTACCTTGCAGGAAACATGCACCTCCCTGAGACCGAAGGACAGCAGGAAGATGACTTTTCGTAAGCAAACCCCGGCCAACTTCCGACAGCTAGTTTTGCGAATTGGTGGAATGATAACTTCAGGTATCCACGAAAAGGAATCGGATAGCGTCACATGGTTTTGTTACATTCCAATTTGGGCTGGGAAGTTTGAGGTATCAATTTAATGTAGACGACTCGACGGGCACGCAGTAGTGAAACTCTAACAATGGTGCAGTCAATGTCCTGCGGTTGCAAGTAACTTGGCTCATGCTGATCACGGATCGTCTTCGGATGATCTTCAACCAGTTCTACGCTTATTGACGACTCTGCATGCAAGTTGTGCTCAGATCTGCTCCCAGCTCTGACTGCATGGAGGGATAGCTTTCTCCAACACGAGATTACCTGATCGGGCTCAAGAACAAGGTAGTCGCACTGGCATGGTTGCTGTGCAAAATGCAGTAGAAGCGCTGCCTTCGAGCTGTCTTCCTGACGCTTACGCACTCTCGCCTATCTGCCCACCAACTTGTTGAATGAAACGGCGAATAGAGCGAGCGGTCGCCAAGTCAAAACTCGGACAGAAGGCACATCAACGAAATACTGCATTGGTGTCAGACTTGTGGCGTGTGTAGTAAGCTCCGTGATCCACTCTGACCAGCTTTTGTTAGCAACTATGGGGGGTAAATCCGGCAGATTGTCCAATAACACCCCTGGTCCCGATTTTCCATGGAGAAATGAAGGTTTTCATCTGGGTCAGATGCTGCTTATGGAAGGGTTCGCGTTCAGCACAAACATTCCCCAGGCCCACGGCACTTGTGTGTCGTATACTCTAATCGCTAGCTCATCTTAAGGCGATTGATGAGTGAGGCACACGAATACCTGCAGCTTCGGCGCACATCTGACTGGTTCAACTCGAATCGTTTTCCCCATGTTTCCAGTGACAGCACGCCAGATGTGCCCCGAAAAACTCAATGTCCTGCACACCGTGTTTCAATCTGCCCTCATAATTGTCATAAACACTCCATCTGTTCTGTTCTGCTCTGTTCTGGACTTTTCCCCTCTATACCCCAGACTCTCCGCTTGTACCTCATCGCTGCAAGCCTTGCTCTGACCTGCTCGACGTTTGTGGTGAAGACAGTGTCTGAAGCTGCCAACGTCCTTACGGCGTTGTTGCTGATACGGCCCGAGGTTCCGCTCAGCCGAAAAGGCCAATTAACGAAGCAATTCAGAGCTATTGTTTCTTCAAATTCATAGAACCGCCAGCATGCCTGGCATATTACCCATGAAGATGATCCGGGTGGGCGCAAGCAGTCAAAGCCGGATAGCTCAAGCATGCGACAGATGTAGAAGCAAGAAGATCAGATGCGATGGAGTTAGGCCATGCTGTTCACAGTGTGCGAATGTTGGATTCGAATGCAAGACCAGCGACAAGCTCAGTCGACGAGCGTTTCCAAGGGGCTATACAGAATCCTTGGAAGACCGCGTTAGAGGACTGGAAGCAGAGGTCCGAGAACTAAAAGAACTACTGGACGAGAAGGATGAGAAGATTGACGTGCTTTCACGGATTCACAGCTTCTCGCCTGTACCGCGAAAAGGGTCTCATTCTCTATCTCCGCCGAGCTCAGCCAATATCAAAGCTGAGGCGGCGGCGGCGATTCACGAGGATGTTCTACACGTTGAAATTCCTGCTCCAGTGCAACCATCAGCTTGTTCGACAGGAACGTCGACGACCTCAGCTCTCATAGAAGCATTTGAGGGCAAGGTGCAAGAACAAGGCCGTCCATGCCTAGCAATCACGCCATCAACTTTACTTTCACCCACAACCGCTTCGAAAGCTCCTTCCCAAGCAGAGACGGCGCATATCGCACCTCCTCGATTGTTGTCCGATCAGTACATCAGTTCGTTCCGACCTCATCTTTTCTTCTCCTTTATACTAACCTTTCAATAGATCTCTTCTTCCAAGAATGGCAGCCCTTAATGCCGATCTTGCATCGCCAAACCTTCCTACGTGTATACGAGCAATTTCTGTCCGAACCAGACGCTCGCTCACTGCAAGGAAACAAGCTCGCTATTGCCCAACTCTTCCTTGTCTTTGAGATTGCTGCGTATTCCTCGTCCTCGAAAGCCCGACCAAATACGACCGCCTACGAGCTGCAATGGCGAAAGGCGCTGTCTGGTGCTTCATCAGTGCCTAGTCTTGCGACCTTGCAATGCCATGTCCTTGCTCAGCTTTGTTACCTGCTAAAAGCAGACTACACCCACCTCCTCCGACACCGAGCGTATGCTGTCAGCATATGTCACCAACTCGGACTTCACCAAGGTCACAAGCTGAACTCTCTCCCGCCATTTGAAGCAGAAAGTCGAAAGAAGGTCTTCTGGTGCCAGTATGCACTAGATAAGTAGGTCGTCCACTCTATCTCATGTGCTGATGACTAACCACGTTCAATAGATTTGCTTCAGCGACCACCGGTGTCCCTGTGCTCATGCGCGACTGCGACATCACAGCTGAATATCCTGCTGATGTTGACGACGAGAACCTCGATGAGAGAGGTTTCTCACCTGCTTTGCCGGGTGAGCTGACGAAAATCTCAAGTGCATTGGCCCTCTTCCGCATGTCACGAATTCTTGCGAAAACTCTTGAACACCTATACCCTGCAGGTGCATCCTACTCGATCTCTTTGAAGAAATTGCATTCCTTGTCGGACGAACTCGACCAGTGGCACGAAGAACTTCCTGACCACTTGAGACTGCGCTTCTGCAATGACAAGCCAGCCACTCATCTGATTAGCGATCGATCCCCATTATTGGTAAATAACCTACTCCAACACTTACCGCTCGTGCTAATGTGAACAGTCTCTGGCATACTTCCACACGAGAAGTCTAATTCACCGTCCTCTGTTATGCCATGGTTCTGGCAACGCCACCGCCTCCGCTACGATTGTTATATCCGCTGCTGCCAAACACATTATCCAGATCATTGACTTGCTGGATGAAAGATGCATGAACTACACCTTTCCAGTCAATAAGCAGGACATTCTCCTAAATGCAGGCTTCTCCATCTTGTGGCAATGCATGGACCTTGACGACGACAGCAAAATCGTCAAGGATAACCAGAAGTCGTTAATGACACTATCCTCCAAGATATCGAAAGAGAACACTTCGGCGAGCAGTGAATTCCACAAGGTAGCGTCTTCCTTTGTGTCGGTCGCTAATTCCCGACCTCTGCAACCCAAAACCGTCGACGTCGATACTCCAGCAGTGCGTCGTTTAAGCTCGATGCCTGTACCTCAAGGCCACAAGCAGAAAGGAACCAAGAAACAACTGCAGGCAATAGCAGCACGTTTCTCCAGTTTCAGCGCAAAGGAAAAACCAGAAGAACAACAGCACAAACGGCGAGGCTGCCCACCACAATCTGGCGCCCACCCCGCCGTACTTGCCAACCTCCGAACCAACAGCTCCCTCAGCCTAATTTCGACCCAGTCCGCTCCCGTGTTACAATCATCAACGCCCTCCCCACGCCTAGCCACAGCCACCCGACCCATCGGTCCGGCCGCATCATCAGTCGTAAACCTAGACTTCTTCCCACTCGACACCAATACCCACTCCCACACTACAAGCCACAACTCCTCCACAACAATGCTCCCACCCCGCAAACCAGCCACAGTATCCAGCGACACCACCAGCAACACCAACAGCAACAGCTGGGAACATCTCATGCCAGACCCAGATCTGCTAATAGGCGATCTCTACGGCAGCACCGTCGAACCCCTCGAGCTAAATAAATGCATCTCCAACCCCGAAACCCTAGATTGGACCGGCGACATGTGGCCCTTCGTTGGCTTCGACCTTGGTCCTCGCGCTCATGTCCCGCAGAGTCTGCTCAGTTTCTCGGAAGAGAGCATGACGAGTGGTGATGAATTTATGTTTAGTGCGGCGGGGTCTATGGCGTCGTCAAACCATGATGGCGCGGAGATGGAGATGATGGGGGACGAGACGTTTAAGGGTATCGCTATGCCTGTTTCTAGTATTGAGGATGATGTTGACTTTGGAGGAGAGATCAAAGTATGATTGAAGATTGACTGCCGTTTTGGTTTGGTACACTTCTAGATCTTGAGATTGATTTTGTGGATTCCAGCGTTAGTTTTCATTTGAATGATCTGAATATGATCTGACTTGACCTGAGTTGAGTCTGTTGTGTCGTGTGGCAATCATACATCCATATCGTGGAAATGTTTGCATAATGTCTTCTTGTCTTATATTCGAGTGTGTTGTGTTGTGTTGCGACCGAGACATGTCCCCCCCGTCTCTTCTTGGACTTGACCTACATACCTTGACCTCAGTAATTATCTACCTAGGTACAATGCAAGAATCACCAGTACTTATATACAAGTCAAATCCAGGTTCAGTGCCTGACTCATGTCAGGACCTAATGAATGTTTTACAACGTAGGTAGGTATACAGCATGAGAAAAATGCGGAACAAAAGTGTCTCTAGAGTGTGTGTAATATATACATACATAGGTACTTACCCATGCACCTCCCACCCAGTTAAGCGACACGCATACTGTAAGGGTCCTCTCCCTCGGCATCACAAGGCTACACAGGTAGGTAGCCACTACATGCAGTCAAGGCAGTGAAGGAAGCACGTAAGAACCGAGGTACGGATAACGATAGGCACCATCCGAGATCTGGCCCCCGGGTCCTATGGAGGTTGACAGGGTTTATTACGAATAGAATACGAGGATTGCAGTACTGTATGTAAGAGAGGACTTTTAAGTGATGTGGCTATATGTGTACAGTCGATTAGATTGATTGTGATGGGGTGCTTTATGCTGTTACGATACGATATGAGTTGGGGTTTTGCGTGGTGAATGGGGACGCGAGTGAGAGGAAGACAAGATGGACGTGCAGTATGCTGCTGGATTGTGGTTATTCTTTTACGGTTCGTGACTGAACAAGTGCAAGTTTATGAAAAGGGCGTCATGGTAATTGGTAGGTATTGTGGTTGAGATATTTATTCTTGATTGTTCTTGTTTTTTTTAGAGGGGCTCGAGGCCATCCATCTTAGTGAGTGATGGTAACTATTGTGATTTCTACCTGCCAAACCCGAATAATCCCCATCCTTTCTTCTTCGGTTGGTCATCTGCCTTTTCCTCCTGCGCTTGGACTGGAGCGGGTGCAGCTGCAGGAACGGTCGTTTCGACCTCCTTTCCTTGACCAGGGTATTTAATGTAGTCCCATGCCAGATCGAGAAAGAGAGGCTTCATAGGGATAGGTCGGAGCTTGGGAGGGTAGTTGACGATGTTGTTCAAATCTACATTGTCGTCATATTGGTTCAGATGGAGGCGTTCTATGAGTGGTGGTGCATAGGCTTTGCCACCGGGTGGTTGTTGGGAGTTCTTTGTGGCGTTGGTCAAATCTGCTAGAGCGCGATATTGCAGGGTTAGTGATGTAAGATGTGTCTGCATGTCTTCTAACTGAGCTTTTGTGATGTCCAACCTTGGTATCTCACTTGAGCTGGAAGATGTGTTCCTGATGTGTTTGCTGAGTTCCTCTCCTCTTGCGAAGAGAGCTAGTGCATTTTTGATATGGCTGTTAACGGCATGAGATCGGCCAATGGCTAGGCATTTGAGAGCCCTGAAGTAGTCCCGCTTTCCATCGAGTTCTGCCACAAAGTTTGTATCAGCCATGACACCTGGAAGTTGCTTTACTGCATCCAGATTTTGTAGGATAGAATCATATAAGGCAACTCTTTCGCGCAGCCGAGCTAACTTTCGACCACTAGGCTCTTCCTTTGGTGCTCTGACTTTGCCATCTTTTCGTGGTTTGGGTTGCTGCTTCGACTTCGCTAACTCGAAGGTTAAGCCGTCTTGCTCACCGCAGAGAACGCGGTTGCGACCGACTCGCCATTCAACCACAGCATAATTGACGGCTGTTCGTGTCACCTGCAGTCCCTGAATTCGTGCATCCCCTTGGTCTATACCTTCCGCCAACAGTTCATCAATAGCAGTCTTGGTAGCATCAGCAGCGTCCTGTCGAGCGTTGATGATATCATCGTATGCTGTCGCGAGATCCTTGGCGCTGGTGGTACCATTTTGATACGAAGAGAAAGTTTCGGATAATGCTTCCTCTTTAACACTTGCCATCCCTAGAGCCTGAGAGATAGAAGCATCTTCAAGCTTGACCCTCCTTCCACGCCATTCAATGGTAGTCGGCAGATCACCTGCTCCTTCTACTTGGGCAGTAGCCTTTTCTGTTGAAGTTTCGAAAGCATGTGCATCGGCATTGAGTATTTCTTTGCGGGCATCTGTTTCAGCTGCTGGGAAGTTCTCTATAGCGATATCCGAGACGGCTTTGGTTCTCGGAAGCTTTTCTTGATAAGCAGCATATCTTATGCTGGGATCTATTGTTCCATCCAGGAGATCGCGATAGATATCGGTTTGTGCATGAGTAGCTAGAGCAGTGTAGACCTGCCGAGCAAAGGAGTAGTTTGTTATACAGGACGACCATTTGTTTCTTTCAAAATCGAGACCACCTTTGAGCAGGAACAAATATGCCTTGGCTTCTAGGACGTCCTGGTTCGTGGCTTTGGTTGTGCTTTGATCATGCAGAACCTCAACCAAGTTCGTCGAGTAAGCAATAGCACGTCGTAATCTCGATACAATCTGTCGCTTAGTTGAGCCTGGCATTGGCTTCTGAGTATTCTCGGGCGATTGGATAGACTTCATAGCCATAGCATCGGCCCATGACCGTTCGGCACTGGCCAGCAGTAACTGTGCCCACCTGCGATTGTAAGCGATGTCCAGAAATCTCTGGACTTCAACTTACGCCGAATTCTTCGCAACATCCTGGGCAGTGACAGCAGAACGAGGAGTGTATTTGCGACCTTTCGGAGTGGTTGCACCCAACCTCTTTCGAATTGTGTGAATTCGTCTCGTGGCTTGTGCGTGGTAACTTCTGTAATCACCTCCGATCAGGGCGCGGTCCCTCTCCGAGACGATGTTCTTGGTGATGTCCATTTTAACCACCGCTGGATACTGCTCGATGTTAACACGTCAAATTGGCCAGACCGGGAACAAATGAAGATATTATTGGTAAAATGACGGTCTCGTGCACATTGGTGGGGAGGGCGGTGCGCAATAGCAAAATAGGTACGATCTGTGATCTGCGGCCAACGAGATTGTGGATCTCATCAACTGCGTCAAGTTGCCTGACTTTCTCGAAAAAGATTCATGATGGTCATTGAACTGCTCATTCTCCAACTTTTGCCATCCAGTCTCTAGCATGATCATTTTCAAACAAGCAGTACAATTTCCTCCTCCATTACAGCTCATGTTCCCTCATCCTACACCCAACACTCTATTCTGCTTCGTGCGGTCTGAGCTCATTCGCCTCCGTTAACCCTAGTCTTGCGCCTTTCTTACTCGGGGCATGCTAGAGCGTGTCCCTGCTTCAGCTGAATCCGCAGCCAATCTTCTGGTCCGAAGCTTTGACAGACCTATTCGATCAACCCGCATCCTCGATCCAAGATTCTGGCGACATGGAGTGGAAGAGCTTGATACAGCCAGCTGGTGGCCGCTTTATTTGCAGAAAATTCGACAGGTTCCCCACGATGGTAATAAATCACCAAAAGAACAGCCGGTAGCACCTCTATCTCATTCTCAGACTGCATCGCGTGGATGCTACGATACCGTGGCCAATCGAAACCCACAAGGGTATGCACACAACGGTTCCGCAAGACACTACACTGTCTCCACTGCTAAAAGACAAGCCCAACACGCGAAGAGGCTATACGATGTTTTCAATTCGACCGAGGACACAGACCCGATTTCAGAGGAAGTAGGCACAAACACTGCGCGTGATACAGTCGCCCGTCAGGAGCTACCGTTGCAAAGATGGAAATCTGTGGCAGACATTAGGGTTAAGCGTGGGGATGCGGATGCAATAAGTGAAAGAGACGACGGGGTGAGGAGCGTGGACCAAGAGCTGCTGACTCGGCATAACCCATCAACACATGTTTCCGGCTGGGACGTCCACTCTGGCTTTGCATCGCTCGTGCCTGATGAAGGCCAAGGTGGTGTGAAAGATACGACTATGGCAGAATTAGGACCAACCCAGCTTGAAATCGAAGGTATTCAGGATGAACGGGTCGAGAACAAGGTTCCTCATAATGAGAAACACCAGGAGTTGTTCAACGCTATGCAAAACAAGCAGAACGACAAGACATTACAGTTTGACGAGGTATGGAGAGTATTCACTCGATTAGCTGATCAAGAAGCTGTTGCTCCCGCTGTCTTTGATTTTCTGCAAAAGTCTCGAGACAGAAACCAACTGAGTCGAGCGATAAACGCTTTTGAACTCATTTCTGAAGAGAGAAGGACTGAGGACATTTACAAGGCTGCAATGGATGTTGAGTTGAAACGACCCCGGCTCAAGCGTGCGATGAATATCGCATTCGAAGCAAGCGTTAGGGGGTTTGATCTGCTTCCAGTGTTGTTCAACTACTTTGTTGAACACCTTCTTTGGAATTCTGCTGCCGAACTTGTGCAACGTTGTCAAGCAGACGAACAAGTCCGGGTAACGTCTGTCCTTGCTATGACTAAAGAAGACTCCAAACATCTCTTCAGCCGTTGTGGCGCCATGCCGGATCTGCTCTCAAAGGTCACTTCACTTGCTGAGCGTCTGAAATGGCAAGATGCTACACTGACTCAGAGCCGCTTGGTGCTCCAAGGTGTATGCAGAGTTCTTACCGTGGAATGTGCTAGAAGTTCTGCTGTTATTGATTGTATCACTCGAGAAGGTGTCCTCGCTCTCCTGGATTTGGGGAATCATTTTGGAAGAAGAGATCTATTGAAAGGTTAGTATAAAGGAGAAGAAAAGATGAGGTCGGAACGAACTGAT
>Ga0115851_100169_pt1 | contig 23521 bp, 23 predicted proteins | sample InSIn2gowninarea_FD_83865 | JGI IMG/M metagenome (GOLD analysis project Ga0115851, IMG submission 83865)
GTTTTGTTGGCATAAGAATAGCATCAGCCGCATACAAACTTAGTTTACTAAACAATTTCCAGTTTGGCGGTGAATCTATCAAGATATAGTCATATTTTTGTTTAAAAAATTCAAGTTTTTGATGAAGACTTTCAAGTTTAATCTCACCCGCTAATAAATGATCTGGTTTTTCTGTTAGTGTTAAGTCTGCTGTGACTACATCAAATTTAAGGACAATTCTTCCGCGTTCAAAAACAAAATGATGTACAGCACTTTGAAGCGTTGCATCTCTTTCAGTAAGAGCTTTAAAAACTATCCCATTGCTTAATGGAAGTCCAAGTGAATGCGTTAAATCTTGCTGATTTGGATCGAAATCAATTGCTAAAACTTTTTTTCCTAAATACGTTAAAATGCCCGCAAGATTGACTGTTGTAGTTGTTTTGCCTACACCTCCTTTGTTGTTATAAACTGCTACGGTTAAAGCTTTAGTAGGGGTTTCAATTTTTCTGCGAATTGAGGTAATAACTTCATCGATATTTTCCTCATTAAGTGAAATGCACTGAGTTGCGGGCAAAACTACTTGTCCATGCTTACGAAATAGTTGTATATGACAAGAATTTGTAATAATACCCCACTGCACTGAATGGCAATTAGGTGCAAGTAGATATTCTTTTAACTGAGTAACAGTATCTCGATAATTTGCGGAATCTTTAAATAAATTGATGCTCCTGCGTTTTAGCTCTACAAGTAAGTACGGATTAGATTTATTACGTATGAAAGCATCATCTCCAATAGTCTTCCTGGCAGCTTGATCGACAAATCCTTTACCTGTATCGTATTTTGGGTAAATTTCTTCAAACTGAAATCCTAATTCATTCAGCAAGATAGACACAAACAATTTATCAACAACGGCTTCTGGTGCATTTTCGGGCAGACTTCGCAGGGCGGATTGAAGTCTCGTCGGGGTCGTACTCATGGTGTAAGGCAACTTCCAGCAGTGTTCAATCTTAGTATTCCCAATTTGCAAACAACTATTTACTATGGTCGTAATTATTTTTTGCTATTTGTAATTGCGCGATCGCACTTTTTCAGCAAGTTAAACTAATAGATAAATTATTTCACGCGGATTGGGGCAAAAATAATGCGATCGCCGCTTTTAAACATCGATTTCTCTCAACAAGAAGTCCTTACTCAAGGGTTCCCCCAATCTCCTCTGTTAACAAACAAAACCGCCGGATGGAATGGATGCGCTGATTAAACTGCGAAAAAAATTGCTAACGAAAGCCTAATAGAGCGATCGCACTTTTCCCAAACCCACCGCTATTACAGTTGCGTTCACAACATGAAAATTGTCCCAAAAAGCCATACCGGGCAGTATTTTAATAGTCCGCAACGCCAACAACCATTAGAAATTACCGAATCGCCCTTAAATGCTGCACTGCAACCTACTACCAAGCTTGAATCAGTACAAATTCTTTAAACTGCTACTCTAAGATTAATGACTTCGCACTTCACCATAATATGACTGCCCTGATCCTCAACTTAAGTCCCACAATTGAGCTAACCGACGAGCAGTTTTTCCAACTGTGTCAAAACAATCAAGATTTGCGAATTGAGCGCACAGCACAGGGAGAACTAATTATTATGCCACCTACTGGATGGGGAAGCGGAAACAGAAATGGTAGATTGACACAGCGATTATTTAATTGGACTGACGCTGATGGAACAGGAATTGCTTTTGATTCTTCCACAGGCTACAAACTCCCTAACGGTGCAAATCGCTCTCCCGATGCGTCTTGGATTAGCCGAGAGCGATTAGAAGCATTAAATCCAGATCCGGCAAGATTTATGCCAATAGCTCCCGATTTTGCTGTAGAGTTACGCTCTGCAACCGATGGCTTAAAAGCGACACAACGAAAAATGCAGGAATATCTTGATTGTGGTGTACGTTTATGTTGGTTAATCGATCCCCAAAACCAGCAAGTAGAAATTTATCGCTTAGGGCAAAATGTAGAGGTGTTAAAGTCCCCGTCTAGCTTGTCCGGGGAAGATGTATTACCGGGATTTGTTCTAGATTTGACAGGGATTTTGGATTAATGCGATCGCAATATCTAGCTTTTCTAAGGTAAGTATTTTTGCACAACACTCCAACCCGTCAGCGATACCCAAACTAACCCAGCAAACAGGGTAATATTTGTGCCAATGTGAACGCTCCACGCCCAGGGCTTAACGTGAATTAAAGTTGCGCTTGCTCCCGATAGCAAAACTAACCCCACTACTACCAACCCTGCCACATAATGGGACGAGTGACCCAAAGAGCCAAAATGTCCTAAAGTGCCAACAATTCCAATTGCTAAGAGCAGCAAAACTAAACCAACTAAACTAGCACCAAGTATGTAATGTAAAAATTTCAACCAACTAGGCTGAGATCGGGATTTAGTTCTAGTGCCAAACATCCAAACGCCTGTTGTCGCTAGAAGCAAATAAGCTAGGACAGAAAAACCCATTGACCAAGCAGCTATTTTCCACAACCAAATAAACGAAGGTAGATTCAACCCTATTAACCCTATGAGAATTTAAGCGTAGCGTATTCTAATAGTTACGTTACCTTATTTTTTAAGTTTGTAAATTACCTAAAATTTGTTTTTAATTTAACAAACGGGCAACTAAAGTTAGTAACCCGCAAGCAATTGAGTAAATTTTCTCATTTTTGGCGATTCTTAGGCAACAGCGGTCAAATTTTCCTGTTTTGCAGGAGCATAACCTTCATTCGCTGCTTCTGATGCTTGCGCGTTGAATTGCTGCATAAAAGCGCTGCTGCTTTCTTCATCCATTGCCAAGCGATCGCAAGGAATATTATCAGATAAAATTGAACTTGCCATCATCCCGGTGTGGATTTCTAATACTGCGTGATCTGGGGCTTCAAATACTAATCTTTGTCCGGGAAAAACTACTCACTCGAAATACCAATTTCCAATATTAGAACTACGCGCTATTTGAATTTTACTTGTCACGTTTACATAGCAGCAGACAATACGGTTGGACTCATCCGATGGAATGGGATCTATTATTTGAGCCATAACTGCTAAGGAGCTTATACGCCACTTCTTGAAACTACCCTTCTAAGCTAACACTAGCGATCCCCATCGACTGTAACCTCTACTACCAACTGACTGTTATTTTGCAATCTATTTCTTAAGGTAGAGAGACATAATATAAAATTTATATTAAAGTCACGCAAATTTATCTATAGGTATTTGACGATTTATAGGCTCAGTGTTAAGCGGTGAGGAAAAAATTTATTTTCTCGTAAATTCTTAGAGAAATTTCCCCAAAATCATCCCTCGGCTGAGTAAAGTAGATGTTATCGTAAAGTTATATGAATAAGCTTCATAAAACCTGCTAAGTTAAGGGGCGTTTTCCTTAGCTGACAAAAATATGAATTAAATTTGAAAACCAGCAGAAAATTGGGTAAAAAAGCAATTTGTAAAAAAAGAACGTATTGCTGGTTACAAATGGCGTGTAAGACTAGATAGAAGTTAAAAAACCACAATGGAAAACCGCATTCTCTACGTTCGCCTTCCGTGCAATCCTATTTTTCCGATTGGGGTTGTCTATTTAGCCGATGGCGTACATAAGCAATTTCCCGAAGTCCAACAGCGTATTTTTGACTTAGGAGTTGTACCGCCTTTAGACTTTGATACGGCTTTAGATGAGTGCGTAGACGAGTTTCAGCCCACATTATTAGTATTTTCTTGGCGAGACATTCAAATTTACGCGCCAGTGGGGGGGCGAGGCGGAAACCCACTGCAAAACGCTTTTGAGTTTTACTACGCCAGCAATCTGGCAATCAAATTACGCGGAGCTTTCGGCGGATTAAGACTTGCAGCTTCTTACTATACAGAACTGTGGCGCAATCAAGGATTAATTTCAAGAGGACTAAAACGCGCTCGAAAGTATTGCAAGGAAGCTCGCGCGGTGGTTGGCGGCGGTGCAGTGAGCGTATTTTACGAGCAGTTAAATAATAAATTGCCCAAGGGAACAATTGTATCGGTGGGTGAAGGAGAAACCCTGCTATACAAGCTAATTAAAGGCGAAGACTTGCAGGGAGAAAGGTGTTATGTAGCTGGGGAAGAAAAACCACGCGATCGCCTGATTCACGAACAGCCCACCCCAATTGAAAAAACCGCCTGTAATTATGACTATATAGAAAGCATTTGGACAGAATTTCAATACTATTTGCAATCGTCAGACTTTTACATCGGCGTACAAACAAAACGCGGGTGTCCTCACAATTGTTGTTACTGCGTCTACACCGTAGTAGAAGGCAAACAAGTCCGCATCAACCCCGCCGATGAAGTTGTCGCCGAGATGCGGCAATTATACGATCGCGGGATTCGCAATTTTTGGTTTACCGACGCGCAGTTTATACCAGCTAGACGCTATATAGATGATGCGATAGAGTTGCTGCAAAAAATTGTCGATTCTGGCATGAAAGACATTCACTGGGCGGCTTATATTCGCGCTGACAACTTAACTCCTAAGTTGTGCGACTTGATGGCTAAAACTGGGATGAATTATTTTGAGATTGGGATAACTAGCGGTTCTCAAGAGTTAGTGCGTAAAATGCGGATGGGCTACAATCTGCGGACAGTTTTAGAAAATTGCCGCGATTTAAAAGCCGCAGGTTTCAACGATTTAGTTTCTGTCAACTACTCCTTTAATGTAATTGACGAACGAATCGAAACTATCCGCCAAACTATTGCCTATCACCGAGAATTAGAAAAAATCTTTGGTGCGGATAAAGTAGAACCAGCCATATTTTTTATTGGACTTCAACCCCACACACATTTAGAAGACTATGCGCTCAAAAATGGCACGCTCAAACCAGGTTACGATCCTATGAGCTTGATGCCTTGGACGGCAAAAAAACTCCTCTGGAATCCCGAACCATTAGGATCGTTTTTTGGCGAGGTTTGCTTGCAAGCGTGGAGACAAAATCCCAATGATTTTGGGCGGGAAGTTATGAATATACTAGAGGATAAACTAGGCAAATCCGAGCTAGAGGAAGCTCTGAGCGCTCCAATTTCTAGCAACGAAAAACAGTTAGTTACAGCATCATAAGAGTTTTTTTTCGACGGTTCGTTTAATAAATTCCTAATATGTTACAAGGTTCAATTTTACAAAAGTTAGCATCAGCCCACGCTGAAAAACAACCCCTAAACTTTGGGGTTTATTACAAAAATACTTTAGTTGCTCTGTGTCACGCTTTAGAAGACTGCATTTTAAACTGTAGCTCTCCTCCTCTAGTAGTTACAGCCTTCCAACGCGGCAAATGGTATCTCCAAGAAGCAGATAGATACAACGAATTAGCTCAAAAATCTTGCCAAGTAGCAATAATGGCAGCGCCCGATGCGGGATTTACCGAACACCCCACAAGTAAGCTACCGAATGTAGATGTATTAGGATTAGAACCAAGCGACCCTGTAGCGCAAGAATGGCACTTAATGATTTTAGGTTCTAGCTATACGGCAATGGTACTGTGTCAAGAATTATCTGAAGCAGACTACGGGACAGCCGGAATACCCGCTACAGATTTAGAACGGAAGTTTTACGGGTTTTGGACATTTGAACCTGTGTTAGTCCAAGAAACAATCGAAATTGCGATCGCCCATATTCAAGCCTATAACCCTGAACTTGCCCAAAAACTAACTAACCAAGTTAAAGAAATAGTTGCCGCCGCGCCAAATACAGAACCCGACGATTTAGGCTCGATTGTTTCCCGCGTTGTCGATTACCTCCATACCAGCGAATTAGAAGGCAACGCAGACACGCACATAAAAGCTCTGGATAACAACTTAGTTTCTAACGAACTTCAGGCATTTTTGCGTTTGGCGCAACTAATCGATACTGCTGATACAACTAACCAAATGGCTGCTGCCGAAGTCGCCGCTTTAGCCGAAACAATCGGTCAAATGATGGATTTACCAGCTTGGCAGCTAAAACGCTTGCGTCTTGCCGGATTGCTGCATAAAGTCGCTCCTTGTACCGTAACTGTGGAGTATGGAGAAGCGCCTAGTTGCCCTCTAATGCCCGCAGCGCAGGTATTGCGGACAATGCCCCGGATGAGTGCGATCGCTCGTATTATTACCCATCAAAATGAATGGTGGAATGGTGGAGGACAACCGGGAGGCTACGCAGGCGAGGAAATCCCGTTAGAATCGAGAATTTTAGGCTTAGTTACTGCCTTTCAAAAGCGCGTCACCCAATTGCAAGCGTCCCAACATAGCGGTGATGCGGTACTAATGCAGGTACTAGCAGAGTTTAGAGCCAAGCAAGGAGAATATTGGGAGCCAAAACTTGTAGACTCTTTAGAATTGCTAGTAATGGGATTGCAGCAAGGCATGAATTTACCCGTTGCTTTACCTAAAATCAGCGCCGGAATGTGGTTAATTGATGCTCAAGGTGCGGATGTGCCAACTATTAACGATCGGAGAGTAACAAGCAGTGGATATTGAAGCCATCCGTAAAGGGAAAATAGTTCACCTTCCAGGAGCTAATTTAGAGGACGAAGATTTTTCTAGATTGGATCTTACTGGAATTAATTTAGCCGGAGCAAACTTAGTTGGGGTTGATTTTTCTGGTTCAAAACTAGAAAGAGCGCGGCTAGACGGAGCAAATTTACTCGGAAGTCAGTTGTTGGGCGCAGATTTACGAGCAAATTTGTTAGGTGCAAATTTGATGCAAGCGAACTTAAGTGGGGCAGATTTACGCGGTAGCAACTTAAGAGGGGCGAATCTGATGGGCGCTAAATTGTCCCAAGCCTCGTTTGCAGGAGCTTTCTTAAGTGGTGCTAATTTAATGAGCGTCAACTTACAAGGTGTAGACTTGCGGGGAGCAGATTTGCGCGGAGTTAACCTTAGTGGGGCAAACTTACAAGGAGCAAACCTCAGTGGGGCAGATTTGCAAGGAGCATTACTCCAAGAAGCTAATTTAGAGGAAGCCGATTTACGCAATGCAAATTTATCTGGGGCAAATTTAACCGGAGCTAATTTATTGTGTGCGGAGTTGGAAGGAACTAATTTAGCTGGAGTCAATTTTACAGGCGCTTGTTTAGTTGGTACGGTAGCTTAAGTTTTTTAACCTATTGTGCAATCCTCAAAAATCCCCAAAGTTTTAATTTGCTTGTTTATGCCTAAAAAGCTTTTGGGGAAAAGTGCGAGGTAAACTATCCAGCAAGAGATATTTATCACGAAGCAGCAAAAAACGCCATGATTAAAGATGGCTTGACAATCACCCACGATCCGTTTCGTATTCGTCTAGCTAGAGAAACCTATTTGTAGATTTAGGGTGCAGAGCGGCTAATAGCAGCCGAGCGAGGACTTGAAAAAATTGCGGTAAAGATTAAAAGCTTTAGAAGCGCATCAGAGATGCAGGATTTACAAGAAGCAATTAGTCAGTTCGTTTTATACAATCAACTATTAAAAAGGTACGAGTCAGAACGAAAGCTTTATTTAGCAGTCACCGATGAAATAGGTACGAGCGTTTTTGAAGAAGCTGGTCAAATTTTAATTGAAGATAGCATTATCCAAGTGGTAACTTTCGATCCGTTACAAGAGAAAATAGTTAGATAGATTCCCTAAGTAATAACTATCAAGAGATTGTTGAAAAAGTAATTGCTGACTATGCCGATTTTTTGGGAGAGGATGAGGGTGTACAGATAAAGCTAGTTTTTGATAAGTCGCGCGATAGCGCAAGCAGGGCTTCGCTATCTCTTAGTTGAAACTGGCTGGAAAAACGGGCGCAGAACCTACGGTACACTGCTACACCTAGACATCATCAACGGCAAAATCTGGATTCAACTACTTGGCGGTACACAAGAAGGAATTGCTATCGATCTTTTGGCGCTTGGCGTTCCTAAAGATCGGATTGTTTTAGGCTTCAAATCCTTGCAGCGTCGGCAAGTTACAGAATTTGCAGTTTTTTAAGTAAACTTTCATAGAACCAGCATTTAGTACCAAGCTTGAAAAATTTTTTTAGTCTGAAATTTTAACCCTAGGCGGCATTGTACTTATCACCCAAGCCATAACACTTAAAAAGCCTATCCCCACTAATCCAGCTAAGGGATTTTGATTAACGCCTGTAACCCAGTCGGGAACTTGCCCAGAATACTTAATCAATTGACCAACATTAATAATATAATATCCCCAAATCAAACCGCTATGAATGCCAATCGATAAGCCAAGGCGGTTTTTGCAACGGCGTTTTGCCAACACTAGCGTTAATCCTAGTATCAATAAACCGGGAAATTGCGGCGCTGTACGGAGCATTTCTGACAGGGGTTTAATAAAGTGCAAAGAGGCAAATAGTAAAGCATTTATCCAAATTGCCGCTCTTGCATAATCGCGCTGTAATTCCTCTAGCAGCCAACCGCGAAATAACAATTCTTCAGCAAAACCAGTAGAAGTCGCAACTACTAACCCCTCAATAACTATTTTTGCTTGAATCCCTTGCTGCCACTGTAACCAACCTAACAATCCTTCTAAACTAAATAAGCCTAAAACTGTTATTAAGCCAATTCCCAGCCCAACTAATAACTCTCTACCATTAGCTCTACTACCTACTAACCCGTAATATCGCAATAGTTGAGATTGTTGATAAACGTACTTTCCCCACAGCTTGAGTAAGAAAATAAACTCTGCATACAACAATACAATTGTCAAGATACTAGCTAAATTGCGATCGCTTACAAAAGCATAAATAGGCGTAGCGAAAGGCAACCATAACAGGAGTAACCCTAGCACAAATATACCCAGCCTTAGCGGGGCTGGGTAAGAGGCGATCGCCGTAAAGTTAAATTGCTTCAACTTTACTCATCTGGCTCAATAGTGCTTTGCAAACCGTGATTATTCATAGTTTCACTGTAAAACTCCGCGTGTTCTTGAGCGCAAGTAATTACCAAAGCAATACCACTACTATGAGCCTCCATCATAATACTGACGGCTTGAGGCTGGGTGATGCTACTTACTGTTTGCATTAAGACTTGCACCACAAATTCCATGCTATTAAAGTCGTCGTTATGCAATAAGACGCGATACCGGGGTGCTATTTTACGGATAGTTGAAGGTTTTTGGATAGTTTCAACAGACACAGGTTTCTACTCTTTTGTTACTTAATTACAACTAAATAGTTGTCAAGCTGTGGCTCAACACTCACTAACCTATTTTACAGCGTATCAATAGGAAAGAGCGATCGCACCATAACTAAAGGCAGAAAAATCTAGAATAAAGCAAGTGACCTCAACCTGTCACTGTCAGGAAGATTTTAAAGATGAACTCTAAAACTAATTTTCAACCCCTACAAATTGTTTGTTTAGAACATCTTGCTACTTGTTTGTATGCCGAAGTCATCCAAGTTGTAGAATCGCGTCAAGTATGCTGGGTGCGTCCTTTACTATTGGTTGAATCTGCCGTAGATATAGAGCCATCAGTGCTAGACTTGCGCTCAACGGTCGATTTATTGTGGTCTTTGCCTTCTTTTCGCCCTGCCCTAGACACGGAAATTTTACCCTTTTTAGCTAGTATATTTGCCTCTACAGCACCGCAATCAAACGCTTATGCCCGTCAAAGACTCAATCATTTTGTTCAGCAGCTTTGGCAAGCACAAAAGAGCTAACTGTCAAGCTCGCAAACGTTATTGAGACAAGGAGATGGGGGAGGTAATGCAATCAAGTTGTGTTCCCCTTGTCCCTTTGTCCCCCTAAGAATAATGAATCCCCGCCTCTTTCATCCGCTTAATCGCTTCGTGCATCCGCTCATCCGGTACGGTAAGCGCAATACGGAAAAAGCCTTCTCCTGACTCGCCGTAGCCGTTACCAGGGGGAACAATAATCCCGCACTTGTCCAACAACAAAGTCACAAACTCTGTGGAAGTATAGCCTTGCGGAACTTTTGCCCATACATACAGCGTGGCTTTGGGCGCTTCAATATCCCAGCCTAAACTCTGCAATCCTTCGACAATAATATCGCGCCGCTTTTGGTAAACCGACATTACTGCCTGCAACTCCGCTTCTGTAGTAGAATAGGCTGCGATCGCAGCTTTTTGTACTGCCTTAAATACTCCAGAGTCTACATTTGTCTTTACTTGTCCTAAACCTTTAATTCCGTGACTCGAACCAACGACAAACCCCACTCGCCAGCCCGTCATATTGTAGGATTTAGACAAGCTATGAAACTCAATTGCTATATCTTTTGCTCCTGGTACTTGTAACACGCTAGGCGGCTTGTAGCCGTCGTAAGCCATCTCTGAATAAGCGTGGTCGTGACACAGTAATATGTCATATTTCTTACAATAAGCTACTAACTGTTCAAAAAATTCTAAGGTCGCAAGTCCCCCAGTGGGATTATTAGGATAATTAATCCACAACAACTTGGCTTTACGAGCTATTTCTTCAGGAATTGCCGCTAAATCGGGTAAAAACTTGGCTTCTGGCAATAAGGGCATTCTATGAAAGTCGCCACCAGCAAAAATTGTCGAAGTTCGATACACCGGATAGCCAGGGTCGGGAATTAGTGTATAGTCTCCAGGTTCAACAAAAGCTAAAAATGTATTGTGGATTGCTTCTTTAGAACCAATTGAAGACACAACTTCAGTATTTAGGTCTAATCCTACAACCCCAAACCGCCGTTCCATCCATTTTACTACTGCTTCTCTAAACTCTTTTGTGCCTTGGTAAGGAGGATAGTTATGCGTGGACGAGTCATCAATTCCTTCGTGCATCGCTTGGACGATAGGTTGTGGCGTAGGCTTATCGGGATCTCCTACCCCCATATTAATAATATCGACTCCCTTGGAAACCATTTCGTCGCGTTTGCGGTCTATTTCAGCAAATAGATAAGGCGGTATTTTTTCTAAGCGTTTTGCGAACTGCATGGCGATTTAGCAATAAATTTTTATAAAAAACTACGAGCTTTTGGTACAAATCAGCGTCAATTTTAGCTTACTTCGTTTCTTCAAAGGCTGACGGGTTATAGCTAACGGCTACTAACTCGTGGAAGCACCATACCATAGTTTACGTCTTGCTCGTGCAGCGTTTAAGTTTATTGGCGATCGCATTACTCATTTTTTGTTCAAAAAAGACTTGTTTAGACATCTATCTTTAGATAGACTTAGTTTTTTTCCATATCATGTATCTTTTGTCAATAAGCTAGTAACATTACTTCGTGTATTAAGTGGGGTTGAAATAACTCAGTTTAGCTCTACTCCACAAATGTACCAATACTTTTTAATTAACTTTGCTGTTAAACACCTGGAAACTTCCCGTTTACAAAAGCACTTCAAGAAATTTTTAATAATTTATAAATTTGCGATGATGACCACATATGCCGTCGAAACTTGCAGTTTTATTAATATTACAAAACCTAAAAAACTTGAAAACGTATTTCGTTAATTTGTATAAGAAATTACAAATAAAATTTAATTAGAATTGGTATTTATCGAAAACCAATCAGCTATTCTCTTTGCTTAAAATTACGATTTTTTTGAAAAAGGTGCGTATAATATGTTACAAAGTAGAGATAGCTCTACGTCTGAGGATAGATTTAAAAAAACAAATGCAAGCTTTGTAATCATTTGAAAGCTCGTGCCTTTTTTACTTGATTCATCTTTAGACACATTCAAAAAGTTTTGTATAATTGTATACTTTTAATTTTTGTAAATTTAGTTAAACTATGAAAGTTAGTCAAAAGTAAAACTCCACCAACTGGTCGATACAAAAGTCATTTACTTTTGGTGCAATAGAAGTTATCCAATCAATTAGTAGCGTAATTAACTAAAGAACAATGTCAACAACAATTGCCTATCCAGAAATTACAGTTATTTGTCCTCATGGTGCTGTAAATGCCTCAAACGCCGTAGATTTTCAGCAAGAAATGGCGCAAGCAGTATCGCAAGCTGAAAGTTCTGCCGTATTGGTAAACTTAGAACAAGTAGAATCGTTAGATAGCGCAGGTTTAATGGCATTGGTTTCAAGCTTAAAGTTAGCTCAGTCTTTAAATTCGCGTTTTAGCTTGTGTGGTGTATCGCCAGCTATCCAGATTATTTTTGAACTGACGCAGCTAGACCGAGTATTTGAAATATTTGAGAACACCACCACCTTTAAAAAATCACTCGCTTAAATTAACTAATGCTAAAGTGAAGCTAAATAGCTGAAATTAGCCAAAGTGGTTGCAGTTAAAGAATTATTAACCGATGGGATTCTCAAGCCCGCGCGCTATCTAGGTAACGAGTTAGGGTCAGTCCATAAAGATTGGGATACGGCTGTAGTGCGCTGGGTGTTGACGTATCCTGAAGTGTACGAAGTGGGTGCTTCCAATTTGGGGCATATCATTTTGTACAGCATTTTAAATGCTCAACCGCGTCAATTGTGCGATCGCGCTTATTTACCTGCGCCAGACTTATCAGCAAAGTTACGCGAAACTCATACTCCTTTGTTTGCGGTAGAGTCTAAGGCATTTTTAACCGAATTTGATATTTTAGGTTTTAGTCTGAGCTACGAATTAGGCGCGACCAACATTTTAGAAATGTTGGATTTAGCCGGAATCCCCCTCACGTGGCAACAAAGGCAACAAGGCTTATACCCATTAATATTTGCTGGCGGACAAACAGCGACTTCAAACCCCGAACCCTACACAGATTTTTTTGATTTTATTGCTTTAGGTGACGGAGAAGAATTATTACCAGAGATTGGCTTAGTTTTAGAGCAAGGTAAGTTAGCTAAGTTAAATCGAGCCGAATTACTATTAGAACTCGCACAAGTACCAGGCGTGTACGTGCCTCAGTTTTACGAAATGGCTGAAGATGGCTCCGTGCATCCTCTGCGCCCGGATGTACCAACTAGGATTTTACGGCGTGTAGCGACACCGCTGCCTGCTTATTCGATTGGTTTAGTCCCTTACGTCGAAACGGTACACGATCGCCTAACGGTAGAAATTCGCCGAGGTTGCACTCGCGGTTGTCGTTTCTGTCAGCCAGGAATGCTTACCCGCCCCGCACGAGATGTAGAACCAGAGCAAGTAATAGAAGCTATTGAAGAAGGAATGCGGGCGACAGGCTATAACGAATTTTCTTTACTATCGCTTAGTTGCTCTGATTACTTAGCTTTACCTGCGGTGGGAGTAGAAATAAAAAATCGCCTCAAAGATGAAAACATCTCCCTTTCTTTACCAAGTCAAAGAGTAGATAGGTTTGATGAAAATATTGCCAATATTTTAGGCGGTACGAGGCTGGGCGGGCTAACTTTTGCCCCCGAAGCTGGGACTCAAAGACTGCGGGATGTGGTGAATAAAGGCTTAACTAACGAAGAATTGCTCCGGGGCGTAAAAACGGCTGTAGAGCAAGGCTGGGATAAAGTTAAGCTGTATTTTATGATTGGTTTACCTGGCGAGACGGACGAGGATGTATTGGGCATTGCTGAGACGGTGCGCTGGTTGCAGCGCGAATGCCGCAATACAGAAAGAAAAGAAGTAGCAGGGGATGATAAATCATCATCGCAGCGCCGCTCTGGGGGCGGTAGAAAGGCTTTAAGCATCAATTTGACAATTTCTAACTTTACGCCCAAGCCTCACACGCCGTTTCAATGGCATAGCGTGACGGATGCGGAATTTGAACGCAAAAAATGGCTGTTAAGGTGCGAATTTCGCTCGATTAGAAACTTGAAAGCAAATTTTACCGACGTGCGAATATCGGCGATGGAAGATTTTGTCGGCAGAGGCGATCGCCGCCTGGGGCCAGTAATTCGCCGCGCTTGGGAATTGGGCGCAGGGATGGATTCGTGGTTTGAAAGCGTAGATAAAGCTTATGGCGCTTGGGAAAAGGCGATCGCAGAATCAGGTTTAGGATGGAAATATCGCCAAGAAGAAGACGCATCGACAACTCAAACTAACTTAGAGCGGCGTTTACCTTGGGATCATATCAATACCGGAATTAGTAAGGAATGGTTAAAAGCAGACTTAGAAAAAGCTTTAGCTGCTGCTACTGTACCCGATTGCTCTTTTGATGAATGCTCTCACTGCGGCGTTTGTAGTGTAGATTTTGGTCACAATATAGTTGTAAATCCGTTGCCTATTCCCAAATTTGCTGGAGACTTTGTACCAAATACCAACAGACTGCAACGGGTGCGAGTATGGTTTGGCAAGTTGGGCGATTTAGCTTTGATTAGTCACCTAGATTTGCTGCGCTTATTCGATCGCGTCCTAAGACGCGCTGCGCTACCAATTTCCTTTAGTGGTGGTTTTCACCCCAGCCCCCGCATGGCGATCGCAATGGCTTTGCCTTTGGGCGTAACTAGCAGTGGCGAAATTATCGATTTTGAACTCACTCAAACAGTGAATTTAGAGGAGTTTAAGCAAAAACTGAGCCAACAATTGCCAGCTAATTTACCAATTTACAAAGTAGCCGAAGTCGATTTAAAAACTCCATCTACCGCCAAGTTACTCCAACAAGCGCAATACCTACTCACCGTCACAAGTACAAACGCAAGTCAATGGCAGCAATGGATAGAAGCAATTAAAGCCACAGATTCTATTGAGTTTGAAAATACAACTAAGTCTGGGAAACTTCAAACCATCAATGTGCGGAGTCGCTTGTTGGATATATCTATAGTTTCCATCACTCCCGACGTAGTTTTACGCTATACAGGGGTTTGTCAAAATGACGGTACGCAACTAAAACCAGAACAGGTAATATTTATGCTAGAGCAAGTCGCGGGGCAAGAAGTTTCTTTATTGCACATCCACCGCGATCGCCTTTTGCTAGAAAATTAAACTTATACTCGCCCCCACTCCCCAACACAAGCAGACTTTAAACTCCGGTTCCCCTAGTAATTGCGGGGCTAGGAAGGTACATTATTCGCACAAGAAGACTAATATAGAAAACAACCCTGTTTCTACTTTCTTAATTGATTTTTGACAAGCTTAGGCTAAGATTGTATCAGTAGCAATTTTTAGCGCTCAATTGTCTGCTGTAGCTCATCGGGAGCGATTGAGGCGGAAGCGAAAATAATTGCAGAACAGTTCCAACGACTCTTTTGCATAAAAGTTAAGGCGAACTGAAAATTCTCTATTATTTATTGCTTTTGAGTAGCTTGGCGATCGCTATTAAGCGCGGTTGACTTTTTCAAAGGTCTTGTTTGATTGTATTGCTGACTCTTAAAAGTCAGGATACTGCATAAAGATTAATTACAGATGCTCAATTGTCCGTTGTTTACTATAGTAAGCAACGCTCATTGAGCAATAAGCCCCCACTTCACGGGTATTTAGCACTGATGTGTTTTTTGCCTTTGAATAACCCCCTAGTTAAATTCCAATTGCAATTATCAGCAGCCCCAATGTTCAGGCTTGTGAAAGCAAGAAAACAATCCAAAAAGCCTAGAGACATCGCTGCTAAATTCGAGGAAATTGAATGCCAAAACAAATTATTATTGCTGAACAGCACCATATAGCTGCGGTTTTTAGCGAAGATCAAATTCAAGAACTTGTAGTAGCTACTGGTCATCACCAAATTAGTGATGTTTACTTAGGAGTAGTAGAAAATGTATTACCTGGGATAGATGCGGCTTTTGTCAACATTGGTGATTCGGAACGCAATGGTTTTATTCACGTTACCGATCTAGGCCCATTGCGACTCAAGCGCACATCTGGAGCAATCACCGAACTATTAGCGCCCCAGCAAAAAGTATTAGTCCAAGTAATGAAAGAGCCAACGGGAAATAAAGGCCCTAGGCTGACGGGAAATATTACTCTCCCCGGTCGCTATGTTGTATTAATGCCTTTTAATCGCGGTGTAAACCTTTCCAGGAGAATTAGAACTGAAAACGAACGCAATCGTTTAAGGGCTTTAGCAATCCTAATTAAACCTTCGGGAATGGGAATGCTAGTACGTACCGAAGCTGAAGGCAAGCCCGAAGAAGCGATTATTGAAGACTTAGAGATGTTGCAAAAGCAATGGGAGTCAATACAACTTGAAGCACAATCTACACGAGCGCCAGCTTTACTCAAACGCGACGATGATTTTATTCAGCGAGTATTGCGGGATATGTACGGCGCAGATGTCAACCGCATTGTAGTTGATTCCAACTTGGGTTTAAAAAGAGTCAAACAATCTTTAGTTAACTGGAGTGGCGGGAGCGTTCCGCAAGGGGTGCTAATCGACCATCACCGCGATCGCACGTCTATATTAGAATACTTCCGCATCAATGCCGCGATTAAAGAAGCGCTAAAACCACGAGTAGATTTGCCTTCGGGGGGTTATGTCATTATCGAGCCAACCGAAGCGCTGACGGTAGTAGATGTTAACTCTGGCTCATTTACGCGCTCGGCCACCGCTAGAGAAACGGTCTTATGGACAAACTGCGAAGCGGCGACAGAAATCGCCCGACAACTGCGGATGCGGAATATAGCAGGAGTAATTATTGTTGATTTTATCGACATGGACTCCCAAAAAGACCAACTCCAAGTATTAGAACACTTTAATAAAGCCCTCAAAGCTGATAAGGCAAGACCCCAAATAGCCCAGTTATCAGAATTAGGGTTAGTCGAACTTACTCGCAAGCGCCAAGGACAAAATATTTATGAATTGTTTGGTAGCACTTGCCCAACCTGTGGCGGATTGGGGCATATAGAACACTTACCAGGAGAAGGAGATAACCGGGAAAGAGAAATAGTCACAACCCCGACTAGAGAAAGAGTATCTTTAGCGGAAGTACCAGAGCGATCGCCGATGGTTATCCCAGCAACAAATAGAGAATTCCGTACACCCACCCCTAAGCTTCCAGAACCGCGAGAAACTTATTTAGATACCGCCGAAGCCTTTAATGCAAACGATCGCAATCCTGTAGTTAGTATTAGCGATCGCTCTAACTACCAACAAGACGATGAAAGCGATCGCCGTACTCGCCGCCGTCGCAACAGTCGAATTGAAGTAGAAGAAGCACAAGATCGTAGTTTGAGCTTAGTAAACGAGCTAGAACCCGAAATAGACATCGACGAGGAGCAAGAAGATCGCAGCGACGCTGAAGCCACAGCAAGTACCAGTAAAGTTAGTTGGATTGAAAGAGCCGAGCGCACTAAGCCTGTAAAACCAGAGCCAATTAAACCTATTGTCACACCGCCGGAAATTGTGACGGTGGAAATGACTCCAGAACAGCAAGATGTGTACGCGCTAATGGGAGTATCGCCATTAGTATTATTGAATCGCCAAGTCAAAAATCCTAAAAGTGCGATCGTTAACGTTACTTTACCAGGACAATCAGGAAAATCTGCGGCGGTGGAAATAGAGCCAACCGATACTTTTTTAGAACCAGTCGAGCCAATAGAGGAAGTTGCCTTTGATGGCGGCGATCGCATCGAACAGTTAGTTCTACCCGTTACACCCAGCTTAGAACCTGTAACTATTGCCTCAGAAATTGCCCAAATTAGCGCGATAGAAGAAACCCCAGGGGAAAATAACCTCGTAGAGGCTGCTAGCGAAATTGCCGAACCCGAACCTGTAGCTGAAGAACCACCCCGTCGCCGCCGCCGCCGTTCTTCAGCTACAGAATAGCTAAAAGCGCATAAATAGCTGTTACTTGAGTGTTAACAGCTATTTTATTAAAATTATGAAAAGAGCATATATAGGGTTAGAGTTTGACACCGCGATTTGTACGGGAGTGTTAGCCGTTGCTGGTGTCGATGAAGTAGGGAGAGGGGCTTTATTTGGCCCCGTAGTGGCCGCTGCCGTAATTTTACCTGCCTCTGCTTTATCGAAACTTGTGGAGGTACAAATTAGAGACAGCAAACAGTTATCTGCTTACCGCCGGGAAGAATTAGCAAAAAAAATTTGTAACTGTGCTACAAGTTGGGGGATTGGCTTTGCTTCTAGTCGTGAAATCGACCAAATTAATATCTTACAAGCATCTCTATTAGCTATGCAAAGAGCAGTAATTAAGCTCAAAGTGCAACCGCAATTGTGCTTAGTTGACGGCAACCATGCCATTAAAAACTTGGCAATTCCTCAACAAACCTTAGTTAAAGGAGATGAAAAGTCTTTAGCGATCGCTTCAGCTAGTATTGTGGCTAAAGTCTGGCGGGACGATTTAATAATTCGTCTAGCTAAAAAGTACCCAATGTACGATTTAGAAGCAAACAAAGGCTACGGTACGGCTCGTCATCTCCAAGCGCTCCAAGTGTACGGCGCATCGCCCTTACATCGAAAGTCTTTTCGTCCGTGTCAAGTTGAAGTTGCGGCATTAGGCGGCAAAAGCGGCGTTTGAGAAATTATCGCCTGCTTCGTTTGAGCGTTTACCCAATTTTGATAGTCGGCTAAAAGTTGATGTAATAATCGCTGCTTGACTGTTAATAAGACGCTTTTCAGTAAACCGTTACCCGTTGCTTCTATTAACGATCCGGGCATCATTGCTAAAGGCATAGGTAATTCCACTTCCACTTTTAAATCTGCCTTACCTTTTAGCCTCGTTTCGCCGTTGATTTGCTCCGGCGATAAGTAACCCACCAAGTCCAACTTAAAACGCTGGTTAATATACTCAATACCTCTAATCTCGCAAGCTACGGACTGTAAATGAATAGTTCCGTCAGCCGTCGCCCAAACTTTGAGGTCTACCGTAGGCTGAATACTCAGCATCATAAAACTTAGCGGGCGCATTTTCAGCCGATAATAATCTTCTTTCAATACTTCTATGCGACTTGGATCGACAAGTGTTGAAACTAAACGTTGAGGCTGGCGTAAATAATGCTGAATCGCTACAGGTTGCTCTGGAACTGCAATTTCCACGCCCTGAGAAGCAGTAAACCGAGTTGGCATAAATATTAGTACAGACTTGTTAACTTATTTTAGGATTTTTTAAGAAATTAATGTCACTTACTGACAATAATTATTTATTTGTTGACAATTGTAAAAAATTGTTGTGATAGCGATCATCTGTCGCAAGGTCAAGGCAGGAGTGGGGAAGGATAAAAATAATTGCTTTAGCTAGTTGCTTGTAGAAATATTTTGAGAAAAAGGATTTACAAAGGGGTGATTTGCTTAATAAGTTTGGGAATGGCGATCGCCCTTAACTTCGCTCAAGTTCCCCCGACTCAAGCTATTTCCAAACCAACAGAATTACGCGGTGTATGGCTAACTAATGTTGCAAGCGGCGTTCTGTATGCTCCTTGGGGAATTAATCGCGCTTTGAGTCAATTAGCCAAACTAAAATTTAATACAGTTTATCCTGTAGTTTGGAATCGAGGCGCTACTTTTTATCCTAGTTTAGTAGCCAAAAAAGTCACGGGGCGCGATCGCGATTTATCATTACAACTTCTCAAACTCAACCAAGATGTTTTAGCGCAAATAATCAAACAAGGACACCGCCAAGGATTACGTGTTATCCCTTGGTTTGAGTACGGTTTTATGGCTCCGACTAATTCCCAAATTGCTAAACGTCATCCTGATTGGCTAACAGTACGCCGCAACGCCAGCAAAGTTTCTGTAGATACTAACCAACCAAAAGCTACCAATCCCCAAGTAGTAGATCCAATGCTAACTAAAGGCGTGTGGCTTAATCCGTTTCATCCAGAAGTACAGCAATTTATGCTGGATATGATTATTGAAGTTGTCACCAAATACGATGTAGATGGGATTCAATTTGACGATCATTTTGGTTTACCTAGCGATTTTGGCTACGATCGCTTTACTGTCGCTCAATATCAACAAGAACATTTTGGCAAAAATCCGCCCAATAACCCCCAAGACGCGCAATGGCTGCGTTGGCGCGCCGATAAGCTCACAAATTTTATGGAGCGAGTTTACAAAGCAGTAAAAGCTGTAAAACCCAACTGCTTAGTGACTTTATCTCCCAATCCTCAAGATTATGCTTATAGAGCAACTTTGCAAGATTGGGCTACTTGGGTTAACCGAGGGTTTATAGAAGAATTAGTTTGTCAAATCTACCGCAACGACAAAAAAAGTTTTTTAGCCCAGTTGCAACAACTTCCCTTGCAATCTGCTAAACAAAAAATTCCTGTAAGTATCGGGATATTAACCGGATCTGTCAGAAATCCGGTAGCAATACAACAAATTAGGCAACAAGTTCAATGGGTGCGCGATCGCGGTTATAGTGGAGTATCCTTTTTTTACTGGGAAAGTTTGTGGGGTTACATAACTCCCGAATCTCCCCAAGAGCGCCGCAATGGGTTTAAGGCTCTTTTTTCTGCTTCTAAACCCAAAAAATAATTATGTTTGTTAAATATATTAAAACTGACTATGGTTTTTGGTTGCAATGGGTCTTAGCTACTTTAGCGGGCTTTTTAGTTAGTTTATGCTTGATTGAAATTGATGTTAGACCCCATATCAAAGCTACAGAAGGCATTATTGGGGGTGCAATAGTTGGTTTAGCTCAAGGAATTATTTTAGAGCAGCGCAGCAAAAACATTGCCCCTTGGTGGGCATTAATGAGTATTGTAAGTTGGGGTTTAATTGGCGCTAGTAACTTTGGAGCAATTGGCTGGATGGCTCCCCGGACTTCGCAGCTAGAACCGAGAGTAATTTTTGGCTTGCTAAATGGTTTACAAGTAGGTGCATTGCTAGGAATTGGGCAGTGGTTTGTTTTGCGACAAAGATGCAAAAAAGCTTTGATTTGGATACCTATAGTTGCAACTTCCTGGGCAATTAGTTTAGTTCTAGGCTGGGGTATAGGTGGGGTTTTTCGTCAAGTTACGCGGCTATTTTTAGGCGAATTAGTTGGTTTAGCAATAGCTTGGGTAGCAAGTTCGGCAATTACGGGCTTTGCTTTAGTACAGTTAGATAATTTATATGGATTAGCACCAAAAATACTACCGAACAAGGCAAGATATTAGTTCATAGTCAAAGTATTACTCTTCATGTCTATCACTATTGGTCACTTAGGCCCTTCGGGTACTTATTCCGAACAAGCAGCCGTTGCTTATGTAAGTCATTTTTTGCCCCCAAGTCAAGCAGAAACTATTTTATGTCCTTATCCAAGTATTGCCAAAACTCTAAAAGCGATCGCAAATAATCAAGTAGATATAGCAGTTGTCCCAGTAGAAAACTCTATTGAGGGTAGCGTAGCCATTACTTTAGATATGCTATGGCAGCTAGATAACTTAAGAATTATCCTAGCTTTAGTTATACCAATTACTCATGCTCTATTATCAAACGCTTCGTCAATTAGTAACTTAGAAATCGTCTACTCTCATCCTCAAGCTCTAGCGCAGTGTCAAGGATGGTTAGAACAGCATTTACCTAACGTTAAGGCGATCGCCATTAATTCTACTACTGAAGCTTTAGAAAAACTTAACCGCGAACTAAACGCCGGGACAATTTCGTCTCCTCGCGCGGCGCAACTTTACAATGTGCCAATTTTAGCTAGTTCCATTAACGATTATCCCGATAACTGCACGCGCTTTTGGGTGTTAAGTTCATCTATGCAACCCGTTACCGGAAGCCATACTAGCCTAGCTTTTAGCACTAAAGCCAACGTTCCCGGAGCGCTAGTTAAGCCCTTACAAATGTTTGCTCAAAGAGACATTAATCTCAGCCGCGTTGAATCTCGTCCCAGCAAGCGATCGCTCGGCGACTATCTTTTTTTCATAGATTTAGAAGGCAATACCATCTCGCCCACCGTTCAAGCAGCAATTTCCGAGCTTATCGAGTACACCGACACCCTGAAAATTTTTGGCAGCTACGATGTCTTATCGCTTTAATTAAACGTGTCTTTCAACACGGTACGCGCCGCTAAATGGTTGCGAGTAGAAGTAAGAATTTCTACTTCTCTTTGCAAACGAACCCCTGTATCTTGAGTTTCTAATAACGCTTGCTGCTCTGTCGCCACGCCGTACAAATTACTTGCTACCCAGTAAGATAGCTCTGTAGGCAAGTCGGGGATATTTTCGGGTAATTCGATGTTTTGATCGGTGAGTTTGGCGGAAAGCCTCACCACGTCGTGTAAAAGCTGTTCTACTTCCGTCGCCAAAGGTCGCAAGTCTTGCTCTGGTGGGTTGTCTTCCATCCATTCTACTAAGCCAACTTTGTAAGGCTTCTCGCGCACGTACTCTAAAACGCGAAACCTTTGCTGTCCTAAAGTAAACATTTTCATGCGGTCATCTGGTAAGCGTTCGTACTGCACAATTTCTGCACAGCAGCCGATGTTAGAAACTTGTCCGCGTACTGGGTCGTATAGCAAAACTCCGAAACGGCGATCGCTTTCCAAGATCGTATTCATCATGATCCGGTAGCGAAACTCAAATATGTGTAGAGGTAAAGGTCTACCAGGAAAAAGCACTACTTCTGGTAGAGGAAATAAAGGAAGTTCTCGCACCGCAATTTTTGAAGGAGATGTCATCGGATATCGATAGAAACCGTAATGCTTTTACTGTAACGAATTTCTTTACAGACTTTCTAAATAAATTTGCCTTTTAGTAATTCTAAAAGGCAAACTTTAGTTTTTATAACTTCACTTCAATATCAACACCGGAAGGTAAATCTAGTTTCATCAAAGCATCAATAGTTTTAGCCGATGGCTGATAAATGTCGATAATCCGGCGGTGGGTGCGGGTTTCAAAGTGTTCGCGCGAATCTTTATCTACGTGAGGCGATCGCAATAAACAATAAATCCGGCGTTTTGTCGGTAAAGGTATTGGCCCGACGGCGGTAGCATTAGTGCGATTTGCGGTCTCGACAATCTTTTCACAGGAAGTATCGAGCAAGCGACGGTCAAAAGCTTTTAAACGAATGCGAATTTTTTGCTGCTGAAGGGTTGCCATTAGGTTTAGTTTTCTAGGTTCAAGTTTTAATTAAAGACAGTTAAAAAGCAGAAAAGCATTGTACCTTACTGGTACTGCTTTTCTGCTGTAATTAGTAAGTAACCTAAGTTACTTCAAGATTTTCGATACGACACCAGCGCCAATGGTTCTACCACCTTCGCGGATTGCAAAGCGCATTCCTTGCTCAATAGCGATCGCGTTGATTAGTTCAACCGTCATTTTGATGCGATCGCCAGGCATAACCATCTCTGCTTCGCCACCGTCATCAGAGGTAAACGCTTTGATTGTGCCTGTTACATCAGTTGTCCGCACGTAAAACTGCGGGCGGTAGCCGGGGAAAAACGGAGTCTTGCGACCGCCTTCTTTTTCCTTAAGGACGTATACCTCGCCTTCAAATTGAGTGTGAGGAGTAATCGAACCTGGTTTAGCAATTACCATGCCGCGTTCAATGTCTTCTTTCTCAAGTCCGCGTAATAGTACCCCAGCGTTGTCTCCAGCCATTCCTTCGTCGAGGCTCTTTTTGAACATCTCGATTCCGGTAACGGTAGTTGTGCGGGTGTTTCTGATGCCCACGAGTTCTACAGAATCGCCAACTTTGACTTTTCCACGCTCGATTCTACCAGTTGCTACCGGATCATGATGAATACGATCTTGGAAAGCGATCGCCGTTTCGGAGTTTTGCTATACGACCCAGTACGCGGACAAGTTTCTAACATCGGCTGCTGTGC
>Ga0115851_100170_pt1 | contig 23502 bp, 23 predicted proteins | sample InSIn2gowninarea_FD_83865 | JGI IMG/M metagenome (GOLD analysis project Ga0115851, IMG submission 83865)
TGGTCGAGCACCTAAAGGTTAGGGTTTACTTATTGCCCCTCTCAAATAAGTAACCAAAACAGTCGAGCCTGCTTGCGCATCCTTATCAGTCGAGCCCCCTAAAGGGTCCTTATCAGTCGAGCCCCCTGTCGGGTCCTTGCACTAGGAAGCGCAAGCCCCTCCGGGACCTTGAACCCCAACCAAACCAATTGGTCTCGACTTGCTTTCCGTCTACTGCATGAATTCTTGCACCACACCTCTGCCAGTATTGACCCGGAACATATCCCGGCCGTATGCAGTTCAAATCTGAGCCAGAATCCAAGTTGGCATAAATGTCAGTGTGGGTTTTCCCGAAGACGTTTATTGAAAGATGTGTTACCCATTTCTGAGCTTGGTGTGACATAGCGCTGATAATACTTGCTTCCGCTGTGATCTCCATCTCACTCTGTGGAACTACATCACCTGTAGGCTTTTGTTCTTCAAGGATTGTGATACGACGATCAAGATCTTTGGTGTAGTTCTTCAGTTGTCTGAGCTCTGACTGCACTTATTGAAGGGATGGATAGTGAGAAGCTGAAGCTATATTTCTTTTAGAAAGAATGTCCACAGCTTTCATAGAGACCAGATGTGACTTTGGAAGTTCCCTTGAGATTCGACTTTTCCGCGAGTGCTTCTGCGATTGCTTAGAAAGGGTTGAGGATGATGAAGACTCTGATTCTGTTGAAGACGAGTTCACTTCTTTTCCCCTTCTTTCCGGATTTAGTTCCAGCCATTCCTATTCCTTCCTATAAGCCATTCCTTACTACCTCTCCTACCTTGAGTTAATGAGTAGTGGAGTAAAACCTTCTTACCTTCCTTTCCCTCTTCTCTTTCTTATTAGCTGAATGAATGAGGGAGTAAGAAGCCTTCTTAGCTTCTTAGGTAGATAGGTCAAACCTTCTTAGCTTCTTTCTGAGTAGCTGAATCATCTTCCTTCTCTTCTTCCTTGCCCTCCTAACGTCAAGCAAGCGGGATCCTTTCTTTAGTCTTTCTTCTTCCTTCTTAATGGAGTAGTTTCATCATATTCTTGATTAGCTTCCTTCTTATGTCCCTTCGGGGAGAGGCTGAATCATCTTCTTTTCTAAGCTTATTAATTAGGTGAGTAAAGCCTGGAATAATGAGATTCATCACGCAGCTTTCACTATATAAGATACCTAAGCTGGAGCTTGAAACTAAACCAGAAAGCGGGAAGACGAGCTTTCGAAGCACCTTTAAGAAAAAAGGCCATTCCAGCCTGTCATAGGCTTTAGCCATATCCAGTTTTAGCAAAACATTGCTGCCCCACACATCCCTGTACAGCTCCCTTACCATTTCATGTGCTAATGCCATGGTTTCTGCAATCGACCTACCCTTCTTAAGCCCTCCTTCTTAGATAAGCTTTCTTAGATGAATGAGGGAGTCTGAATGTTTCGGGTAGATGAGTCCAGGTAAGGCTTCCTCTCCTAGCTTCTCTTCTCAACTTTCTTAGATAAGCTTCTTAATGAAGTAGCTTAATTAGAGGGATAGCCTTCTTTTCTACCTTCCCTAGCCTCTTAATGAGTGAGGGAGTTCAACCGGTGGGGGTGGATAATGAAAGCTTTCTAGATAGGGCAACCCGACAAAGCTAGATAGGGAAACCGTTGGTGCGGGGTGGGTAACGAAATCGTTTTTGAGCTGGACAGTACTCCGTTTCAATTACCGAGGGAGTATACTATAAATGAAACAGGGAGGGAGTTAAAGAAAGTAAGGTGACTCCATCCTGAACTTTTATCCAACCGGTCGAGCATTCTGAAGTTCCTGCCTTGAGGAGCATGCTTTCGGACAAGCCTGAAACTGCAATCCGGGTTTGCCATCCTTCACCGGGGGTGTACTATTGGGAGGACTAGCTATTCTTTATTTAGACTAGCTATTGAAATGTATTCCCCTCCATCCTCACCCCCTGGGAGGACAAGCTTCAACTATCGTTCTCCTGCCACACCCCCGCCCGGTGGGAGGCAAGAATCAGCTGGACCATCATTTCTTTCTGTCCAGTCGCTTTGTTTTGGAAGGAAGTAGCTTGTTAGCTGGGGACCATCCAATCGTTTTTTAGCTGCTACCGGACCGTCCATTTTCTTGTATTATTGTTTGGCTGTCCTAACTAGTCATAGAATATGAGAATACAGTTTGAGGCTATCTTCGTTGGGCTCCTACGGGTTGGGCTCCAGTTCGTTTAGCACCCGTTCAACTATGAGCAGGAATGGATAGAGATCTCGCTGGTCCTTCCTCCTCATTTCACTATCTCGTGACGAGGGAGTAGACTACCTTTATGGCAACAAGGAGAAAACAAAGCAGGGAGTGTTAGAAAGCATGCTCAACTAGGATGGCCAGCCGGATGGTCGGACAAGAAAAGCCAAATGGTAGGGCTACTAGCTCGGTCGGGAACAGCCAAAACTAGCCGGTTGACTCAACTACTTTCTCGAGCGAGTGAAACTAGTTCGAGAAGGATAGGCTCGGAGAAGGATAGGCTCGAATTCCTCCTTCCATAATAGTTGCTCAACCGGCAACGACTAGCTATTAACCTCCCTAACTTACATACGTTATATCGGCCTTCAAGAGGAGCCATAGCTAAACCAAACGTAGTCCAATTCAACTAGTTTGTTCAACCGGTGGTGGGCAAGAGCCCGGCTTCATTGGATTGTTCGAGCTACCGGGGGTGAGGGATGGCCTAGCAGGGAAAGCTATCCATTTTCTTGAGGAGCTACTCCGGAGGAAGGAAAGCTGTAGTTGAGCTCGAGCTCCCTCAATTCAAATCATTGTTGGGAGGCCTAACTAGAATAGTATAGGTGCCCGGTTGTAGAGAGAGAAGTTAACACGCACGGGTTCAGCTTCATTCACCGGGGGTGTAGGCGGGTGAGTCGACCAATCCACTATAGCCGGAGGAAAGAAAGAATGCTCCTAGATAGGCCAGCCATAAAAAACTACATCTAGATAAGCCAGCCATAGAGAATTAACAACCGGCGGAAGTAACGAGTTCTCCTCCCAACCGGACAGATCCTTCAGTCGGAGCTATTGATGACCTCTCCTATTCCTATTCTGTCATACTCTTCCTTGCACTAGGAAGCGCAAGCCCCTCCGGGACCTTCTTTCTTTTAGCCAGGTTTATAGAGCTAATTTCCCCACCCATGATAGCTAGGTAACGCCATGTTTATAGAGCGAATTGACCCACCTATGCCCTAGCCTCCAACCATTACTTAGGCTCATGCAGGGTAAGATCCAGTAACCCATAACGCCAGGTTTGCTTACTGAATTTACCCTCTCAATCAATAGGCTTTGTAGGCACTTTCTATCAGTTCAATTAGCTCACTACATCTCTGCGGATTGCGGAGTTCCTTAGAAGGGATTGCTCCGCGAAGAATCTGTGTTGTGGCGGAGTTGTTGGAGAAGCCACTAGGTCCACTGGTACTCAACCCGGTCAAGTAAGGTCCTGCCGTTCCTGGTGTGTGAAAGAATTGTGCTCCAGAGACTCGATTCTATCTCTCTTTGATTACCGAAGGCAAACGAGCCTATCCTATAAGGTCTTAAAGTTCTATTTTGGCTATTCAAGCCTTTGGAAAGACTTAGGGGAGGAAAGCCGGTCCTGATCTGAGATAAGGTAATACCTCCTTCCCTAGCTGGCTGGTAAGTACACCCGACCCTATGCTATAGAGAAGTACGGAACCCAATCGATAAGGTCAACCAGGTCAGATCCCTTACCCAAGCTAGAAGGTCCTGAAAGACAGATTGACTTGCCATGTGAGTCATTATTCGAGTCAGGCCGGCCCTAGGCGTTGAGAGCATTCCAGAAGGGCAAATATTGAGGGAAGAATATAGTAACCTTACCGAGGAATGCATCGTACAATAAGAGGGCTACACCGTGCCGTATCTGAAATCCAACTTCACCAACAGCACATAGGTTCCCGACAGGGCAGAGGCATAGGGAAGTGCAGAAGGTTAGGGCAGGCACCAAACTTGCCCTCCTATTGTCGAGCAAGCAATCATTTCAATTTACTTATTGGGTGGGGGGGCTTATGGTCGAGCGGCCTTACGGCACCTTGAAGTGGTCAATTCAGGAAGAAAAGGTGGCCTGGTCAAGACCTATTGGACCTTGAAATGGTCAATTCAATACTGAAAGGTGGTGTATAAGCCCACCAGCTAGCGTTCCAATGCCCACCAGCCAGCGATCCCAAGCTAGCAAGACCCGCGAGCAAGATCCATCCAGCAAGATCCATTGGTTTGAACGGCTCAACTGCGATGGTTTCTTAGAGGTTGCGCAAGCAGGCTCGACCAACGGGAGAGGGGAAAATCGCTTTTCTGCTAATACAACTGCTAATACAACAAGGACCAAGCAATAGCCGAGGTAGATTCATTCGGGAATGAAAGCATATAGATAGATGGTGAAGATCTAGATTGAGCAAGCATAGTGAATCCAAAAGAACATAAATCCTTCGGTCGGCGCGTCGGGAGGGAAAGCAAGCTGCAGGTGTGCTTCCTGCGATAGTTGGGTTTGGAATAGGCCGCCTTCCTTGCTCCAGCTACTCTTATTACTTAGTAGCTTACCATTGAGAATCTATTTATTATCACCTTTACACCCAGAGATTCATTATAGCACTCTTCCTCATTCGCCGGAGGAACGGCTCCTACTGCCACCATATCTTTACAACTACTGGACATAGACAACTACTGAATGTACTACTTCTACTGCACAACCACCACCAGATGAGAGAGTCTTTATAGCCACTGCCCCCAGAAGAGATGATAGTCTTTGTTGATAGCTGCTAGCCTACAATAGTATTTGTAGAGGAGCAGCAGCTTGATAGGTAGGTTATTTAGTTGAGCTCGATAATACTTTCGGGTTACTTCCGATGGTCGCCCTATATCAGATTGTGGAGATGAGCGTATCATATTCTTTCTTTGATCACTGTAATCACTGTCGGGTTCCTAAGGCCTATAGAATATCGTGGAACCAACCAAAGGCATATCAGATTCTTTCTATATCAATCACTAGGCTAGGACCAGATAAGATTCTTTATATCAATCACTGGGAAAGGACCATATGATTCTTTCTTTCATCACTAGCTAGGACTTGCTTCCTCCTAAAGTCGGCCTATCGAAGAAGATCGTGAAACCAAAAGCCATAGAAGATTCTTTCTCTCATCACTTGGTATCAGATTCTTTATTTCATCACTTGGTCTGTACTCAACTAAAAATAAGGACCACCAACATGATTCATTCCTTGCCTTGATAGAGAGGACCGCTCTAACACTGGACCTCATAGGAGAAACCGTAAGTCTTCTTAAACCTCTGACTCTTTTCTCTTCTTAACTGGTCAGCCAGTGGAACTTACTTTTCCGCTCACACTGGCTGACCAATGACCAAAGAAAAATCATAAGAGGATGGGAGTTAAGAATATAGGAGTGAAGAAGGAGATAAGAGGATGGTAGATAAGAAGGCGGGTAGATAAGAGGATGTACGATTCCCAAAAGATTTATTATTAGTAGAGTAGCCCAATTACTACGAACCCAATTACTACTTGGCCCGCAATACATGAAATCTTACAAGAAGAAGGGGAAACCAAATGGTGCGAAGCAAACAGAACATCAGGGATCTTTTCCAATAAGGGCAAGAAGAAGGGAAAAGGAGCCACAAGCAGGAGAAATCCAAGAAGAAGAATATAATAGTGGAAGCGGGAAAGGAGATAGAAAGAAGCTCAGATGGGGAATCAAATAGGGTATAAACAACACTACAGAAGGAGGTGAACTTTATTAGCCTCCATCACAAAACATCCCTGAGCGTTCCATTTTCACCCCCCCGTAAACCCCCCAAGGAGGTGACAAAGTTGTTCCATATCAAGATTTGGATAAAGAAGAACAAGTTAGACACTCTGTTCAATTCTGGTTCACGGGCGAACCTCATTGCAAAGGCCCTGGTATGTCAACTTGGTTTAGAGATGCATGATCACCCTCATCCATACCCTTTTGGTTGGGTGAATAAGGATGTAGAGTGAAAAGTGACCAAGCGATGTAAGCTTAGACTTTCTAAAAGTGCCAAATCTTATTGATGAAATAGAAGTCGATGTAGTGCCTCTTTATGTTTACGGTGTAGTATTTGGTAGCCCCTATATGTATATGAGGGATGTTCTCTTTGTGAGAAGGGCAAACTAGTACCGCCTAATCAAGGATGGTAACTCATTTCTAATCAATGCACACAAGGGGAAGTAAAAGATCTCTTTGGTGAGTGCACACCAAGCTAAGGAGATTGATTAGGAAAACTAAGAAGTACACCAATTCTGTAGGTGTGTTACAGAAGTTGGGGTGGTTAAGTTGACAAAATTGGATGGCCATCCAATGAAGGGCCTAGTTAATGGAAGTCAGCTTAAACCCTACTATGTCCCCTTGGGGGATTGCATCAGGTATTTCATTGTATTATAGTAGGAGTAGAGTAGTTTAGTTGGCGATCTATTTTGTTAAGTTTTGATCAAGTTGTAGAATAGTGTATTGTGTTTTTAGAATCCAGTTTGATGCTACTGTTTCAGTTAGTTAGTTGGTTATAAAAGTTCATGTTAGTTAAGTTTCACTCATGTCGAGACAAGTGGCGGAATAAAATAAGTTAATGATGTGAAAAGATATACAACATATTCTTATTGATGTGATGGGGGGATGTAAGGAGAATAAGGCGACGGTGATGGCATGATGTCATTACAAAAGGTGAATCGTGGGATAAGATCTAAGGGAATTATGGTGAGTTTAATTCGAAGGAAGTGAGTAGCGATTCAAATGAAAAAGACCCGCGATTCACATTGACTGAGGCACATCCTAAGAAGATAGGTAATGCGCGGAGTTATGGGTGAGCTCGTTGTTGGAGCGTGTATAAAGAAAGGTCGAAGAGCTGGGAAATGACAAGGTGTTGTTTACAGTGAAGAGAAAGCTTAAGTGTTGAAGGCGAGTAGTTTGTAGCTTAATTAAGCCATGGTGACTACTTCTAAGCCTAAATCATGTCCAAAGCAGAAATCCCACAAGGAAGCCAATATACCTGTGGTGGAGATTCATGAGAATGTGAATATAGTTCAGCCCTTGCTGGAAAGAGTTGGCATCATCGGATTCTCAGACTTTCACTTGCAGGATGCTACACAATTCCCCGATTTCCAGTTCGATTACTATACTGAGCTCACGACATTGCCCAATGGTAATGAGAGTGTTCAACCAAAGCCCTGGGCAAAGAGATTATATAAATCTAGGGTAATGGCCTTGTTGGATCTTCCCCATTTTGGACAGAGTACCCCAATAACATGTTGTGTTAGATTTCCCTTAAGCCAGTTGCATGGAGGTTATTTGTGGCTTGACAAACCCTACCTGTGGATCCAGACACACTGCATTGGGTTTCAGGATTACTACCAAGACAAGGAGAAGATGCAACTGAAGTTATGATGGTGATGAATGTTACTGCAAAGGACATCTACAGGAAATATGGCACACATAGGGTTTTGCGTGAAGTAGTAATTTCTGCTATCCAGGATCCAGAGGTTCGCTTCGCGACGCAACTATTAGCATGTCAACTTGTAAGGAAGTGTCGGAAAGACGAATGCCATGTGGGTGTCATCCATGCATCCGAGAGGTGCGCATAGGGCATCAAGATGTCTTTGGCGCTCTATCTTCAGGACGAGTTTGTAGTAGGCTGTTTAAAGGTGCAGGAGCAAGGTAAGTATTTTCACTACAGTTGGGTGCTCCTGCTCCTTGCTATGATTCTATGGAAACTACCAGAAGGCAAACCCTTCGAGACAGAGGTGACAGAGATGTTCCCAGCGCCTAAGTTTCATGTTTGGCAGTATACCAAAAAGATTTTCAATCCGATACCAACCATGCTTTTCAGCGTTGGTACACCATAATGATACAAGAGATTGCAAAATCCTTTTGGATTCCACAGAATCTTGTGGACAAGTATGATGAATTTCTTTCTTTTTCAATTTATATGCATAATGTTAAACCACACAGATCCGCAGGCACCAACAGACGTCCTACCATTCTATGTTTCAGACGATGACATCCAAGCAACAGTTGCGCAGTGGCCCGAGAAGCTATGCCTGCAACCTGATTCTGATATTGAGATTACATTGGCTAAGGAAGCAAGCACAAAGAAAAAGCAAGAGAAAGGTGATGCGCCCATTGTATAGTAGCAGACTAGACATCAGTTCGTGAATCCCTGCACCTTACAGAGTTGAAGTGGCAAAGAGAGTAAGAGGAAAGGGAGCGACAGGAATAAGAAGAAGTAGAGCATGAGAAATGTCTTATTCGAAAAAAGACAACCAATATCACCACTGCCGCTCCAGCACATCCATCAGCAGGACCATCGGGGGGGGAAAGGAACCATCACACAGCCCCCTTCTATTTAAGAACCCGCAGGTACAGTCCATACACCTTGTCAATCAAAGTGACTAGTTCAATTACAATTGTTATCTTCTTAGTCAACTACAGAGTTACAACGACAAAAGATAGAGGTTACAGAGCCCTTGGGTAAATCTTAATTGCCTCAGAAATTTCAGAACATCGTTGACAGTTTACATTCCCATTTGGAGGTACAACAAATGATCTAAAAAATGATTCTTAGCAACTAGATAATCTGCGCATCATCTTATAATCTTGAGAAGCCATGGATGAACTAGGTTCACCTCCTTGGTAACCAGTTGGCACTTCATCGAGTACAGTACAACAGGCAATTCTATCTCCAAGTCCAGGCAAGAGGGTCCTTCATGATCCGGGGGTTCAACAGAGGGTGTTGCAAATACATCCTCTGGCCCTTGTGACTCATGACACTTCGGTACTGGGAGAAAGTTCACAATAGCTCCCGCATGCACAACTGGATCTCTCTGTCATTCCATCAGATGATTTGACACAGTATGTGAAAGAAATGATGACAGAGTTTGATGATCGATGCCGCACACTTGGGACGTCTTATCAACAGTGAACTAGAAGGCATGCACGCACACTGGCTGAGCATGAGTCTGGGCGCTTCTGCAGTTGAGGATGCGCAAGCAGGCTCGACCATAAGCCTTTTAGTTACTTATTTGAGAGCCCAATAAGTCAATTGAATTTTGACTCAGCCGTTCCCAAAGGCCCCGCAGAGACAGACCTACCAATCTCTGCGACATAAAAGATTGCACATTTGCAAAAGGCATTCCAAGCCCTTCAAGACCAGAATTGAGAATTGCAAGCAAAGATCAAGCCGGTGCCGACCACTGAAGAAAGAAAGCTGGAGGAACAAATTCAGGTTGCAGACGAGTTGTATCAGAGTGTGGCAGTAGTTTCAGTTCCAGATCGATACCCAGTTACTACGGGTCCATTACCTGCAAAGGCACGCACAAGTTGGGGTAGAGACAATAGCAGCACTAGCAGAAGTAGACCCAGCATCAGTAGCACCACTACTAGCAGCATCAGCAGCACCAATAACAGCAATAGACCCATACTCACAGCCACCAGCGAGCCAGATATCCGTATATAGAGATCGAGATCCAGTTTCTGATCCAGTACCAGCATATCCTGTTCCAGATCCTCTAGCTTCAATAGCAGATCTATATGAAGATAAAGATCCATACCCATATCCTCCAAATTGCTAAGCCATCACCTCATTTAGGATCTCTTCCAGTCCCAGCTGCCCTTTGCGTGGTCCCATAAGGAGCAAATTATGGTGCTGACTACTACCTATATCCTTCCACCTTGTTTCCGACTTATACACCCTTTGGGAGAAGATCTGAAACTAGCGCTTTTCCTTATCCTGATCCTTATCTTGGGCCCAAGCCTATAGTCCTAATAGATCTCCATCTATCTACGTAGATAGATGAAACCATAGTCACCCTTAAGTATCCTCTATTGAGTCCGCTATTATTTAGAATAGTTAAGCCAGAGAATATATATATATGTTACTCCTGTTGGCTTTGAATCTCGCACTGGGCTTACCTATGTGCTTGTCTTGTGCTTGGTAGTTGAATTTTGTGGATTTGGATATGCAATTGGATTTGGTTCTGTTGTTGCCTCTACCATTAGCTTTAGAGCTGCCTTCCCCTCTGCTGGTTAGCTCTGCCACTAATGTTGCCACTGAGTCAATAGCAGCCTCTCTTTCCACTCTATATGCCTTTGCTCCTGCTACGGGTGAAAATGAAACTGTTACTTGGCCAACTCAATCAACCGGTGCTGGAACTGCTTACTTTCGATCCGTTGCGAGTGGTGGTGGGTAAGCTGCTAGCGGTCATTTTTCCTGCATGCGTCGATGGTCTTCAGGTGTGCTATATCCAATCCGAGACACCATAGGTGAGGTCAAAGGTGGATGCATCGGGGGCTTACCTGCTCTCCGTTTCAAATAATGAGAAAGGTAATGATAACACATTAATGGTGAAAAAGCTTGTAGAGGTAAAAACAAAGTAGTACCCTTCAGTGGAGATTACAGATCGGAACTTATACCTTCTGAAAATGTTGAAAAAGCACCAGCTGGAGGCAAATTTTAGGCACGGTGTATTCAACTAGATAATCAGGTGTAGGAATACCCCCAAAATAAGCATCAGGATCGAGATGTAAAGGTGCAGGGGGAGTAGGATGATAGTCATCTAATAGGGATTTGTCTGCACCTAGTATTGAAAGGATGTCATAATCACTCTCTTAGAGCATATCAACTATTTATGCAAGGATTGGGCTCAAGTGTGATAGGACGTTGTAGCGAAGGAGGAAGAGGTGGGTACGGCAATGACTCTATTAGAGCCAAAGGGTCTACATCTTTTTATTAGTGCACAACACAATCTAAAAAAGAGAAGACCATTCACACACTTGAGGAAGGGTGCTCTCCTCTATATGAAGGCAATCAAAAGAAGAACCAAAATTGACAAAATAGAAACTGTAAGCATGTGGAACATAAAAAGATAAGGACTCAAGTGATGGTCCCAAGGTATGTGGGGAGTAGAGTGATGTGCTACTCTCTGACCCAAGAGACACTACATCAATGGCGACAATGCAGCTACCAATGTTTGGAAGAGTGAGGCCTCTAAAAAAAGCTCATGTATACTCAGACATGGCAATGTTTGGCTGCATGTTTTTAGGGTGGACAACCCGGTATTCACCAGGGCCAACAAGCTCAAAGGTAAGATTCACGACAAGCTCATCTACTATTAGAGGACCATGTGCCTGGTACTTCAAGCCATTAGGAAAGGGTAATAGATCATACGTTACATAAGGTCCCTCAATTTTAGCTTTGCCCTTCTCTTGCATGGTTACAATATTCAAAGGAGTCTCAGATAGGTTTGCCACAAAGTGAGTAATAGGGCTAGATTAGTTTGTAGATGATGAATTGGCAATCGACTCTGGTTGAGGAACACCACTAGAAGTGGATGGAGTAGCTATGGATCTAGATTAGGGAGCAACACTAGCAAGTGGTGGACCACTTGCATAATTAGGTTACGATGCGACGCTAATGGATGATTGACTTGTAGTATATGTAAGTTGTGGCACAATGTCAATGGATAACGGCTTGCTAGGTGATTACTTTGGTAATGGATGGGTTACTTTCATTTATGTAGCTACTCTAGGGGAACTAGCTTCTGCTTTTGGATCCGAAAAGAGCAGAGGCACATCCAAGGAGGGAGGCGGTACTATAAGGTTAGATTTGAGCTTAGGCGCATAGTCATAGTGCTTTTGACCTTCCGGTTTCACGATCGGACGGGAAGTGAGCCCTCAGCAGCTGATGGACCAATAGCAAAGTGTGTCAAGGTCTCTATGGTAGTAGTTGAAAAAGCAGCAGCATCTAAGGCGCAGGCACCACCTATCCTTCTTCCAGGGAGAGGTCGACAAACAGTTCTTACTCCAGCCCCTCCTTCACCAGGACGTACCACACAAGATTACCAAGTCTCCCTGGACAGTCAAGAGGGAGAAGTTAGACTCACAGTACCACTCCTATGACTACAAGAGGCAGGAAATCACACCTAGACCATGCCATTTATGCGGAAAGAGAAAGCAGGTAGGCAGCAAATTCTACTTGGGGCCTTTAGCATCCCCCTCAGGGGTAGATGATTGTGCTATCCCATAATATGAGGGGCATAGGGATGGCCTCCAAACCACGATCCATGAATAGGCTGACTCAAAAAGGCCATCCATTCTATTCAAGAGACTATGTGTTCAGCTGAAGCAGCTCATAAGGTTCAATTTACTTATTGGGTGGGGGGGCGGTGGTCGAGCAATAAAGACCTCTCCCGTTGGTCGAGCCAGCTTTCGCTTCCTCTCCTTCACCTAGCTTTCAATTAAGGGGCCTGACATGAAGTAGTTGGGCTAAAATAGTATAGACAAAGAAAGATATCTGTCCTGTGCCCACTTATTTCCCCGGCACGCTAACTCATATATAACGTATTTACATATCTCGGGTAATAGGGGGATAGCATAAAGCCAAGGAGATAAGTGCATAACTCCAAAGATCATTTGGCGAATACCGGCCAAGGAAAGAAGTCCACTGTATCTAATTTGTTTGAGGGAAGATAGAGAATAGTATGTATAGGCTTTCCGAACTAACTATTGGCCTGGCTTTCAATTAAGGTGCCTGACATGAAGTAGTTGGGCTAAAATAGTATAGACTTTCAGAGAGTTGTGTACTTATCTCCTTGGCTTTTTTGGGGGTACTTATCTTCTTGGTCTCCCTGGCTAGATATAGAATCAAGAATATAGAGCGCGCTCACTCAGGGACGGAGTCACTCACTCATTCCGATGGGTGAGGGTTTACCTTTCATTTCAGGACCTTATCTATCTCCGTTCCCAATCAATCACTATGGAGACGTATTCCACCTCACCCAGGGGGAGAATCATGAAATGAAAAGCAGACCGACCCCCACTTCTCTTATTTTCTCTCTTACTTATGATCCATCCCACCCATCCCAATCATTTCGAAGACGACTCCGCCGATCCCACCCAAACAAAAGAGAATTTAGAATCAAGTCCCCTCCGGAATTTCCTTCCCCTCCGTTCTACGTTCCCGACCGAAATGGATCTTGTCAAATATTCAACATTTCCTATGATCATTTCTCTCTCAGGTATTCGGGGAATCTTCCTAAATAGACGAAATATTACTATTATGTCAATGCCAATTGAATCAATGTTACTAGCTGTCAATTCGAACCTTTCGGTATTTCCCGTTTATCCGGATGATATGATGGGTCAATTATTTGCTTTATTGGTGTTAACGGTGGCAGCTGCGGAATCTGCTATTGGGTCGGCCATTCCGGTTATTACTTTCCGAATTCGAAGGACCATTGCAGTAGAATCTATCAATCGCATGAAGGGTCGAGCAGCACTAATTATTATATTATTAGTTAGGAATAAAAAGTTGCTTGTTCCCCGCTTTCTCTCCCTCACCCATATGATGAGTGAGCGTTCAAACCCTCACCCACGGGATGGGTGAGCGACTACGTTTCAATTTACTTATTTTTTTTTTACTTATTTGAGGGGCAAATAAGTAAAAAAAAGGGCCATGCTTACGCATCCTCTCCTTTTAGTCGAGCGTGCTAACGCACCCTCACCATATGATGGATGAGCGAGAAATCGATGGCGGCCTTTATAGTCGAGCCTGCTTCCTTGATGCTTATTGGGTGGGGGGCATATGATGGATGAGCGACTCCGTCCCTTTGGTCGAGCCAGCTTTCGCTTCCTCCGACCGACGAACAAATATGAAGAAGTATACTCCTCCGACACAAGTGCATATTCCAAAGTTCCCATTACATTGGCTTCCGCCAACCCAACCAACAGTGAAAAAGCGCCAGCCCCATCCATAGGGGCACAGCTGTTCTATTTCATTCTATTTTATAAGTCAAGCGGATTTATCCCTATTATATTCGTTCCTTAAGTCAAGTACGAAATGATATAAGCGCTTTAGCCAGCCTTGGCTTGGCTTGGTTGGAATGTTGATGTTTGGGAGGGAGGTGCTTACTTAGGGGAGTTATGTTTCTCTCTGGGTGGGAGAGAGAATAAGTACGCAGTTATATTATAATAGAATGACTGAGGTGTTTATCCACGAACCCTCACCATATGAATAGTGAGTGACCCCTAAATAATATAGGGTGAGGTAACGAACGCTCGACCCCCGGGAGAGGGCCCTCACCCATATGATGGATGAGCGAGAAATCCCTCACCATATGAATAGTGAGTGACTCCGTCCCTCTATTTTAGGAAAATAGAGCGAGAAATCCCTCACCATATGAATAGTGAGTGACTCCGTCCCTCTATTTTAGGAAAATAGAGCGAGAAATCCCTTGCCCCTCCTATTTATTCTCTGGCGGCTTCGCACCTTCATTTGTACGTGTTCCTACTGCTTATGTTCCGGCATAAGCGATTATTCCAATAAGTAGTGTTTTGGGATCTGCACATGTTCCAAGTTATGTTGTTCCGGCATCTGATGGAGTTCCAATAAGTGCTGTTCCGCCAATAGCTATAGTTCTTACTTGCGATGTTCCGATATTCCATGTAGTTCCCACTTGTGTTAATAAGGGTGTTCCGACGAGTTCAAGTGTTCCAACGCCACTCAAGTTGGTAAGATTGGTTTCACCAACAACTGCCCCATCTTATTTATAGTCGTTCCGATTCGTTCCAATCTTCCCCACTGTCAGTATTCTGCTCCACTTCAATCCTAGTCACTGTAAGGTCCGTGGATCCCGTAGCCAGTCAGACCGCAGGCATTAAGCTTCAAGGCGCATCGATCCGGTGTCACGCTAAAAGCTAGGTCTTGCTAACGCATAAGGAATATATGGTACTGGCATGGATTCTTGTCATTATTTGTATAGTCATAACCATATCTTCAGGAGTCATTCCCCTAGTCATTCCAGGCCATTCCGCATGTAAAAGCCAGCATCAGTATATTAAGCCGTTGAAGCAGCAAAGGCACCATCTATAGCAGTTTCCCCAGTTCCATACGTTGCATACCCTCCATCTCTAGATCCAACACCAGTAGCTTCCCAGCAGTAGGGTCAGTAGCATAACCAGTGGTTTACCCATAAGCAGCCGTTGATGCAGTCGTTGATTCCGTAGTTGAAGTAGTTGAATAAACAACAGAAGCAAGAGTAGCAGATTGAGCAGTAGATTCAGAAGTAGATTCTGTCGATTAAGCAGTTGATCCAGTAGAGACAAAGGCTCATCTAGGAAAGACAGATGCAAAGGCTACAGTACCTAAAGCTAAGCAGGAGCAGTAGAAGAACCACCATCAGCAGAAGCAAAGGTAGATATAGTTCCAGGTCCAGCAGCACCCGTAGCAGCTTCTGTCGATCCAGCAAGTTCTTCTGTTGGCTCAGCATCAGTTTCTCCAGCAGCAGAGTAAGCAGAGCCAAGTCCAGATACCGTTGACTCAGCAGCAGCTGATTTAGCTATTTCTTTTCATCTTTCTCTCACTCCCTTACATCGATATTTCCCTTTCCATTCTTCCTTCACCCTCTATCCAATCTTTCCAATCCTAATCATTCCGATTTCCTCAATTTCAATAACTTCCATTTATCCATTTCATCCATTCACTTGTCCTTGAGATGGGGATCTCCTAGCTAGCCTTCGCCTACTTCGCCGAGAGTAAGGAGAACTAAGTTCCCCTGTTTGGTTGGGTTGGGACATTTCCAAAACCTCACCCCCCATTATAATAGTAGGGCCTCAGGCGAGTCCCTCCGGGCCTTGTCATTTTGCTTTTTGCTATCCAATCGGATTCCGTCGGTGCATCTATAGCTAAGCAAGCCAGCCTTTATCGAGTGCAGTATCGATAGTGCTCACTCTCCCCGGTGCGAGCGCAGGGTCGACTACCTAGCTTGACTGACTTGACGGAGCATAAGTAACACTCTTCCCAATGAATCAATGAGCATAGGCAGCCGTCACGCCTAGCCTATAATCACTTGCCATCTATAAGCAAGCTACGAGGTGCTCTATATTTATTAGCGAGCGGAAACCACTTACAAACTTCTATAAACAAGCAAGCGACATCGAACGAACAAGCGGATGGGAAGGAAGAATCATCGGCCAAGCCGGGTAAGGAGGAACGGCAGGAACACGCGGGGAAGAGGTCTAGACAGCTCTCCGATAGATCATGACATCTCCTCAGCTTGCAGAGCACCCCCAAATACGACTCCAGAAAAGAATCCATGCTAAAGAGCGAGAAAGAATAAGCATACCTGCTGGAATAAAAGAATCCATGCTAAAGGCAGTGTCCTAGCCCACACCTCATCTTGCAACGACTCTGCCTCCTACCGTCGGCAGGGAATTACACTCTGAGATTCCTTTGAAGATCCAGAGATCCCCATGCTTTGTTCTATCAGAGAGTTCGAGTGGTCTCCGACAGACAGTAACTCCGAGTACAATCCCCTAACTCTGGTCCATATGGGTGGTACGTGTGAGTCATCTATCATTCTGAGGCGTTTATCGCTGCTTCTCTGGATAGGATGGATGGGATCGTTGGATTGAACCAATGGGATGAATTAGATCGCTGGCTTTTTGAGCTGGCTTTGAATTCGTTAAGGCATTGATTGGCCAATCGTTACTTGCATCGCTCGTTACTGGCAGGCGCTGGTCCAAGAAACAAACAGGCTGGGGCTGGTCAAATCTGGCTGGATGGGTCTCTCTTGCAAACTGGAGACAATGAACTTGACGGCGGGCTTGCCGCTGGCTAAATTGATGGCGGCGGGCGGCTGCTGGCTAGATGGCGGCTAGGGGGTGGGCAGAAGAATGATTGCTGGCTTACCTAGCTGGGATGAATTAGATCGCTGGCTTCGGATTGCTTGCTTTGCTGCTGGACCTGGAACAGGTACTCCAACTAGTTATGCTACTTATGCTGGATAAGCTAGATCTTATGCTTAATCGACATCAACAGCTGCATTCCAACTGGTTCTTAAGCTACTGGATATGGATCTCACTATGGAGATGGGTATGGATCTTGATCTGGTTAAGATGCTTAAACGTGCGCTTAAACCTATATATACTTATGGATCATATACATAAACAGCTTCTGCTGGTATTGCTGCTAGGTCAACGACTGGATCTACTGGATAAAGCTAAGCAACTGGATAACCCACTGGATCTACTTGTGCTTCACCGACTGCTTAATTGACTGAACCTTGAAAGGGGCTTCATCGATCTCTGCGTATTATGCTCTGCGTATTATGCTGCTGTTCACCTTACGTCCAACGTTCAACCTACAGTTATCATCACATCCAGTTGGTCACAACACAACACTGTTACGCCTCCAGTCCACACAGTGAAATCGCATACCCGAAATGCTTAGATCGACCTTGCGACCTCCCCCCCTGAGAGAGAACTTCAGCGATCTTACTGCTGCCTTCGACCTGATCGAGACTTCGATTTATGATATCCGGATCTAGATTTATACCCGGATGGATCTCTCTTACCTGGATCTAGCCACCTGAGATCGAAGATCTTTATACCCGGCTGGACGTATCTAGATTTATACCCGTTTCTCTATCTCTCCCTCCTAATCTTAGATTGACCTCCTAAACCTTTTCACCTCACAAAACAGACCACCCATTGCACTCATCGTGAAGCATAGAAACCGTACCACAGTGAACCACAGTTAGTTACACCTGATGCAGTTCCACACCTAACTGCTTGCTGATCAATTGAACTTGCTGCTTGCCGAAGGTGGTATCTCGCCTTATCGATCTTGCTATCCCTGGAGATGAAGATGAGCTTGCCTGTGCTACGGGTTTTCACTGTGGTGTCACGATGGGGGCCTTCTCCTGTCAACCAGTCAGTGGTGGGGCCTTTTATCCCTATGGGTATGATATTGAACGGGGTATGATATTGAACGGGGTCTGGATTGAACGGGTCCTTCTCTCTCTCTCATCTGGTGGTAACACGGGGAACATAATCTCTCGCATATGGTGGGTCGACGAATGGGTGTGCTGGGTGGGCTATTTTTTGTGACCAATCTAGTGATCAAGAAACAATAGCAACTATAATTGATTCGAGCAAGTAAGCAGCATCTATCACTCATAAACACATAGAAGCTCTGGGTGTATCGACGTATGTAACGATCGTCGTCATTGCATCCAGTCTCGATGTAGGAACCTATTGTTCCGTAGGGGTAAGCTCCGTCCCGGGGTATGTGGGAAATATCCTTTCCATTGATGGGTAACATCTTGATTGTCTGGGAGCTTGGGGAACATATCTTTTCTCGTCCGGTGGAAACTTGACATATCTTCTCTCGTCTGGTGGTAACGTGTGGTCCTTTCTTCTCTTCTCAGCCAGTGATGGGGTCCTTCTCCTCTCCAGTGATGGGGTCCCTCTCTCCTCTGGGGGTAAGTACATATCTTCTCCCGTCTGGTGGAAACATGGGAACATAATCAATATCGTTCGGCGTATCAATGGTGAAATGGGTGTATGGTATAGCTCATCGTAATGAGTGTGATGTTCATAGCTAAAAGGGAGGTGTGTTATGCTATAGCTAAAAGGGAGGTGTGTGACTCACTCACAGTGTTGACCCCATACCATGTGGTTTTTTTGTGGCAGGTATCCAGTGATGGGGAACTCCTCTAATAGTCTGGGGTTAAGTACTTCTCTCGCGTATGGTGGGTGGATGACTCATATCCTATCCCCTGGCCGCACCTTCCTTCCGGCCAGCAGCATCAGCAGAATAGTCCGTTATCTATCCGTGCCAAGTTGGTGGGTGAACTCAATCAATCTCTCTCATAGTCTGTCAGTAAAATGTATCGATCAATATGCTCATATGTAAACAACATGGCTCAATCCAATGTATTCCGGTGGGAACTTGGGGGACTGCTCCTTCTATCTCGGCCATGGATGGGGAACTTCTTTCTTGTTTGTTGTTGTGAACTTGGCTCAATCCCTCTAATCTGTTGAGAACATGGGAAACTTCTCTTTCTTTCGGGTATGTAGGAACAAAGGACCCCCAGCAGAAATAAGTTGAGACAAGCTGTTAACATATGCGATATAAATATGTAAACCAAGTTTACAACATACGCGATAAAGAGTGAGGTTACCCATCGTTACTACCCCGAGAGATAGGAGATTTCCCCCCATGTGCCATACGAATGAGAGAATGGCTAGACGTGTTGCTAGAGTGAGTTACCTAGAACGTGGGTGGGGCAAGGGGTGAATAACATGGATGGAGTGCTGTTTTCATCTATGTGCCCGGCCGGGTCGAGGCTATGTGCGGTGAATGGCTGGCTTAGTGCAGTCTGTGAGTGGCTTCTCTGAAGGGCTTCTGTGAACGGATTCTCTGAATGGCTTCGTGCAGCGAATGAATGGTTGGTTTCTTTCTTTAGAATGGATTTTTCTATGTGCTGTGAATGAACAGCTTATGTTAACCTTCTCCATGTGAACGGCTTTCTGTTTGCTGTGATGTGAACGGCTTCTATGTGAACGGCTTCTATGTGCTGTCAATGGCACGTGAGTTTCCCCCATGTTCCCAACAGACAACGAGAGAAGAAATGGCCCTCCACCCAACAGATGAAAGAGAAGGACCTGTTCAATCATAATTGCCCGTTCAATAACACGCCATACCCAAGAAAAAAGGAAAACATAAACATTGCTTACGTATACGGAACACGGGTTCCTACCTCGAATGGAAGGAATAATCACGAAGCGCGGTATATATGAGGATTCGCAATTTGATATATCATACGCCATTCATAGCCAACCACCAGTCATAGTCAGTCTCATTGCCAGAAGGTCTAGCCATAGGATCAGTGCCAGTGGGTCAGCCGATAGTTGATCATCGCCAGTCAGAGCCAGGAGGTCATTGACAGCCGGTCAGTGCCAGAAGGTCAGCTGATAAGAAATCCTCTCCCGTTGCCCCTCTCAAATAAGTAACTAAAGGGCGATGGCGGCCTTAACAGTCGAGCGTTCGTTACCTCACCCTGCCGGGGGCATGATGGCGTTGGTCGAGCGTGCTCCGCATCCTCTCCCCAAAGCAATAAAGTTGGGGCAACTCTTTTGGTAGTTCACCTCGTTCTCGGCCAGCATCTATTCATGATCGAGATTGAGGGGTCCTTTGCAAGTTCTCCTTGCCGTAACAACTTGCCTGGGGGTTAAGCCTATCTATAGTTTCACTACTCGACCTATCCGATGGCTATAGATTGTCCTCAACTTCACCGTCTTGGCTGGCCTAACTTCCATCCGGGGGTGAAGTCTAATATCGTTTTTGCTTACAAAATGCAATATTACGAAGTTTTTTTATTAGGTTGGGGCGGTAGATAGAATAAATGAATGCACGTGTTGGCCGTAGATGCCCTAGCTAAAAGTGACTCGCCCGACCTAAGTTGCTCACCTCACCTCCGTGGGCTATGGCTGGTTCAAGAAGGCAAGGACTATGCAAGTTTGGCAAAAGGGTTATAAGAGAGAAAAGCTCTAAAAGGGAATAGTTTCTATAGAAAAAATCCAGTTTCCTGTGCCGAGGATCTGCCTCGAACACTCCAAAATGTAATTTTTTTCATACAAAAACCGATGACGGCCCTTGTACCTCGGTTGAGCGGGCTCCGCCCCAATAATGAAGACCCGTTCGGTGCTCTCCTTTGTTAGAAGGATATCAATTTTTTGAAATATGTTGTAAGCGAACTTGTTACCTTTTACGATTCCGATCCGGGTATGCCAGGGAATATGGGGCATATCAAGAGCTGTAGCGATTCTTTTTTACTTGGGAAGCGCCATCAATCATTCCAAACAAGGGGGCCATTTATCAGTCCTTCCTCCCAGCATTCTTCCTTCCAACCACTCAAGTAGGCAAGCGTTAGTGAGAAATCACCACCAACAATTCCGGCAAGCGGTGGTAATTCGGACCTGAAAGCGGGATACTGGGGCTTATCCATTCTAGGGTTTTTTCATTCTCTCTCGTCGTCAGTGCGGCGACCACCAACACACTTGTAATACATGTCCTGTGTGGTGGCTTGCTTGATAGACGTGTCCTGGGCAGGCGGACTGAAAGCGGACTGATGTGGAAAGCGTATTGAACGTAAAGCGGTAATGGGTAATGCATGTATGTGGGGATGGGAAATGAAGGGGACGTGATCTGTAATGATGAGGACGTGGTATGATGGTTTATTGTTCTGTGAAATTGTACCTCGATGGGGTAACTTAGCCCTCCTTGATGGGTACGTTATCTGTGTAGTTTATTGGGCTGTGAGCTGGGGAATGGATGTGTACGTAAGATGTGTATCAGTTGAAACGCCTCTCAAATAAGAGGATGAAGTTGGAACGCCCCTCTCGGCAGACTCATCATTTGTAACTTGTCTCCCCGAAATACTTATAAGTTTCTACAAATCAATCGGGTCTAGCCTCCCTGGAGGCTCAGTTGCTTGTGAAGCGTCCTCCCCCGTAATATGAGCTCTGTTGCCCGTCTGGTGGACCACCTGACCTACCTCAAACGATGTTCTCGTCCGGTGTACCGCCTTTCTTGTAAGATGTATCAGTGTTTGGGAACGGTATTCTCGTAAGATGTGTCAGTTGTTGGAGTGTGGAGTGTGTAGTAGGGGAGTTAGTAGTTGTAGATTGGAGTTTGCAGTTTGGGAAATTGGATCTTGGGAGTTGGGCCTTATCAGTGGATGTCCCCTAATATCGGGAGGTGATATGTATATGGATCGGGATGTGAGATGACTCGTATTAGGCCATGAGGTTGTTAGTTGATCAGGAGTGATATGTGGAATGAAGGGCGTAGTGGGGAATGCGGGAATGCGTGGATGTGGGGATGCGTGAGACTGGCGGGAGAGCGGAGGAAACAAGGAGAGGAAAGCGTTGATGAAACGAGCTGTGAACGAGACGGCTATATACATGGGACGATGACTATGTGCTGTTAACAAAGGCTATGTGCCATTGGACCAAGGCTAAGCAATACCTTGGCTAAGCAATACCTTCACAACAAAAGATATCTAATAGAGCTAATTATATACGATGCTGCACCTGAGGATCATTGACAGATCACATCTTTCGAGATGGGTGATCCAACGGACGAATGAAAGCCTAGTCTTGTGATGATGCCACCTTAAGCCCTTCGACAAAAGCCATGCATAAGCCTTTCACCAGCCTCACCTTAAGCGCCTTCCTTCATCACCAAAATCACCAAGTCCAACAGAAGGAATCAGCCTTTTGTCTTTTGCCCCAGCCTTGAAAACCGGGGAGGGAGGGAGGGGCTTTAAGACATTCACACAAAGCCACAAGCCTGTAACCAAGAAAGAGCCAGTCACCTGGAGCCATAAGCTTCTCATCCTATTTAGCCTCGAACCGGCCGTTCACCAGATGCCTGTAACCTTTCAACAGAAGCCGCTCATTCAACAGGCAGGGAACTCTCACCTTTTGCCTTACCTTTTTGCCAGGAGCCTATAGGCCTTACCTTTTACATTTCACCTTTGCCTGTAACCAGGGGCCTTTGACAAGGGCCATAAGCCTTTAACCTGTCACCTTTACCCCGTACAACAAGTCCACCGCAAGGAATCATTATGTCAACTTTCACCTTTTGCCTCACCAGGTCCAACAGATGCCTCTCACCTTTAGCCTTTACCACCTCACCTAACCAATCAGATCCACTTATACCCTCACACTCACACATAGTGATATACAGATCTTGTTACTTATGTTGATAAACAATGAGGAGAGGAGCAGAGTCAATGTTTAGTTGCAAAGTCCATTCAATATAGGACATGTTAGGGAGTTTTAGGAGGAGCTAGATCAGTCTTTCCCTAAGGGCCAACCGAATCACCGGTTGAACCATCCCACCCTGGGCACCGAACATTGCACAGTTAGTCCGGAAACACCAATTCACTATAACCAGATCTAGATTCACGAGCAGGATCAACAACTATGTTTCTATATCCTTTGGGAACATTTGCCTTTCAAAAGATGTCATTTGGTCTAAAAAATGCTGGAGCCACTTTCCAGCGGGCCATGTAATACGCTTTGACTGATATGCGGTAGTGAGGAGACTTTCTATTATTTGAACTTACAGATTGAACTTATCGAACTTAATTGCGAAAGTGGGGAATAAAGACTACCTGGAAATAGATTCATTGAGATGAAAGGTGTGGGGTAGTGTAAGCAAGCATTTCTTGAAGGAAGTGGTTTGCCTACCTAACCTAAAGCCCTTTCCCCGCCTGATGGCTTATGGAGTTGCTATTATGGAGTGCCTGTGCCCTATCCCTCCCTATCCTATAAGACTGCCGCCTATTCTATCTACCGGTTCTTTCCCGAGAGTGATAAGAAAGCTAGCTACCCACGAGCGAGAATTGGGTGGGATAGAGGAGCGAAATGACCCTCTTTTTCCTCTCCCGCTGGTCGAGCCCTGCCGGGGGCATCCTCTCCTCTCCTCTCGATGGCGGCCTTATCAGTCGAGCACCTAAAGGTGATGGCGGCCTTAACAGTCGAGCCTGCTTACGCATTCAATTTACTTATTGGGTGGGGGGGTCTCGATGGCGGCCTTAACAGTCGAGCACCTAAAGGTGATGGCGGCCTTAACAGTCGAGCATGCTAACGCATCCTCTGA
>Ga0115851_100151_pt1 | contig 23437 bp, 22 predicted proteins | sample InSIn2gowninarea_FD_83865 | JGI IMG/M metagenome (GOLD analysis project Ga0115851, IMG submission 83865)
CAAAGGGCTCTGAATGAGTTGAAGGATAAGTTAGTGTTCGCCCCAATTTTGAGAGGCCCAAATTGGGCCCTACCTTTCCACATCCACTGCATATGGTCCTAGCCATCTTGTCTTCAACTTCCCTTTGAAATCCTTATGTCTGGAATCATACAGCGACTCCCAATCTCCCGGCTGGAATTGTTTGTCATTAAGGTGTCGGTCATGCCATATCTTCCTCTGAAGTTGAACCACTTCTGAGTGGAGGAGGGCCTGCATTCGATGTTCATCTAACCCATTCAGTTGCAATAACCTTTCTCATTGAGCATGGTTGAGATCTAGGTCCAGCTGAGCTGCCATCCTCAATGTGTTGTACTCGAACTCGATTGACAACAAAGCCCTCTTCCCATAGACCAGCTCATAAGGTGTGAAACTGGTTGTGGTCTTCCAAGTGGTGTTGTAGGCCCAAGTGGCCTCAACCAGGCAATCTGCCCAATACTTTCTGCTGCTTCTCACCACCTTAGTCGAAATCCCTTCTAATGCTCTATTAGTGACTTCCACCTACCCATTTGCTTGAGGATGATATGGGGTGGAAGTCCTATGCTTGATCTTGTGATGAGCGAGCAAGTCTTCAATTAAGTTGGAGGTGAACTGGATTCCTTGATCGGTGACTAACTCTCTTGGGTAGCCAAATTTGTAGAAGATGTTTTCTCTTAAAAACTCAGCCACCTTTTCTTCTGTTGTTGCTTTGATTGCCTTGGTTTCTGCCCACTTAGTTAGATAGTCTGTGCACACAATGATGTAAGACCTTTGCCTTGAAGGAGGGTTGATAGAACCCACAAAATCCATACCCCACTTCTCAAATGGCTCAAGGGTCACTTAAGGTTGGAGAGGCATTTCGTCCCTTGGAGTCAGTTTCCCCATCCTCTGGCATCGGTCACATTGGCTGATATATCTTCTAACATCTTGATGAAGAGTGGGCCAATAGTAGCCTACCTGTAGAATTTTGAAGGTAGTCCTCTTGGCTACAAAATATCCTCCACAGGGCCCATCGTGACAGGTTAGGAGGATGTCAAAGACTTCCTCCTCCATTACACAATGCCTTAAGATCTGATTGGGGCCAAGTTTGAATAGGTTGCCCCCGATCCAAGTGAATGAGGCACTCTTCCTCACGATTCTGCTCTTCTCCTTTAAGGATAGATGCAGAGGGAACTGTGCTGAGACCAGGTAGTTTGCTATATCAGCAAACCATGGAGAGAGTACTAAGATAGCAAACAGATGTTCATCTGGCATCTGGTCATCCACTGTTCCTTCTTCACCTGCAGGCAAATCCAATCTAGACAAGAAGTCAGCAACAACATTTTCTTTACCTGGTTTGTCAACGATAGTCAAATCAAACTGCTGCAACAAAAGTAACCATATAATAATATGAGCATTCACATCAGGTTTATTCATTAAATATCTAATTGCAGCATGATCAGTATGTACAAATGTTTGATAGCTAGTGATGTAGTGTCGGAACTTGTTTAGGGAATGGACCACGACCAGGAACTCCTTCTCAGTTACAGTATAATTCAATTCTACCTTGGATAAGTTTTCGCTGACAAAGTATATGGCATATGGAAGTTTTTCCTCAACTTGTCCTAAGGCTGCCCCTATGGCTTTGTTCGAGGCATCAGTGTGGATGTGGAAAGGTAGGGCCCAATTTGGGCCTCTCAAAATTGGGGCGAACACTAACTTATCCTTCAACTCATTCAGAGCCCTTTGACAGTCGTCAGTGCATTTAAACTCAACATATTTTCTTAAGAGGCCAAACAATGGTGAGGCTAGCTTACTGAAGTCTTTAATGAATCTTCTATAATATCCAACTAAGCCTAAGAAACTCCAAACATCTCTTACCTTCTGAGGAGGTGGAACATTTTTGATAATAGCAATTTTATTAGGATCCACCTGTAATCCTTGGCGAGAAATGGTATGACCTAATACAATCCCTTCAGTCATCAGGAATTCACATTTTTCAGGGCTGAGGGATAGGTTCATCTCAATGCACTTGCTTAAAACTTTTCCCAGGTTGGACAAGGCTTCTTGGAAGCTAGACCCGTAAGGAGTAAAGTCATCCATATAGATTTCCACCGAATCATGAACCAGCTCAACAAAGATGCTCAGTACAACTCTCTGGAAAGTGGCAGGGGCATTGCATAACCCAAAGGGAAGGACTCAGTAGGCAAAGGTACCCCATGGACAAGTGAAGGTGGTCTTATCTTGGTCCTCTAGGCTGATTTGGATCTGATTGTACCCGCTAAACCCATCTAGGAAAGAGAAAAACTTCTTTCCTGCCAGTCCATCCAACACTTGATCTATGAAAGGCAAAGGGAAGTGGTCTTTCTTGGTGGCTTTGTTCAGTTCTCTATAGTCCACACAGATTCTCCACTTCCCATTTTTCTTGGGTACCAACACCAGAGGGGAAACCCATTCGCTGTCCGAGATGGGGTAGCTGAATCCTGCATCCAACAATTTTTGCACTTCGTCTTTAAAAATGTCCTTAAGGGTTGGATTCATTCTCCTCTGAGGTTGCCTGACTGGTTTTTAGTCCTCCTTAATGTAAATATGATTTGTACAGACCAAGGGATGGATTCCTTTCATTTCCTTGTAGCTCCAAGCAAAATCCTCCAAATGGCGGGTCAAGAGGTTACATAGCTCCTTTTCCTAAGAGGGAGAGAGAGAGGAGCTGATCTTTAAAGTTCTTTCAGGACCAAACTCCACATTCTTAACTCTAGAAGTGGTCAGATCAGTCACACATAGGTCCATTAAAGCACCAGCTTGGGTATCTTCCACCAACTCTTCCAAGGATAGCGCACCAGGGGGAGGATTTTGGATCAAGTTCTCAATCAAATCATCCTCGGTTTGAGGACCTCCCCTGGTGGCCTCCACCATGCATAATGGTGCAAAGTATACCTCATCCTCATCTCCTTCTTCCAACTAGAGGGGTAAGTCATGTTCTAGCAGAGGTTGGGCAGGAGGGTATAGGACTGGCTATTTAGACATAGGCCCATTTTTTATGGTCATGCTTCTTGCTCGACAGCTGATGTAAGCATCCGCATTAGCTAGCCAAGGCCTTCCCAAAATGAGGGGATATCCAATGAGTTTTTCCTTTGGCTGAAGGACCAAGAAGTCTACAGGGTACTCCCAGGAGTTAATAGAGACGAAGACATCTTCCACAATCCCTTCGGGAGTCACGGTGGAGCGGTCTGCCAATTGCAGTATTATCGAGGTCTTCCTTAAGGAACTCTGAAGGTTGAGCTTAAGCATGGTGTCCCTGCTCATTACATTAATGGCGGCCCCTAGATCAATCAAGGTGTGGGGTATGATGGTGCCATTGATGTGAACATCAACTACAGGACTCCCAAGGTTCAAATACTTTGGACAGATTACTTGCCCCAACATAAGATCGGACAGTTGTCCTATGACATTGATAGTTGAGGCATCTCTCTTTTGCTTGCCTGGGTGCCTGAAACACTTCTCCTTAATCAGTTTATTGTATATCGGTACATCTTTTATGGCCTGGAGAAGTGGTATTTTCACACACAACTACTTGAGTTCTCCCAGAAGCTCAGTCTCTTCTGGGTTGGGTTGTGTGGTTACTGTGAGTCACTCAGGAAAGGGTGGAATGGCTTGGAGTTCACTTTCCTGTTTCTCTTCCTCCTCCTCTAGGGGAGGAGGTTGGCGCTCTGGAAGGACCTTCCCAGATCACAGGTTGATCTCCTGGATCTCCATAACATAGGTAGGGAATGTTGTCTCCCCAGTATATATCTGCTGGGCCTATCTATTGTTGGGGTTCGGGTTCGGTTGAGCAGGCATCTAGGGTTGTCTTAGATTATAAGGAGGTAATGGTTGTGGTTGAGCCGGTGGTGGAGGAAAAATGGCGGGAGGAGTGTTGTACTGGGGCTTCCACCCTGGTTGAGGTGCGTTCCACTGAGGTTGTGGCCAGGCATGTGAGTGAAACGAATGAGGAGGAGGTTGAGTATGGTATGGAGATGGATAAGACCACGGAGGAGGTGCGGACTAGGAAGGATGAGCAGGGGTCCCCAAGAAGGTATATGAGCGGATTGGTTGGGGTTATAATAAGCTTGGGATGTCCCTTGCATCCCCTGCTGGTAAGGTCTGGGCCCATGTGGTCTCCTTTGGTTGAGGAAGTAGAGAGGTTCAGTTGCTGCCTCAGTGCCTAGGTACATGGCTTTAAATCCAGGCAAGGTAGGGCATTGGTTGGTGGGGTGGTCTTCCTCACAAAAAAAACATACCTCTACTGAGTGCAATGGGAACTCATTCTTAGGAAGCTTCCTCGTGCATCTAGGACAAAAAATGGCCAAATCCCTCTCAGCTTCCTCTTTCTTTTTTTGAATTCGGAAGGTATCAAATTGCATGGGAATAGTCTATCTCATCTCACTCTTGAGGTCTTCCATATGGTTAGCAAAGTCATGCTTGGAGAAGGTGATACTAGCTGAAAGTGGATTCCCCCTACCTCTCTTCCGGGCCACCCTAGAATGGTTTCTAAACACGTCTTTATGTCCTCATAAGGTAGTTGGTAGATGTCCCCTCCAGCCAACATGTTAAGGGTGTCCAGAAGGTCTTCAGGGACTCCTCAGATCAGAACCAACTTCAGAGATTCCAGGTCAAGTATACACCTGGCCCGTTTATAACTAAGTTGGAACCTTTCCTCGTAATCTTCTAAAGACTCATCGCTTCCCATGGTCATCCGAAATATTTCTCCCTTGGTTTCCTTGGACCTACAGTAGCCCCGGTATTTGGCATTGAAAGCTTGCTACATCTGAGTCCAAGTGGTGATACTATTTCCAGGTAACCCCATGAACCAGCATAATGTTGCATCCTTGAGGGTAGAGGGAAAGAGTTTCAACTTTTGTTCATCCTTAGCATAGTCGTAAGTTCGATAAAGGACAACAAACTAAAACAGGAAGGTATTAGGGTCTTCAGTAATCAATCCATGAAAGTGAGGTAAAGTTGAGGGACTTATGTTTTTCATTTTCATGTCTCCATTGGTCTCCCGGATGGGAAAGGCACCTTCTATTCTCTCATCTTCTCTTCTACCGTTTCGGTTTTCAGCCATGGCTTCAGATGGAGTGTTCTCTAACTCTTCTTCTGTTATAGGATCTTCGTATATCTCAGGAGGTTCACCTATAGATTCTTCTGGCTCACTGTCACCAGAGAAGAGAGAAGGTTGACTCAGTGATGTGGTGGGGGTGTTGGGTAAGAATTTGCAGGTTTTATCTCTATTCCTATGAGGCATGAAATGGAAAGACTTTTGATTGCTTTTGTTTTTTTTCTTCTGGTACCTGCAAAACTGAAATAGATTGAACTACAACTAACTATCTTGCTGAAATGAAAATGCGGAATTGAAATGAAAGCAGGAAAGGACTAATCTATTCTGCTCAAATGAAATTGCAGGAATGAAATGCTAGTCTATGCTTGCAGAATTGAAATTGCGGAATTGAAACACTAATCTATGAAAGCAGGAAATATCTACTCTACTTTTGCGGAAATGAAATGAAATAAACTACTTAGTAGAAGGTTGTAGTGGAAATAGAAGAAAAGCAACAATCACAAATACTTTGATGCTTCCCCAGTAATGGCGCCAAAAAGATGGTGGGCTCCAGTATTGCAGCAATAATGCTGCAACTCCTGGGGCCCCCGTCTTTACTTTTATCAACCCTGGTAGTTCGTAACAAACATAAAAGCGACAATGCTGTATGCACAAGTACTAGCTCTTGCCGTCGCTGTCACTTGGTCAGCTGGCACAAGTCCGATAGGAGCTTAAGCCAACTTATATGAGCTCTTAGAAGAAGCTTTTTAATTGATGGATGAAAGCTAACTCGAAGGAAGCTAATCTAATTGCGAAAAGAGATTGAAAAAATGAAGGAAAACACAAACCCTAGCAAACCCTAATTCTACCAGCTAGTCCTACTGATGAAAAGGAGAGAATGAAAACTACTGAAAGAGATGCCATTACTTCTATGAAGGTAAAATACATGTGTCTAGACTACCTCCATCTGAAGAAAACATCTTTTTGTATTTTTGATTAAGTCGTCAGTTTCATCATGCATATGCTTTCACTGTTCTTTGACTGTGCAGGGGTGGATCAAGGAGGAGAAATGCTTGGAAGAGGATGGGAAAGTTTAGAGAGGGTCTAAGGAGTCCCTAACACCATTCCAGAGAGTTTCACAAAGTTTGGCTATCAAGAAACCTCATTTGTGAGCTTCTACAGGAAGTCTGCAGGGGTTCTACAGGATGTTCAGGAATTTCTACAGGATGTTTAGAAATTTCTACAGGATGTTTTAAAAATTGAATTTTGGAGGATGGGTGAGTGAGAGAAGATGCATGAATGGATATGGAGGTAGGGTAGGGGTTTGAAGTGGCGCAGGGACTGGTGGATGGAGTGGTGAGAAGATGTAGATGGTTAAATTGGCTCAAAGAAGGCTGAAACAATGACTACACAAAAAGGTAGGGTTACGTGGGCAAGAGGACAGATGTGAGACGAGGAACCTAGCTAGGAGATGGAGCAGATGGCTCTGATGAAGCTTAGGTGGATGAAAGAGTGGTAGAGATGCTTTGCACCGTATACATTCAACTGAATCAACAAAGTCTTGCAAGTAATCAAAGTCCTAACTAATCTAATCTATCTAACAATAAAGTGAATGAACAACGGCTCTATTTGGAAGAGAACCATGTATATCAACTATGAAATGAAACATTTCAGAGATCTGAACACATAACCAACTTCTGCAAATGAAAACAATACACTAAGGATTGCATGGTAAAGAAAACTAGTGTTTTTGTTTGGGACAACACGGTTACTTCAATTCCAGCCCCTGATCCAATAACGAAGAGGTGAAACCAAAAGTGTTTGTTGACCCTTTTTTCGAGCCTTTTTCCTATTATTATCCTACCAATCTATTCTAAGCATCTGAAGCATTCTATTCATAAACAGTGACCTAGTTAATCAACACAACTTAATCTGCCTAACAGAAATACGTTTGCAAATGCACAAAAGGAAAACTACGATGCTCAAAGGAAAGATAACAGTACATAAAGGAGGCCCTAGGCTCTCAGGTTGGGCCCAACCCTGAGAGATACGGCTCCTATAGAAAACTCAGAGTTGATATGAAATAGGACTGCTTATCATTATCAAAAAATAGTCATCAGTCAAGAGTTATGCCAAAATGGCTACAAGAAAATGAGTTAAAGCTGACAGCACTATAGTGCAGAAATATGCAATGGTTTGCAAAAGTCCTTTTCGAAGGCTGAGGCCTTATGATTTATACACCACGAGGGCCCTAGCAGGCCTCCTAAATCTGGGGGACTTGGCTATCCAACTGTTAGTAGACAGTCCCTTTTCCAAAATCTGCTTGGCTGCCTTCAAGATCCAGTTTTGGTGGCATGTGGGCTCGGAGTTTGGGGGTGAAGATCCTGAGGAAGGGCTATTTAATGTCATAGACAACCCCCCTTATGAATCCTCACCTCAAGCTTGGCTGTCTTCTAGGCCATGATTGCTCGGTTTTTCTCCAACATGTGTTAAAAAACATGAAATAAGCACGTGTTAGCCACCTAGGAAGAGTGACCACCCTTATTCGTACAATTGACATAAACATACTAAAAAATAATGCATAAGCTATGAAAAATGGAGGATTGAAGAAGGACTGAACAAGGATAATTAGGCAAAATGAGCCCAATAAGTTACCCAATTTGGGGCTCATCAGTGACTCGGAGAGAGCCCTCTCCTATCCTCGTAGGGCTAGCTACGAGGCTGAGCATGGTTTGATGTGGACCTAGATTCTTACCTTTTCAGCCTGAGGTAAATCTACGCCCTAACACCTGGTATTGTAACACTCAGTATGCATCGCACTTTGCCAGTGGAGCAGTGAGTATGGTTCAGTTTAGGCGAATTCTGGATGGTTTCTCAAGTGGAACTTTTGGGGAATGATGTAATCAGATGACCATGTTATTTTAGGGTATGAAACAACTCTTTTAGGGGTTGAAGAGCCCTAGTTTATCAACATATAATTTTGGGGTTGATGTGCCCAAATATGTCTATAACACACGCCAAGTAATTCTTCATGGTTTGAGAGATGTTCATGTTTGAAGTTAGTAACCCTAGTTAGTTGACTAAAACCCTATGGGGTTGTGGCATGGCACTCATAATTGGTTTTGGTCATTGAATAGTCAATAATTAATAATATTTTAAGCTCCTAAAATCCCTCCAACATTCTCTATAGAAGCCCCTCTCAACTCTATAAAAAGAAATCTCATATATCCTCCAAAAGTAGTGAATGTGGCATTTTTGTTATAAATTCATTCTGCGAAGTCTTAGATTCTGAAATTAAAAGCCATTTGATTCGAAATCCTGATGAATTTCGTGACCAAATTTCAGATCTTGCTTTGCTATATTTTCGTAGATATGATCTGTGGAATTTAGGGTTTTTGCAGGCTGTCGAATTTCATCCCAAAGAAGTGACCTTGGGAAAATCATCATAACTCTCTCTCTAAGAAGAGGATTGGAATTCTGTAAAAAGCGGTGGATAGTTCATGGAATGTGATTCTTTTTATATAAATTTCGGAGCTGAATGAGGAAATAGTGACACACGACACGTCGTACAAGTTCGCTCTACTAAAATAGTCCATAATTAGGTCATTGTGAGAGCTTGGGCATAACCTTGCCTTGAAGAATCCAAATCAGGTCAGACCTGTGGCATTGGAAAGAAGACTCAGAGGGCTACTACAAAATTGAAGGTCACATATTGGGGATTTTAAATCACGGTGATACATAAAATTGAATATCGTGCTCCTAGAAGGAAATAAAAACTAGATCAAGTGTTGTCAAGGGGTGCAAAGGACCAAACTTTGTAGGGCAGCAAAGAGAAAGGTGCAGCAAAATGATGTAGCAGAGGTAAGCTACAGGTAAGTATCTTCCGTATATGTATGTTCATCTCTTAATTTCGTTAGGTTCTTTGTATTCTAATTTTTTGTTTTTGTTTAGCACTGACATATGCTCTACAGGATTAGGTAAGTTTTGCTATTATCATGTCATGGGTATTTCCTTGAAGACTTTTTTCGAATATTATATATTCATCAAGAGATGACTCAATGCATAATATAATGTTCTAAATAGTGAGAAAGGGTAGCATGACAAGAGTATCAATCAAGGTGCAAAACAATAGCAAGAAACTGACCACATGAAGTCTTAAAGTGGGAAGCACTACATACAATCATTGTAAAAGTATCATTGTAGAGAGTCATTGTAAAAGCATCATTGTAAAAGTTGTACAAGTGTCTATTTTCCAAGAGTTGAAGAGGTAGTATCGAGAGGTCTAGGATCATCATTAGGTGGTTGTGTCATAGATGGGGTTATGGTCTAGTGTGTCTTCTTCTTCTACATCATTCTATATCATTGTAAAGTGGACCATTTTCCCTGGTAAGTGAGTCCATTCTTCTTTTATTCTTCTATAGGGTGGTAGTGTGGTGCTAGGCTAGTGCATGAAGTCACCAACAGGTTCAAGCTTGTGAAAACATCAGGGTGGTAGGGTGGTGCTAGGGTGCATTGTAGCTCATTGGGTGTTGGAGCATCCGTTCAGTTGACTACTGAATAATCTCGGGTGTTGGAGCATCCATCTAGTGGGAGCTAGAGAAGAATGCTTTTCTAGAATTCTAGGAAGTTGTTGCTTTTATTTCAGTTGGGGTTGAAGATTAAAGAATTTATTAGAAATGCATTCGGTGGTTTTTGAACCGGAGGAGGTTTTCCACCTAAAATCTTTGTGCCTCCTGTGTTCTTTTATTTACTGTTATTACTACATAAACATTAGTAATAATTGAAGATTAACTAATGCTCTGAAAATATTTAAAAGTGCTAATTGCTAAGGAATATTAATTCACCAACCCCCCTGTCAATATTTTCCAACTGTGTCATGGGTGCTCCCACATTCTCTTTAGCATTTGAAAACAATCTATATGCCTCTCTGGTGCGCTTTCTCCCATCTTTTGAAGACTGTTCTTGAGTGGATGTCTCCACTCCCAAATCCTCTACATATAGCTGCTCCACATCAATCTGTGGCTCCACACCCTTAGGAGTTGAAAGCTCCTCAATTACATGTAGCTGAAGCTCCCTCTCAAGGGAGACTCACATGGCCTTCTTCTCTTTGAACGTGACATCCCTGCGAACCACTGTCATCCTATTGGTTGGAAATTACACCCAATAGTTTTGAGGTGTATCATTCTACCCCACAAATATACCCAACTCCATTGTCAGCTCAAGCTTCTTCCATGCATATTTGGTCACATGGAAATATATCGATGACCCAACAATCCTGAAGTGACCAATATCTAGCCTTTTACGAGAATAAGCCTCCTCTAGTGTCTTCATCTCAAGTATCCGATGTGGGCTATGGTTCTAAACATAAACCGTTGTGTTGCATGTGTCAACCCATAAGTGTAGTGGGAGACCCTGATCATGCAACATCGCCCTCGTTTCCTCAACTATGCTTCTGTTCTTCATATACCACCCCATTCTACTGAGGGTTATGGGTTGTAATCAAATCTCATTTAATCCCTTCCATTGCACAGAAGTTCTTAAACTCGTTTGAGACATACTCACCATGATCCAGGTGGATATTGGTGGCCACCTACCTATCTCACATAGACCTCTAGTTAGTTTCATTTGTTTCCTTGTTTATTTCATCATTTACTATTTTTTGCAGTTTTTTGGGTCTTGAACTTCTGGAGCAGTTTTAACCCCCTAAACAACATTTTTTTGAGGTCTACAGCAGGCTCATTGAAAATGGTAGGGACCTACAGAAAAATCTGTAGTAGTCAAAGAGACCTTTCCAACAAGGTATCATATGCGCCAAACAGAGATAATATGAACAATTTATGAGCCCAGGAACTTGGCTACCCAACTAACCCTAACATGGCCCACAAACTCTTGGTGTTACTTCTCCTGGGGTTAGGGTTTTCTTATATTTTCCAATAATAAATAGGCCCTTGAGTCTCATTGTAACACAGTTCAAAGGCATGTAGCCACCACATCTCTTCTCAGAGATAAGCTACCATCGCCCAAGATAGTCTTATTTCCATTCTGTTTGTATGCATATTTCAGTATTTGATATTAATGAAATAAAGTGTTATTTCTACTGAATATTTGTGTTTATGGTCATATATGTAATCATTGCATTCGTGTTTAAATTTGGATCAGTGGTAATAGAGTGGTCTGCTCGTTCTCTATTTTTCTTTTCATGTCCCCAATGAGGTTGGGATATAAGGATTTAGGGCTTGAATTGGTCGAACCTTTGCAAGACCATCCTCACAAATCTAATGGACTCCCATGGCGGAAGAAAATAAAGATGAGAGGGTAGAAGATCCTATCAAAATCTTGCTCGAAGAAGCCCTTGAGCGATAAAGGAACTTGATGATGGAAAACTTTGCCCAAATCCTTTAGTGGCTACCCAAGGGTGACACATCTACTTCTAGCAGCTACTCTAGAAGCGCCACACCCTTTAAAATACAAGTTAACTTTGACATTCCCATATTTGAGGGTTAGATAGATGCAGACGCTATATATAAATGGTTAAATCTTCTAGAAGGATATTTTTCTGTTCATGATTTTTCCAGCTGGGAAAATATTACTTTTGCTCTTCTCAAAGTCATCCCACACATTAAGGACTGGTGGGAAACCTACTAGGAGCAAAAGGATGAAAGTATGCCCTCGCTATTTTCAGCCGCACCCACTTAAGATTCATTCTAGGACGCCATCAAGGAGCAGTACTACCCTATTAGGAGCCATGAGGATAAATATATAAATTGGACCACATTGCGATAGGGAAGGGACCAAGACGTGCCAGAGTTTACCAATATTTTTCATACCCTTAGCACGAAAATGGGTATTAAGGATTTTGGAAAACATTTGGTACTCAAGTACTATGGCTACCTACACAGGTACATCCAGGATGATATGGAGTTCCTGGACATATCCTCTCTTGGCATAGCGTATCTATACACTGTCAATATTGAGCATAAGCTTAAATAGAAAAAGAGAGACTTTGGATGTGTGAATTTGAAGCAAGGGAAAGGCACCCCGAAATTGTAGAGAAAATGGAAAAGCCAAGGTGGGGTGACCTAGGATAACCTACCAAAGCCGCAAGAAAATAACAACACCACAAAGACAAAGAAAGACATGGGAAAGTGGTGTGAGTTCCATAAGAGCTCCAGTCACAACACGAGTGAGTGTCGAGCCAAGCATTCACTGGTGGCCAAGCTGAAGGCTTCTTAGTTTGATGCATGTTCCGACTCTGAATCAGAAGCTGACAAGGGGAATAACAAAGGGAAGCAGATCATTAACATGGATCCCAGTTCCACTGTGGCCACCACCAAGATCCAGAAGAGGGGGAGCGCTTATTCCACTCACAGATGTGGGTGAAGGGTTCTTCATTGCAGTTCATTGTCAACAGCGGTAGCCAAAAGAACTTCATTTTAGTAGAGGTCATGAAGCAATTGGGCCTACTAACTACAACACATCTAGAGCCATACACCATCAAGTGGATTCACCAGGGACGAGATCTCTGCATTAGCCAATAGCGTCGCCTTCCCTACAACATTAAACCCTTCATAGATGAGGTACTATGTGAGGTTTCTCCTCTTAAAGTTTTTGATGTATTATTAGGACAACCATACTTATGAAATCGACATGTTGTATATGAGTCTAGACTTCACTCTATTATTATTTCTTTGGGTACAAAGTTATATAGGATACTGGAGGTAGCACCACCTACCGCCATCTCTTCGATCTTTGCTAAGAAATGCAGTGAGGTCATCTCCTAGACTGGGAAATTTGTTTTCTTTATGATTCAGTCTCAAAGTAAGGGGAAGGTCGTAGCCACGTCCATGGTGCCTAGGAAGGATTCCTCCAAGTAGCAGAAGTAGGTGGATACGGCCATGGAAGAATACAAGGATATCTTCTCCTCACCCACAGGGGTACCCTTGCATTGTCAGGTTAAACATTCAATCAATATGACTCCTAGAGCACCTCTGCCCAACGACCTATATATCGTCACTTCATTCTAGCAAATGAAGAGATCAAGTAGCAAATCCTGAAGTTTCTACAAAAAGGGCACATATTACCAAGTTCCTCAACTTGTGGGAGCCTGATTGTACTAGTACTGAATAAGAACAAAACTTAGAGACTCTACATTATTTTTCAAGCATTAAACAAAATCACTGTTAGGAATAGGTATCCAATCCCATCGATTGATGACCTACTGGACCAACTCAAGGGGGCCAAGTATTTCATCAAGATCAATTTGAAGTCTGGTTATCAGTAGGTTCTAATAGAGCCCACAGATGTATGGAAGACTCCCTTTAAATACAACGAAGTAATTTTTTGAATTGTTGGTTATACACTTGTGGCCCTTCGCCAAATTGTTCATGGTGATTTATCTGGATCGCATTCTCATCTTCAACGAGAGTTGGGAAGAACATTTACAACAGATTCGGCAGATCCTTGAAACCCTTCGATAGCACAAATTGTGTGCGAAATTGGGGAAATTCACCTTTGGCATGAGCCAGGTCCAGTACTTGGGGTACATCATAGATGAGCGTGATGTGCATGTGGACCCGACTAAGATACAAGTCATTCGGGATTGGCTAACCCAGACTACTCTAATGGAGCTTCACAGCTTTTTGGGCCTTGCAAATTTTTATCATAGGTTCGTGTTAGGATTCTCCCATATCACTTGTACTTTGAGTTATATTACTAAGGGCATGGCAAAATTCTTTTTTCCTGGTCCGAGTCCCAACAAAATTTTTTCGTTGAGTTGAATTTCTGCCACTTCTCTACACCGGTACTCACACTACCATACCTTCAACAACCATTTGAAATCAATACAGTCGCCTTAGACTATACTATTGTTGCAGTCCTCACCCACCACGGGCATCCAATGGCCTATCATAGTGAGACACTTTCTGACACAATTCAGAAGTACCCCACCTATGGTAAAAGAATGTATTCCATCATGCAAGTTTTCTAAAAGTGGAAGCACTACATTTTGGGGAAGGAGATGGTCATCCACACTGATCACTGACCTCTTCAGTTTATAAAGACATAGGGGAAGTTACAGAATGATCGTCATTAGAAGTGGTCTACATATATGCAACAATTCCACTTGAACATTAAATACAAAAAGGGAAATACCAATCATGTTGCAGACTGCTTGAGTCTGTCCCCAGTTGCAACACTGACTATTGTTCTCAACTCTTGTGGTCACAAGACCTCTGGATGGCCACAACTATACAAAAATGATCCATAGTTTGCCTCCGCATACCACATTATAGTAGATGGGAACAAAGTTCCTAATTTCCATCTTCAGGACGCATTATTATGATATCTGGGCCATATTTGTGTTCCTTCATGTGAGCGTGCCAAACTAATTTGGGAGGCGCACTACAATTAGATCGTAGGACACTTTGGGGTGGAGAAAATTGTGGTTGTACTACAAAAGTACTTCTATTGGCCAAAACTTCAACTAGATGTTGGGAAATATATCAGATCCTACATTGCCTGTGCCATCGACAAGCCATCCATCAAGAAGTGATGCACGTACACTCCTCTACCTACTCTCAACCAGCCATTGGAATCCATCTCCATGGATTATATGTCTGGCATCCCTTCTATCGGACATAGTAATGACAATGTATTTGTGGTCATGGACATATTTTCTAAGATGGCTATATTGGCAGCCTGCAAGAAGAGTATCATAGTAGAGGACACTACCAAACTCTTCTTTAAATGAGTATGTGTAGAGGACCATTATATCATATCGAGATAGTAGGTTCCTGAGCACATTCTAGTCAAGCCTCTGGAAACTATTGGACACCAAGCTCACCAAGTCGACTACCTTCCATCCCCAGATTGATGGCCAGATAAATGTCGTCAACAGGATGATAGTGCACATACTCCACATGTGCAACTCCAAGCATCCTCAAACCTGGGACAAGTGTCTTCCATATGTGCAACACATTTATAATATATTTCTCCATATCTCGATTGGTCACAGTCCCTTTCAAGCGGGTATAGGATTTCAAACATTGTGTCTGATTGATGTTGCCATGCCTCAGGCAACTACATAGGCCGAATCCACACATGTATCATCCGAGGTGGATAAAGCGACCATATTTATTGAACACATCCAACGCATCCTCTAGTAAGTTCATGACATCTTGGAGAAGTTAAATGCCAAGTACAAGCAACGACATGATCAACATCAGGTGCCACATAAGTTTCAGCTGGGCGACAAAGTCTGGTTGCATTTGTAGAAAGAACACCTTAATAGTGCCCATCGAAAGCTTATACCACTCCAATTGTTGAAATATGGCAACATGAAGATTCCAATTTAATTTATCCTTGAATTAAATTCTGAATTAAAATCAATTTTAGTCATAACAACTACTTGGGAATAACTAATTAATTTGTTTCAAATTAATTAGTTGGAGAAATTCAAGTTAGAAGTCTTTTTGAAGTCATGCAAGAGTTATCTCTTAAATTAAGGAGACAGGATTGAGTTATGTTTGAGTTGTAATTAGTTAACTTAGTTTACTAAGTTAAGTCCACTTAAATTAGTTCCAAACTGTTTGAGGAACTAATAGAGAGTTAACTGTCAATTGATGCATGCATGCACTCAACTAGTGCTACTCCAGTTAACTGAATATTCCCTCATCAGAAACTCATGCATGTCTATTCTGAGAAAGACCTAGCTAAGATTAAAGTCAAGGATAGTGTATTATCAGTTGCATGTGTTTTCTTATAAAGAAAACTCATGCATGCAATCAAGGAATTATCCTTGATTATTGCGTAGTTTTGGAGGAGGATCATCCACTTGGTAGAAAAGGTTTTCCACTTGGTTGAAGGAAAATCATCCCCAAGGAACAACGCAAGGAAATAGGATCTTGGAGGGCAGAGAGGAAAGCAGGAGAGTAGCCAAGATTTCCTGTGAGCATTTGTGAGGATTGTACTGAGAGCTGGCTAGTTGTGAGAGCTAAGGCTTTGTATAATTCCTATGTATTTCCACCTATATGGTAATAAAATAGTGTGGGGTTTTTAGCTGAGGCTTTCCCCAAAGTATTTTCATGTGTATTGTGAGATTGATTCTTCTTCTTCTAGTTATATTATTCAGCTCAATCTTTAAGCTTCCACAAATTGATAGTAGAAGTAGGTTATAGTATTCTGCTTTGATTTATATTGCATTATCGAGTTAACCTACATCATATTTTCTACATGGTATCAGAGCGAGATTTGTAGAAATTTCTACATGGTATTGGAGCTGTGAACAGTATACTGAGAAGAGAATTTGAAGTTTGAAGTTTGGGGTTGCAGGTGCAAATCAAATTCATATCATACTTCAAGGTTGGCCAATGGTGTTCTATGGATTGAGACTCAAGTATGCCTTGGAAGGTAGCTCAAATTACATAGCGTTGAAAGATGGAATGGAGGCTATATTAGAAGTCAATGGCTTGAAGGAATTCATTGATCAAGAAATCCCAAAGCTAGCTTTAACTAATGCACAAGAGTTGGATGAGTGGAAGAAGTGTGTGGTGAAGGCGAGATAAATCATCCTTGAGGGAGTTCGAGACCATATTGTCTCGAGTGTCCATGGGAAGGATACTCCATTTTCAATCTGGAAGACATTGAAGGATGTCTACCAGAATAGTAGTGACCAGAGGAAATTGGTGCTCAAGGATAAGCTTCGAAGAATCAAGATGGAGAAGGGCAATACTATTTGCACATATCTGAACAACTTCACCACCTGTAGAGATGAGCTTGGCAGTGTGGGAATAACTATTGTCGATGATGATATGATGAGCCTCACTCTCCTTTCTCTTCCAAAGAGTTGGAATAGCTACCAGGACTCTGTGAATGGAAGGGAGAAACTACCAGATTGGGAACGACTGTTGTCAGATATTATGCAGGAGGAGATCGGGAGGAGCACATGAGATGGTTCTTCATCCAAGGATGATGATGAAGAAAATATGGCCTTAACAAGTAAGGCAAGGAAAGGGAAGGGGAAGGCTTCCCATTTCAAATTGAATTCTTCTCATGGCGGGAATAAGGGTGACATGTCTAAAGTAAGATGCTTAATTGTCAGGAGATGGGACATTATTCGACTAATTGCCCATCGAAGAAGTCCAAGAAGGGATTCTCAGAAGGATCGGAAGGTGAGGCATTAGCCTCTCAGTTCAAAATGGACTTTACCCTCATTGCATGCATGGTGTCATCGACAATGGGTTGTGTCTGGTATCTTGACAGTGGAGCCTCATTCCACATGACCAGTGATAAAAATTTATTCAGTGCCTTGGAGGAGAAAGACCTCAAGATGCGCATAGAGATGGGTGATGACAGAAGGTATAGTGTTTCAGGAGTGGGCATGGTTGCTTTTTAGAGGGAGCATGGAGCTCCTCTCACCTTGATAGATGTGAAGTATTTGCCTGGACTGAAGAAGAACTTGGTATCGATCGCAATGTTTAAGGACAAAGGCTACGATGTTGTCTTTAGTAAAGGAAAGGCATTCATAAGACACATAGCCATGGGTCAGATGAAGAGGATAGGGATTTGGGTGAAGAATCTCTATAAACTAGAGGTAGATGATTGTGTAGCATTGAGTACGAAAGCAAAATTGGTGCAAAGCTAAGACATTGGCGAGTTGTGGCATAGGCGGTTGGGCCATTTGCATCATGGGGCTTTGAAGATAATGTAGTAGATATCTACAAGACTTTCCAAAGGTAAACTTGAGCAAGTTGACACATGAAAAGGTTGTACCTTGGGAAAGTACACCAATTTTTCCTTTCAAGATTGAGACAGTTGAGCAGAGGCTATCTTAGAGTGAGTTCATACTGATGTGTGTGGACCATTCTCGACAGCATCCATAACAAAGCAAAGGTATTATGTGATTCTAATTGATGATTATTCTCATAAATGTTATATTTATTTCATACAGAAGAAGGACCAAACCTTCACAAAGTTTTTTGAGGTCAAAGCTTTGGTCAAGAAAGAGTCAAGGAAGAAGATCAAGGACATGAGAAGTGACAATAGTGGAGAATATGTCTCTCAAGAGTTTAATGAGTTTTGTGCAGCAGAAGGAATTAAACGAGAGTTGACTGCACCTCATAACCCACAGTATAATGGGGTGGCCGAGAGGAAGAACAGACCTATTATAGGGGTAGCACGGGAAATGTTGCATGACCAAGGCCTACCACTTCACTTGTGGGCTGAGGCATGCAACATAGCGGTATATTTGCAAAATAAAGGCCTGCATCACATACTTGGGATGAAGACATGAAAGGAAGATTTCTCCTATAAGAGACCAGATGTGGGTAACTTTAGGATCTTTGGCTCATTGGTATATTTCCATGTGATAAAGGATGCATAGAAGAAGCTTGAGCCGACAGTAGAGTTGGGGATATTTGTGGGGTACACTGATACAACTCACAACTATCAGGTGTACTTGCCTACCAGTGGGAGGACAATGGTTCACAGAGATCTCAAGTTTGATGAGAAGAAGGCCATGTGAGTTTCCCTTGAGAGGGAGCTCCAACTATAGGCTATGGAGGAACTCTTGGTTCCTAAGGAGGAGGATCCTCAAACTGATGCAAAGTAGCCGCATGTAGAGGTTCTAGGAGTGGAGACATCCACTCAAGTAGAGTCTTCCACAGATGGATGGAAGCACACAATTGAAGTTGACAGATTGTTGGAGGATGCGAGAGAGAATGTGGGAGCACCATCTTCTCAACGCAGACAGAGAAGGTCACCTGCGAGGTGCAGTAGTCAATTTGGGTTGATGCTACAATGGAGGAGTATGACTCCATAGTTCGTAACAACGTTTCGAACGTGGATCCGAGACCGGAGAACAAGTCACTTGTGAGTTCTTGTTGGCTTTGCAAGGTAAAGCAAGCTACTAATGGTAGTGGGGAGAAGCATAAAGAAAGATTTGTTGCCCCTAGCTTTTCACAAGTTGAGGAGATTGACTATAATGAGACTTTTTCTCCTGTCATAAGGTACTCATCTATCAGATCTATGTTGGTAGTATCAACACATATGGGTTGGAATATCCATCAGATGTATGTGAAGACTGCATTCCTAAATGGCTAGATTAAGGAAGAGGTGTACATAGAGCAGCTGGAAGGTTTTGAGACCTTCGATCATGAGTCGCATGTGTGTCAACTCAAGAGAGAATTGTACGTGCTAAAGCAAGCACCTCATGCTTGGTACACCAGGATAGACAACTACTTCATCGAGTTGGGATTCACAAAGAGTGAAGCGGATGAAATCCTGTACCACTTCATGGTGAAAGGTAAGAAGTTGATCATCGTACTTTATGTTGATGATCACATATTTACTGGTGATGATCATTTGATCATCACCAGTAAATATGTGATCATCAACATAAAGTACGATGAAATGGGTCTCATGCATTACTTCCTTGGCATGGAAGTGTGGCAGAAGGATGGTGAGTTGTTTGTGTCTTAGGGCAAGTATGCCAATGAGATACTCAGGAGATTCTACATGGAGAAGTTCAAGACCATGCAGACTCTTCTAGCAGGTAACTGGAGGAATAAGGATGCTACTTCAAGAGAAGTGGTAGATGCTACTGTGTACAAGCATCTTGTGGGTTCACTGGTGTACTTAGTGAACACATGACCAAATTTGTGCTATGCAATGAACCAACTGAGTCAAGTGATGGTTCAACCTATCAAGATATTTTGGAAGGCGACAAAGCATGTATTGAGATACCTCAGAGGCACATCTCAATATGGATTATGGTACAGACAGATAGAGCGAGTGAAGCTATAGGGATTCACTGATGCAAATTGGGCAAGGAATCCATCAAATCGGAAGAGCACATCAGGAGGGATTTTCAACCTTGGGTCAACAGCAGTTTCTTGGTACAACAGAAAACAGAGGTTGGTTGCACTCAACTCAGTAGAGGTAGAATACATGGCTGCAAGTCAGGCGGCATGTGAGGCCATCTGGATGCGGAAAATCCTAGTTGGTTTGTTTAATCAGAGGATGGCTCCAACTGTGATCTATTGTGATAATTAGACTTGTATCAAACTCTGTAAGAATCCAACATTTCATGATAGGTACAAGCACATCGACATCCGATATCATCATCTCAAATACTGTGTAGCAAGGAGGATCGTGTTGTTGCAGTATATTTCGACAGAGGAGCATGATAATGACATTTTGACAAAGGCATTGTCAAAGTGTAAATTCGAGTTCCATAGAGACAGGATCAGGGTGGCAGATAATCCCTTTCTTGTTGAGAGGGAGTGTTGAAATATGGCAACAAGAATATTCCAATTTAATTTGTCCTTGAATTAAATTTTGAATTAAAATCAAATTTAGTCATAATAGCTAGTTGGAAATAATTAATTAATTTGTTTCAAATTAATTAGTTGGAGAAATTCAAGTTAGAAGTCTTTCTGAAGTCATGCAAGAGTTATCCCTTAAATTAAGGAGATAAGATTGAGTTATATTTGAGTTGTAATTAGTTAACGCAATTTACTGAGTTAAGTTTAGTTAAATTAGTTCCAAACTATTTAAGGAACTAATAGAGAGTTAACAGTCAATTGATGCATGCATGCACTCAACTAGTGCTACTCCAGTTAACTAAAGATTCCCTCATCAGAAACTCATGCATGTCTATTCTGAGAAAAACCCAGTTGAGATTAAAGTCAAGGACAGTGTACTATTAGTTGCATGTGTTTTCTTATAAAGAAAACTCATTCATGCAATCAAGGAATTATCCTTGAGTATTGCGTAGTTTTGGAGCAGGAACATCCATTTGGTAGAAAAGGTTTTCCACTTGGTTGAAGGCAAATCATCGACAAGGAACAACGCAAGGAAATAGGAGCTTGGAGGGCAGAGAGGAAGGTGGGAGAGTAGCCAATATTGCTTATGAGCATCTGTGAGGATTGCACTGAGAGTTTTCTAGCTTTGAGAGCTAAGGCTTTGTATAATTCCTATGTATTTCCACCTGTATGATAATACAATAGTGTGGGGTTTTTAGCTGAGGCTTCCCCCAAAGAATTTTCATGTGTATTGTGCGATTGATTCTTCTTCTTCTGGTTATATTGTTCAGCTCGATCTTTAAGCTTTCGCAAATTTATAGTAGAAGTAGGTTACAGCATTCTACTTTAATTTATATTGCATTATCAGGTTAACCTACATCAGATTTTCTACACCGATATGGTCCTTACGCCATTACCAGGGCTTTGGGATAAAATTATTTCTAGGTTAGGATTCCCCCATTCATTGGTCTGCACCAAGTGTTCAATGTGCACCGCCTTCGACCATACTTCCCACCATTATTGGACACTTCAGACATTGCAGAACAACTCAAACCAACAGAGTTAAATCCAAACTGCATGGAAAATTCCCCAACTAATCAGATTAGGGACACTCATGTCAAGAACACTCTCCATTAGAATATCCAACTATATTGGGTTGCCAAAGCTAGCCAACTCCTGCACCAAGGCAAGTGGCTCATGAGGGACCAGGTTCAACTAAAATTTCCTCACCACATGGAGGATTTGCATGCAATGGGGACCATTGATTCCCAAGGGGGGAGGAATGATCTAGGTGGATGTTGGTGTCCATCCACTTATCCCACCTCGACCTTCAGTCAGTTTCATTTATTTCCTTTTTTATTTCAACATTTACTATTTTTAGCAATTTTTCAAGTCCTGAACTTCCAGAGTAGTTTTGACCCCGTAAATGACGTTTTTTTGAGGTCCGCGGTAGCCTTATAGCCATGGGTAGGGGCCTACAGTAAAATATCTAATACTTGGAGAGTCCTTTACAACAAGGTATTACACATTCCAAACAAAGATAATATGACCAAGTTATGACCCCTGGAAGTTGGCTTCCCAACTAACCCCAAGGAGGCCCACAAACTCTTAGCGTTACATTTCCTGGGTTAGGGTTTTGATTTTTTAGGGTTTTCTCATGTTTTCCAATAATAAATAGGCCCTTGAGCCTCATTATAACATAGTTCAAATGCATGTAGCCACCACATCTCTTCTTAGAGATAAGCTACCATCGATCGAGCTAGTCTTATTTCCATTCTGTTTGGAAGCATATTTTAGTATTTGATATTAATGGAATGAAGTGTTATTTCTACTACATTTTGGGTTTATGGTTATATCTATAATTTTTTGTGTTCCTGTTTAAATTCAGATCACACCACCATTATCACTTTGTAGATCTTTAACCTTCTTGCTCGACTCTTTCTCCACCAATGCTTTAAACTCATAAAGCTTTGTGAAGGTTTGATCCTTTTTTTGCATAAAAAAAATTCCAGCATTTTCCAGAAAAGTCATCAAAAAATATAACATAATACTTGTGTTTGGCCATGGATTCTGTCAAGAATGGTCCGCACACATCTGAATGGACCCACACTAGAATAACCTCTACTTGATTGTCTCTGTTGTGAAAGGAAGACTTGGTGTATTTACCCAAAGTACACCCCTTGCATGTATCAAATTGCTCTAGTGTACCATTGGGAAAACCACTGGAGATCTATTGCATTATCTTTAAAGGCCCATGATGCAATTGACTCATTCACCTATGCCACAACTCACCAATATATTGGCTCTGCACCATCTCTGGTTTCGTTCTCAAAGTAGCACAATCCTCTACCTCCATATTTTCTGCTGACAGTTATGGGGTGTTGTCAACTCTCGTTTAATCCCTTTCGTTACACAGAAGTTCTTAAACTCATTTCAGAAATACTCACCATCGTTATCACTCCTTAGATATTTAACCTTATTGCTCAAATCTTTCTCCACTAATGCTTTAAACTCACAAAACTTTGTGAAGTTTTGATCCTTTTTATGCATAAAAAATATCCAACATTTTCGATAAAAGTCATCAACAAATATAACATAATACATGTGTTTGGCCATGGATGTTGTCGAGAATGGTCCCAATAGGTGGAGCAGTCCACTCGGATGTGGCAGTCACATCATACAAGGTAAGATAACACGTACAACACTCATAGATTAGTCTAAGACAAGTGTGACAGTTGTTATAGGAAGGTTGAAATGAAAGGTCTGTCTGATGTCCAGCAGAGCAGTCGACACAGACAGTGACAACATTAACAACATATGCAACACATTAACAATAAGATTCATATAATTTCATATGAATCAGTTCATACACAAGTACATAAGTTAAACAACACATATCATTAAAGCAACCGAAGCAGTCGAACTACAATAACAACATATGCGTGAAAATTTGCTGAAAATAGTAAATGTTGAAATAAAAAAGGAAATAAATGAAACTGACTGAAGGTCGAGGTGGGATAAGTGGATGGACACCAACATCCACCTAGATCATTCCTCCCCCCTTGGG
>Ga0115851_100101_pt2 | contig 23357 bp, 32 predicted proteins | sample InSIn2gowninarea_FD_83865 | JGI IMG/M metagenome (GOLD analysis project Ga0115851, IMG submission 83865)
TAGGGTTGTGTATGTAATTTGTATTTTGGTGGATTGTTGTGGCAGACCGCCGTGCGCTCTTGCACGGGCAGGCACCCTCCTATTTTATTAACGCCAGTAGAGCGCGGCTCCCGGTCATGTAAACTCACATTATATAATAAAAGATTGTTTTTTTATATTGCCGAGTTGTATTATTATCTTTATATTGTTGATGGTTTCCACACATTAATAATATGAATTCATGTTTATTATGAATTGTTAAGGCATAGTTCGTAAAGTTAATTAACGATGGAACAAGTTATTAACTTAGGTGGTGCCGCACCTGGCCAATTTATGGAAAAAATAATTGGGAGCGTGACAGGTGGTATCAGAGCAGCTAATCCCGGTGTTGAAGCTGCTGTGCACTTTCAACGAAGTGAAGGTGGTATGGTGAAGCCTGATAGAGCTGGGTTGCTCATGACAGGTGAAGCCGATACAGGTAAAGTTATGGAGAAATCGTGGATGAACAGTCTGGGTTTCGTGGAATTGATGGTCCATGGCAAGACCATTCAAGCTCTGGTGGACATGGGAGCCACTCATAACTTTATGACGACACGGTTGGCAAAAGAGGCTGGACTGATGATCTCCCCATCGAATATGGAGGTCAAGGTAGTGAACTCTAGAGCTAAGGTGGCAGGTTTGGTACACGAAGTACCTGTACAGATGAAAGACTGGAAGGGTCAGTTGGACTTCACAGTGATGGAGATGAACGACTTTGATATGATACTTGGACAAGATTTCTTGAAGGAAAACAAGGCTATTGTTGTCCCCTTTTGTGATGAGGTGGTGCTAGTTGGACAGACATGAACTTGGACTTTGCCCACTCATAGCAAAGGGTGGAAGTCAAGGTGCAGCATGTTTCTGCACTGAGTTTGGAGAGGGCTATGAAGGACTCAAATATGGAGACATATGCGGTGATGTTCAAGGATGTTGAAGGTGATGGAGTGGGGACGCCTGTTCCAGCTGAGATATCTGATGTGCTGACCAAATATGTGGATTTGATGCCTGATGATCTACCGAAGAAACTTCCACCAAGGCGTGCAGTAGACCATAGCATTGAGCTTGAGCCAGGAAAGCAACCCCAGGCTAAAGCACCTTATCATTTATCAGGGCCCGAGTTGGAGGAATTGAAATGAGAGTTAAAGGAGTTAACTGATGCAGGTTTCATTAGACCTTCAAGGTCCCCTTATGGAGCTCCAGTATTATTCCAGCAGAAGAAGGATTCGAATGAGCTACGGATGTGCTGTGATTATCGTGCATTGAACAAGCAGACGGTAAAGAACAGGTATCCTTTGCCATTGGCTACTGATTGCTTTGAAAATCTTGCAAAAGCCCGAGTGTTTTCCAAGCTGGACTTGAGGCATGGATATTATCAGGTGCAGATAGCTGAAGGAGACGAGAAGAAGACCGCGATAGTAACAAGGTATGGTAGCTTTGAGTTCCTTGTTATGCCATTCGGGTTGTGCAATGCTCCTACTATGTTTTTCACTTTGATGAATGATGTTCTACAACCATACTTGGATTCTTTCGTAGTAGTATACTTGGACGATATAGTGGTGTTCAGTGACAACATGGAGGATCATAAGAAGCACTTGGCAATGGTGTTTGAGGCACTGAGGACAAATCAGTTGTTCTTGAAGAAGTCTAAGTGTGTGTTCGCTTAGACCGAGATTCCGTTCCTTGGGCATATTGTTGGTCAAGGGTACATACGGATGGAGCCAAGTAGGGTGAAGGCGATCGAGGATTGGGTTGAACCAAAGAATGTCCATGAGATGAGGGTGTTCTTGGGCATGACCAACTACCAACGGAAGTTTGTGGAAGGGTACTCCAAGGTGACATCGGCACTGACCTACCTATTGAAGAAAGACAAGAGGTGGAATTGGATGGATAAATGTCAAGTGGCATTTGATGACTTGAAGAAGAGGATGGTTACAGCACCGATACTGAAGTTGCCTGACTTCTAGAGACCATTTGAGGTGCACACTGATGCTTCAGATTTTTCCATAGGAGGAGTTCTTATGCAGGATGGGCATTCGGTGGCGTACGAGAGTCGGAAGTTGCAGGATAGAGAATGAAGGTATCTGGTTCATGAGAAGGAGATGACTGCGATCATTCACTGTCTTCATGTGTGGAGGCATTACCTGATTGGGAAGCCATTTGTTGTCAAGACTGACAACGTTGCAGTAAGTTATTTTGCATCACAACCGAAGCTTTCTGCGAAGCAAGCTCATTGGCAGGACTTCTTGGCAGAATTCAACATGACTATCGAGTATAGACCGGGTAGACACAATGCGGTAGTAGATGCCCTTAGTAGGAAGGGACAGCTTGCAGCATTGGAGGAGGAAGAAGACCAGGCAGCTAGGAGTAGGAGTCGAGTTCAGATGTCGGAAGAGATGCAAAACAAGATCAAGGAAAGTGTTGAAACTGATACTTTGGTGCAGAATATAGTGAAGCAGATAAAGGAGGGGAAGACATGAAAGTTCTGTCTATGAGATGGGTTCTTGTTCTTTGGAAACCGACTCTATGTTCCAAAGTCATCTGGGCTCAGGAGGCACCTTTTGAAGGAGTGCCACGACTCATCGTGGGTTGGCCACCCAGGGCAACGTCGTTCTTTGGCATTGTTGGAGAGAGGATTCTTTTGGGAGAAGATGTGAGAGGATGTGGAGGAGTATGTACATACGTGCATCATTTGTGAGCAGGACAAATCAGATACTCAGAGGCAAGGAGGACTATTGCAGCCTTTACCGATTCCAGAGAGGCCATGGATGAGTGTCTCGATGGAATTCATCACTTAGTTGCCACAGGTTCATGGGTATAATGGAATCATGGTCGTGGTTAATCGTTTTTCCAAGTATGCTATTTTTGTTCCTACAAAGATACCTTGTGGAGCCGAGCGGACTGCGAAGTTGTTCTTTAAGAACATAGTGAAGTATTGGGGGATGCCATTGAGCATTGTGTTGGATAGAGATCTGTGTTTTACAGGTAGATTTTGGACCACATTGTTCAAGTTAGTCGGGACGGAGTTATTGATGAGTTCGAGCTACCATCCATAGACAGATGGGCAGACTGAGAGGATCAACGCATTGCTGGAGGACTACTTGCGACACTATGTGACGGCTGATCAGAAGAATTGGCCCAAACTCTTGGATATTGCTTAGTTTAGCTACAATATTCAAAAGAGTTCCACGACGGGGTACAGTCCATTTGAGTTGGTGAATGGGCAGATGCCGGTTGCACCGCATACCGTAGTGACGGGAGGCTTCTTGAGAAGTCCTCATGCGAGGAAGTTCATGAAGGCTTGGGAGGAGACCTTGGAGTTAGCACGGTTACGCTTGCACGATGTTGCAAAGCGGATGAAGAAGTATGTTGATCGTGGAAGATGGGAAGCACAGTTCAGTGTGGGAGATATGGTGTTTCTCAGGATTACCGGGGAGCAGTTTCAGCCAGCCAAGGGGACTACAGGAAAACTGACATGGAAGTATGAGGGACCATTTCGAGTGAAGAAGAAAGTGGGGGAAGTTGCTTATGAGCTAGAACTTCCACACCATATGCACATGAAGCACCCTGTTTTTCATGTGAGTCAGTTGAAGAGATGTCGACTTCATTCAGACCATCCAGAGAGGGTTGAACCACCGAGAGGACCAGCCGGAATTATGGACAGACCAGGACTAGAGTTGGAGAAGCTTGGGAATCTCAGAACTAGGGGAATTGGTTGCCACATATGACGGGAATTTCTTTGCAGATGGAAGAATGCACCGGAGGAAGAGAGTTGGGAAACGGAGGACTCGCTTTAGAGATGGAAGGACAAGATCGAGAAGTACGACAGGAAATTGAGGAGGAAGGTAGGATTGTCGAGGACGACAATGACTTCTGGTGGGGGAGGATGTAACGCCCTGCGGTTGTGCACCGGTGCACGCTCCCTCCCATCGTGAAAAACGACTAAGTATGAAACGGGCGCTCCATGAGTGACGAGGCATTTGCGAAGTGCGCGCGCGAATATGGAGAGAGCTCGCATATATATATGGTGAACAAGTGGTTCATCTATGTGTTCAAGCTGACTAAGAGCGCACCCACACATCAGGTGAGCCGACGGTGAGGAGGAGCGTTTGGTGGGCAAAACGTTATGTGTTTTGGAGGTTGGCCAAATGGTAACGGGACTACCATGTGCACGTATAAAAAGAGGGAACGCATGGTCATTTGGACAACGAACTCTCGTCGCATTCTCATCGCACAAGAGATTGCACAGGTTTACCGTAGCTCGAGTAGGGATGAGCCCGCCGAGCCTGGCGAGGGTCGTGTAGAAATTGTAGTGGTGCGCACGGGTGCCCACACCGCCATACACTTGGATTGGGTTGAGGCTTGGGCACGGGTCGTGCACGGGTGCGCCCGCCCATCCAACGCTAGGGTTGTGTATGTAATTTGTATTTTGGTGGATTGTTGTGGCAGACCGCCGTGCGCTCTTGCACGGGCGGGTGCCCTCCTATTTTATTAACGCTGGTAGAGCGCGGCTCCCGGTCATGTAAACTCACATTATATAATAAAAGATTGTTCTTTTATATTGCCGAGTTGTATTATTATCTTTATATTGTTGATGGTTTCTACACATTAATAATATGAATTCATGTTTATTATGAATTGTTAAGGCGTAGTTCGTAAAGTTAATTAATGATGGAACAAGTTATTAACTTAGGCAGTGCTGCACCCGGCCAATTTATGGAAAAAAGAATTGGGGGCGTGACAGCTGGCCATGAAGGGGAACCTCCGCGTAGCTAGTTAGCAGGCTGAGGTCTCGTTCGTTATCATAATTAACCAGACGAATCGCTCCACCAACTAAGAACGGCCATGCACCACCACCCATAGAATCAAGAAAGAGCTCTCAATCTGACAATCCTTACTATGTCTAGACCTGGTAACTTTCCCCATGTTGAGTCAAATTAAGCAACATGCTCCACTCCTGGTGGTGCCCTTTCGTCAATTCCTTTAAGTTTCAGCCTTGCAACCATACTCGCCCTGGAACCCAAACACTCTGATTTCTTAGAAGGTGCTGGCAGAGTCCTTAGAGCAACATCTGCTGATCCCTGGGTTGACATCGTTTATGGTTGAGACTAGGATGGTATCTGATCATCTTTGAGCCCCCAAATTTCATTATTGATTAATGAAAACATCCTTGGAAAATTCTTTCGCAGTGGTGTGTCTTTCATAAATCCAAGAATTTCACCTCTGACAATGAAATACGAATGCCCCCGACAGTCCCTATTAATCATTACTCCAGTCCCAAAGGCCAACACAATAGGACTAGACTCCTATCATATTATTCCATGCTAATGTATTCACAACATAAGCTTGCTTTGAGCACTCTAATTTTTTCAAAATAACAGTGCCAGAATCGCGATCCAGCCAGTTAAGGCCAGGAGCACGCCGCCGACAAAAGGGACGGAAGGGTAGGTGCACACCGAGTAGGTGGACCATCCTTTATGACCCAAGATCCAACTACGAGCTTTTTAACTGCAACAAATTAAATATACGCTATTGGAGCTGGAATTACCACAACTGCTGGTACCAGACTTTCCCTCCAATGGATCCTCATTAAAGGATTTAGATTGTACTCATTCCAATTACCAGACTCGATGAGCCCAATATTGTTATTTATTGTCACTACCTCCCCATGTCAGGATTGGGTAATTTGCATGCCTGCTACCTTCCTTGGATGTGATAGCCGTTTCTCAGGCTCCCTCTCTGGAATCAAACCCTAATTCTCTGTCACCCATCACCACCATGGTAGGCCTCTATCCTACCATCGAAAGTTGATAGGGCAGAAATTTGAATGAAGCATCGTCAGCACAAGGGCTATGCGATCCGTCGAGTTATCATGATTCACCGGAGAAGTACGCAAGCCCATGCCAGCCTTTTATCTAAAGAATTCATCCCTTCCAAAGAGTTAGGACTTGGTGCACATATTAGCTCTAGAATTACTACAGTTATCCGAGTAGTATGGTACCATCAAAAAAACTATAACTGATTTAATGTGCCATCCGCAGTTTCACAGTCTAAATTAGTTCATACTTAGACATGCATGGCTTAATCAATATGACTACTGGAAGGATAAACCAGGTAGCACCCTCCCACTTCAAAGGGAATTCTAGGTGCTCTCTTAACAAGAGCCAACCTGAACATCCCATCAAGTCAAAAAGATGTAAAAATATCATGTAAAACTTTTATGACTTACACCTCATGCATCCCAAGAAGGAAGCACACACAACATGCCAAGGACATGGTGAAAAAAAGGGCACACTTGCCGAGCCACAACACACCAAGGCCACTCCGTAGTTCGTAGCCAACAAGAAAACGAGTGATCACTCCCCCACTCCCTTAGAAATGCCTCCAAAGGCCTCCATGCCCCGCACCGAGGCCACCTAGGAGTCCACCTGGACAACAGCAACGGTGGACCTCGATCATAAAATTGCCTATGGTAGCCTTGATGCAAAGGAAACAAATGGAGAACGACCAATCACGCAACCTCTATATTATAAATGAGCCACAACCCTCCCCACCCCGCACCGAGGCCACCTCGAAATCCACCCGGACAGCAGCAACGATGGACCTCGATCTCCCGACCACCTACGGCGGCCTCGATGAGAAGGAAAAGGAAGGAAATAAAAAGAGGACGACCAACCACACAAATCCTATCATAGAAAGGCCACACAAACCTCCTCGCCCTGCACCGATGCCACCTAGGAGTCCACCCCGACAGCAGCAACAGTGGACCTCGATTGGATGATTGCCTGTGGTAGCCTCAACACAAAGGCAAGTGAAGGAAATCATACAAGACAAATCGAGACTGCAACTTCCCTTATAAATGCCCCCCAACCCACCCCTCCCCGCACAGGGGCCACCTAGGAGTCCACTCAGACAACAACAAACATGGATCTCGATCGCATGATTGCATGCGGTAGCCTCAATGCAGAGGAAATGAAAGGAAATAAAAACAATACCAACTAAGCCCACAACCTCTCTTAGAAATGCCCAACGACCCTCCACGCCATGCACTGAGGCCACCTAGAAGTCCACCTGGACAGCAAAAATGGTGGACCTCGATCACTTAACTGCCTGTGGCAAGCACGATGTGGAGGAAAAGGAAGGAAATAAATGCAAATCAAGAGGCTCGCTACACAATACAAGAACACATATCCAAATAGGAGGAGGGATCAGGCAGCTCCGCACCCCACGCACCCTACATACAGGCAACCTAGGAGATTTCCCACAACTTTACCGACTTGACGATGAATAATTTCCCCTACGGCCACCTCCACGCAAAGGAGGGAGGTCAAAGCATTGCACCTCGAAATCCTTCTTCCATATAGTCCCGAAAATCGATGTAGTAGCAAGCCTCTTCCCCGTTGGACCATGAGCACATACACAATTGAAACAACAAGTTCCCCCCATCCCTCCCCTCCCCTCCCCACAGAGAGGCCACCTAGGAGTCCACCCGGACAGCAGCAACGATGGACCTCGATCGCATTATCACCTGCGGTAGCCTCAATGCAAAGGAAACAGAAAGAAACAAAACATCAAGACCAACCGAGCCCACAACCTTTCTTAGAAATACCCCTCGACCCTCCATGCCACGCACCAAGGCCACTTAGGAGTCCACCCAGACAACAGCAACAATGGACCTCAATCACTTGACCGCCTTCGGTAACCACGATGCAAAGGCAAAGGAATGGAATAAATGCAAATCAAGAGTCTCGCTACACAATACAAGAACATATCCAAACAGGAGGGGGGATCGGGCAGCTCCGCACCCCACGCACCCTACGTACAGGCAACCTAGGAGATTTCACACAACTTTACCTACCGGATGATGAATAATTTTCCCCTATGGCCACCTCCATGCAAAGGAGGGAGGTCGAAGCATTCCACCTTGAAATCCTTCTTCCAGATAGCCCCCACCATCGATGTAGCAAGCCTCATCCCTGTTGGACCATGAGCGCATACACAATTGAAAGAACAAGTACCCTCAACGCTCCCCTCCCCTCCCCATAGAGAGGCCACCTAAGAGTCCACCTGGATAGCAGTAATGATGGACCTTGTTCACATGATTGCCTGCAGCAGCCTCAATGCAAAGGAAACGAAAGGAAACAAAACAACAAGACCAACCGAGCCCACAACCTCTCTTAGAAATGTGCCCCCCGACCCTCCACGCCATGCATTGAGGCCACCTAGGAGTCCACCCGGACAGCAGCAATGGTGGACCTTGATCACTTGACCACCTGCAGAAACAGTGATGTGAAGGCAAAGGAAGGAAATAAATGCAAATCAAGAGGCTTGCTACACAATACAAGAACATATCCAAACAGGAGGAGGGATTAAGCAGCTCCGCACCCCACGTACCCTATGTACAGGCAACCTAGGAGATTTCCCATAGCTTTACCGACTGGACGATGAATAATTTTCCCTTATGGCCACCTCCACGCAAAGGAGGGCGGTCAAAGCATTCCACCTTGAAATCCTTCTTCCAGATAGCCCCCACCATCGACATAGCAAGCCTCCTCCCCATTGGACTAGGAGTGCATGCACAATTGAAACAAAAAATGCCCATAAACGTTGTGACTTAACATTTCCAACCACAAAAGCCTGCCACGGACGCAAGATACAAGGGAAAATCCAACCCCTCAATCAAACATATGGGCCAACACATCTATCAAAAACCTCAAAGGCAACGCAACCACGAACGATGTGCACTTTGAGAGGAATGCCAACCCTTGAATTTACAATAAGGAGAACAGCACCTCACATCGCCCAATGGAAAAAGCAAGCAAGAGGGAGGGTAGGTGATTTACAACCCAAACCCTTCCATGTCCCTCTTAAATGTATGCATCTCAACCGACAATGCCAACATGGAAAGAGTACAAGCACAAGACACCGGCACCATAAACAACCAAACAATGAAGAGGCTAGCCATCATAAGGAGCGACACCACAATAACCCATACAACTCCCAAAACTTGGAGTAGAAGAGGAATTGTTCACATATTCCTCCCGGGACAAGCATGACCAACATTACCGCTCATGCGCTACCAAGTGGGTATGGAGAGAAGATGAAAATCAGCCACCCTACAAACGACCCAAGGCCATTCTTGAGGAAAACGTGAAAATCCAACTCAATTACCAACCCACCTTTCACACGAAAAGCAAAACCCTCTGCACCAAATAGGGAGGAGGTGATCAATATAATGGGGAGCCAATTTGACTGGAGCCACACATGGCTACCTAGCCCAATCAAAATTTTCTATTCACAAAAACCGAGGGGCATGATATCGACATAGGCATGATGTAGTTTTGGGGCTTCCATTTGGGACCACACCAATGAAGGCTCAAAGGAGCACCGAGCAAACCTTTAACATTCTTATCATTGGGATGGGAAAGAGGGATAGGGACGAGCATGGCCCACATTACCGCTCATGTGCTACCAAGTGGGGATGGAGAGAAGACGAAAATCAGTTGCCCTATGAATGACCAAAGGCCATCATTCGGGCAAACCCGACAAAGCAACTCAATGACCAACCCACCTTTCACACGGAAAGAAAACCTGTCACCGGTATCATCTAGAGGGGCACGAGGGGACCAGGACGAGCCAAGGAGCCACAACACAACAACGCATACAACGCCAAGAACTTAGAGAGCAGAAGGGGAATTGTTCACATATGCCTCCCGGGACAAGCATGGCCAAAATTACCGCTCATGCGCTACTGAGTGGGGATGGAGAGAAGATGAAAATCGGACACCCTACAAACGACCCAAGGCCATAATTCAGGCAAACTCGAAAACACAACTCAATTACCAACCCACCTTTCACACGAAAAGAAAACCTGTCGCTGGTATCATCTAGATGGGCACAAGGGGACCAAGATGAGCCAGGGATCCACACCAAAACAGCGCATACAGCTCCAAGGACTTGGAGAGGATAAGGGGAATTGTTCACATATGCCTCCGGGGATGAGCATGGCCAACATTACCGCTCATGCGCTACTAAGTGGGGATGGAGAGAAGATGAAAATCAGTTGCCCTACAAATCACCCAAGGCCATCGTTCAGGCAAACTGGAAAACACAACTCGATTACCAACCAACCTTTCACATGGAAAGAAAACCCATCGCTAGTGTCATCTGGAGCAGCACGAGGGGGACCAAGACGAGCCATGGAGCCACACCAGACCAAGACGAGCCAGGGATCCACACCACAATAGCCCATACAGCTCCAAGGACTTGGAGAGGAGAAGGTCAATTGTTCACATATGCCTCCCAGGATGAGCATGGCCAACATTACCGCCCATGTTCTACCGAGTGGGGATGGGGAGAAGATGAAAATTGGCCACCCTACAAATGACCCAAGGCCATCGTTCGGGAAAACGCGAAAATGCAACATGATTACCAACCCACCTTTCACATGAAAAGAAAACCCATCGCTGGTATCATCTAGAGGGGCACGAGGGGACCAAGAAGAGTCAGGGAGCCACACCACAACAACCCATACACAACTCCAAGGACTTAGAGAGCAGAAGGGGAATTATTCACATATGCCTCCCGGGATGAGCATGGCCAACATTACCGCTCACGCGCTATTGAGTGGGGATGGAGAGAAGATGAAAATCGGCCACATTACAAACGACCCAAGTCCATCGTTCGGAAAAATGCTAAAACACAACTCGATTACCAACCCACCTTTCACACGGAAAGAAAACCTGTCGCTAGTATCATCTGGAGGGGCATGAGGGGACCAAGACGATCCAGGGAGCCACACCACAACAACCCATGCACAACTCCAAGGTCTAAGAGAGCAGAAGGGAAATTATTCACATATGCCTCCTGGGATGAGCATGGCCAACATTACCGCTTATGCACTACCAAGTGGGGATGGAGAGAAGATGAAAATCGACCACCCTACAAATGATCCAAGGCCATCGTTCGGGAAAACATGAAAACACAACTCGAATACCAACCCACCTTAAACATGGAAAGAAAACCCATCACTGGTATCATCTGGAGGGGCACGAGGGGACCAAGATGAGCCAGGGAGCCACACCACAACAATCCATGCACAACTCCAAGGACTTAGAGAGCAGAAGAGGAATTGTTCACAAATGCCTCCCAGGATGAGCATGGCCAACATTACCGCTCATGCGCTACTGAGTGGGGATGGAGAGAAGATGAAAATCAGCCACCCTACAAATGATCCAAGGCCATCGTTTGAGAAAATTTGAAAACACAACTAAATTACCAACCCACCTTTTCACACGGAAAGAAAACCCGTCGCTGGTATCATCTGGAGGGGCACAAGGGGACGAAGACAAGCCAGGGAGCCACACCACAACAACCCATGCACAACTACAAGGACTTAGAGAGAAGAAGGGGAATTGTTCACATATGCCTCCCGAATGAGCATGGCCAACATTACTACTCATGCTCTACTGAGTGGGGATGGAGAGAAGATGAAAATCGGCCACCCTACAAACGACCCAAGGCCATCGTTCGGGAAAACATGAAAACACAACTCGATTACAAACCCACCTTTCACACGGAAAGAAAACCCATCGCTGGTATCATATGGAGGGGCACGAGGGGAGCAAGACAAGCTAGGGAGCCACACCACAACAACCCATGCACAACTCCAAGAACTTAGAGAGCAGAAGGGGAATTTTTCACATATGCCTCCCAAGATGAGCATGGCCAACATTACCGCTCATGTGCTACCGAGTGGGGATGGAGAGAGGATGAAAATCGGCCACCCTACAAATGACCCAAGGCCATCATTCAGGCAAACATGAAAACATGACTCAATTACAAACCCACCTTTCACACGGAAAGAAAACCCATCAGAGGTATCATCTGGAGGGGCACGAGGGGACCAAGACGAGCCAGGGAGCCACACCACAACAACCCATGCACAACTCCAAGAACATAGAGAGCAGAAGGGGAATTGTACACATATGCCTCTTGGGATGAGCATGGCCAACATTACGCTCATGTGCTACTGAGTGGGGATGGAGAGAAGATGAAAATCGGCCACACTACAAAGGACCCAAGGCCATCATTCAGGCAAACGCGAAAACACAACTCGATTACCAACCCACCTGTCACACGAAAAGAAAACCCGTCACTAGTATCATCTGGAGGGGCACGAGGGGACCAAGACACACCAGAGAGCCACACCACAACAACCCATGCACAACTCCAAGAACTTAGAGAGCAGAAGGGGAGTTGTTCACATATGCCTCCCGGGACGAGCATGGCCAACATTACTGCTCATACACTACCATGGGGGATGGAGAGAAGATGAAAATCAGCCACCCTACAAACGACCCAAGGCCATCGTTTGGGAAAACGTGAAACACAACTCGATTACCAATCCACCTTTCACACGGAAAGAAAACCCATCACTAGTATCATCTGGAGGGGCACGAGGGGACGAAGATGAGCTAGGGAGCCACACCACAACAACCCATCCACAACTCCAAGAACTTAGAAAGGAGAAGGGGAATTGTACACATATGCCTCCCGAGATGAGTATGGCCAACATTACCGCTTATGCGCTACCGAGTGGGGATGGAGAGAAGATCAAAATCGGCCACCCTACAAATGACCAAAGGCCATCGTTCAGGCAAACACGAAAACACAACTCGATTACCAACCCACCTTTCACACGGAAAGAAAACCCGTCGCTGGTATCATCTGGAGGGGCACGAGGGGACCAAGACGAGCCAAGGAGTCACACCACAACAACCCATGCACAACTCCAAGAACTTAGAGAACAGAAGGGGAATTGTTCACATATGCCTCCCCTGGACGAGCATGGACAACATTACCGCTCATGCAATACTGAGTGGGGATGGAGAGAAGATGAAAATCGGCCACCCTACAAATGACCCAAGGCCATCGTTCAAGAAAATGCGAAAACACAACTTGATTACCAACCCACCTTTCACACGGAAAGAAAACTCGTCACTGGTATCATCTGGAGGGGCACGAGGGGACCAAGATGAGCCAGGGAGCCACACCACAACAACTCATGCACAACTCCAAGAACTTAGAGAGCAGAAGGGGAATTGTAAACATATTCCTCTCGGGATGAGCATGGCCAACATTACCGCACATGTGCTACCGAGTGGGGATGGAGAGAAGATGAAAATCGGCCACCCTAGAAACGACCCAAGCCCATCATTCGAGAAAACACGAAAACACAACTCGATTACCAACCCACCTTTCACACGGAAAGAAAACCCATCGCTGGTATCATCTAGAGGGGCATGAGGGGACCAAGACGAGCCAAGGAGCCACACCACAACAACCCATGCACAACTCCAAGAACTTAGAGAGCAGAAGGGTTAGTGTACACATATGCCTCCCGGGATGAGAATGGCCAACATTACTGCTCATGCACTACCGAGTGGGGATGGAGAGAAGATGAAAATCAGCCACCCTACAAATGACCCAAGGCCATCATTTGGGAAAACGAAAAAACACAACTTGATTACCAACCCACCTTTCACACCGAATGAAAACCCATTGCTAGTATCATCTGGAGGGGCACGAGGGGACTAAGATGAGCCAGGGAGCCACACCACAACAACCCATACACAACTCCAAGAACTTAGAGAGCAGAAGGGGAATTGTTCACATGTGCCTCCCGGGATGAGCATGGCCAACATTACCACTCATGCGCTACTGAGTGGGGATGGAGAGAAGATGAAAATTGGCCACCCTACAAATGACCCAAGGCCATCGTTTGGGCAAATGTAAAAACACAACTCGATTACCAACCCACCTTTGACGTGAAACAAAAGGACAAGGGAGATCCGAGGAAACGATTTGCACGAATGTGCACAAAGACAACCTCAGGTCACAACTTACCATTTTTTATACAGGCTGCTTCATCCAGGCATGCCCTCACCCAAACAACCCACCCAAACGAACTGACACGGATGCCCTCAAATGACCCGCTAGAATGAACTTACATGGGTGCCCGTACGACGGAAACGAAGCGACAGGGGAGAGCCGGGAAAACGAGCTACAGGAGTGTGCACAAAGCCAACCTCGGGTCACAACTTAGCATTTTTTATACAGGCTCGTTCACCCAGGCATGCCCTCTCCCGAATGACCCATCCGAATGAGCCAACACGAACACCCTCAAACAACTCGCCCAAATGAATTTGCATGGGTGCCCGCACTACGAAATGAAGTGACAAGGGAGAGTTGGGCAAATGTGCTACACGAACATGCGCAATGCCAACCTCAGGTCACAACTTAGCATTTTTTATACAGGCTCATTCACCCAGGCGCACCCCTGCCTGAATGAACTAACACAGACTCCCTCAAACGACCCACCCGAATGAATTTACACGGGCACTCGCATGACCCAAATGAAGCAATAGGGGAGAGCTGGGAAAATGAGTTGCACAAACGTGCACAAAGCCAACCACTGGTCACATGTGCCCTCAGCCGAACTACCCACCCAAATGAGTTGACACGAACCCCCTCAATCGACCCTCCCGAATGGATTTATATGGGCGCCCGCATGACCAAAACGAAGTGACAAGGGAGAGCCGGGCAAACGAGCTACACGAACATGCACAAAGCCAATGTCAGGTCACAACTTAGCATTTTTGGTATGGGCTCATTCGCCCGGGTGTGCCCTCACCCAAATGAGCTGACACGGGCGCCCTCAAATGACCCTCCCGAATGAATTTACATGGGTGCCCGCACGACCAAAATGAAGCGACAAGGGAGAGCCGGGCAAACGAGCTACACGAACATGCACAAAGCCAACCTTGGGTCACAACTTAGCATTTTTGGTACAGGATGAAGCCACAAGGGAGAGCTAGGCAAACGAGCTGCATGAACGTGCACAAAGCCAACCTCGGGTCACAACTTAGCATTTTTTATACTGGCTCATTTACCCGGGTGCGCCCTCACTCAAACGACCCGCCCAAATGACTTGACACGGACGCCCTCAAACAACCCACTCGAATGAAGCGACAAGGGACAATCCAGCAAACGAGAAACACGAACGTGCACAAAGCCAACCTTGGGTCACAACTTAGTATTTTTGATACAGGCTCGTTCACCTGGGCGTGCCCTCGCCCAAATGACCCGCCTGAATGAGCTGACACGGACGCCCTCAATCGACCCACCCGAACGAATTTACATGGGCGCCCACACGACCCAAACGAAGCAACAAGGGAGAGCTAGGCAAACGAGCTACACGAACATGCACAAAGCCAACCTCAGGTCACAACTTAGCATTTTTTATACAGGCTCATTTGCCCAAGCGGGCCCTCGCTCGAACGACCCACCCAAACGAGCTGACACGAATGCCCTCAAACGACCTGCCTGAACGAAGCGACAAGGTGGAGCCAGGTAAACGAGCTGCACGAACATGCACAAAGCCATCCATAGGTCACAACTTAGCATTTTTGATACGAGATCATTTACCCAGGTGTGACCTCACCCGAACGAGCTGACACAGATGCCCTCAAACTACCTGCCCGAACGATTTTACATGGGCACCCGCACTACCGAAATGAAGCCACAAGGGAAAGCCAGACAGACGAGCTACATGAATGTGCACAAAGGTAGCCTCAGGTCACAAATTAGCACTTTTTATACGGGCTCGTTTGCCTGGGTAGGCCCTCGCCTGAACGACCCACCCGAATGAGTTGACACGGACACCCTCAAACGACCTGCCCGAATGACTTTACATGGGCACCCGCACGACCGAAACAAAGCCACAAGGGAGAATCAAGCAAACGAGCTACACAAACATGCACAAAGCCAACCTCGGGTCGCAACTTAGCATTTTTGATATGGGCTCATTCACCTGGGCACACCCTTGCACAAATGACTCACCCGAATGAGTTGACATGGACGCCCTGAAATGACTCGCCTGAATGATTTTACATGGGCACCCTGACGACCGAAACGAAGCCACAAGGGAGAGTCATGCAAACGAGCTGCACGAACGTGCACAAAGCTAACCTCGGGTCACAACTTAGCATTTTTTATATAGGCTCGTTCGCCCGGGCATGCCCTTGCCTGAACGACCTGCCCGAACGGGCTGACACGGATGCCCTCAAATGACCCGGCCGAACAAATTTACATGGGTGACAACACGACCCAAACAAAGCGACAAGGGAGATCCGGGCAAAGGAGCTGTAGGAACGTGCACAAAGCCAGCCTCGGGTCACAACTTAGCATTTTTGATACAAGATCGTTTGCCCGGGCGCGCCCTCACTGGAATGACCCGCCCAAATGAGTTGACATGGACGCCCTCAAATGACCTGCCTTAACGATTTTACATGGGTGCCTGCATGACCAAAATGAAGCCACAAGGGAGAGCCATGCAAACGAGCTGCACGAACGTGCACAAAGCCAACCTTGGGTCACAACTTAGCATTTTTTATACGGGCTCGTTCACCCGGGTGCACCCTCGCTCGAATGACCCACCCAAATGAGTTGACACGGATGCTCTCAAACGACCCGCCCAAATGATTTTACATGGGCCCTCGCACGACTGAAACGAAGGAAGAAGGGAGAACCAGGCAAACGAGTTGCACGAGCGTGCACAAAGCCAACCTCGTGTCACAACTTAGCATTTTTTATACGGGTTTGTTCGCCCGGGTGCACCCTCGCCCGAACGACCCGCCTGAACTAGTTGACATGGATGCCCTCAAATGACCCGCTTGAACGAGTTGACACGAATGCCCTCAAACAGCCCACCCGAATGAATTTACATAGGCACCCACATGACTGAAATGAAGCCACAAGGGAGAGCTGGGCAAACGAGCTGCATGAACATCCACAAAGCCAACCTCGAGTCACAACTTAACATTTTTAGTATGGGCTCGTTCACCCAGGCTCGCCCTCACCCGAATGACCCGCCCGAATGAGTTGACATGGATGCCTTGAAACGACCCGACCAAACGATTTTACATGGGCGCCTGCACGACCGAAATGAAGCCACAAGGGGGAGTCAGGCAAATGAGCTGCACGAACGTGCACAAAGCCAACCTCGGGTCACAACTTAGCATTTTTTATATGGGCTCATTCGCCTAGCCGTGCCCTCGCTTGAACGACCCGCCTAAACGAGCTGACATGGACACCCTCAAATGACCCACCCGAACGAATTTACATGGGTGATCGCACGACCCAAACGAAGCGACAAGGGAGGGCTGGGTAAAAGAGTTGCACGACCGTGCATAAAGCCAACCTTGGGTCACAACTTAGCATTTTTGATACAGGCTCGTTTGCCCGGGTGTGCCCTCTCCCGAATGACCCGCCTGAACAAGTTGACACGGACGCCCTCAAATGACCCGCCTGAATGATTTTACATGGGCGCCCGCACGACCGAAAGGAAGCCACAAGGGAGAACCAGGTAAATAAGCTGCACGAACGTGCACAAAGCCAACCTTGGGTCACAACTTAGCATTTTTGATACGGGCTCATTCGCCCGGGCGCACCCTCGCTCGAATGACCCGCCCGAACGAGTTGACACGGATGCCCTCAAATGACCCACCCAAACGAAGCGACAAGGGACAGTTGGGCAAACGAGCAACACGAATGTGCACAAAGCCAACCTTGAGTCACAACTTAGCATTTTTGATACAGGCTCGTTCACCCAGGCATGCCCTCACCTGAATGACCCGCCTGAACGAGCTGACATGGATGCCCTCAATCAACCCACCCGAACAAATTTACATGGGCACCCACACGACCCAAACGAAGCGACAAGGGAAAGCTAGGAAAAAAAGCTGCATGAACGTTCACAAAACCAACCTCGGGTCACAACTTAGCATTTTTGATATGGGCCCATTTTCCCGGGCGTGCCCTCGCCCTAACGACCCGCCCGAACGAGCTGACACGGATGCACTCAAATGACCTGCCCAAAAGAAGTGACAAGGGGGAGCCAGGAAAACGAGCTGCATGAATGTGCAAAAAGCCATCCTCGGGTCACAACTTAGCATTTTTGATACGGGACCGTTCGCTCGGGCGTGCCCTCGCCTGAATGACCCGGCTGAACAAGCTAACATGGACACCCTCAAACGACCCGCCCGAATGATTTTACATAGGCGCTTGCACGACCGAAATGGAGCCACAAGGGAAAGCCGGATAGATGAGCTACATGAATGTGCACAAAGGCAGCCTCGGGTCACAACTTAGCATTTTTTATACAGGCTCGTTCACTTGGGTGGACTCTCGCTTGAATGACCCACCCGAATGAGTTGACATGGACGCCCTCAAATGACTTGCCTGAATGATTTCACATGGGCACCTGCACGACCGAAACAAATCCACAAGGGAGAATCGGGCAAACGAGCTGCATGAATGTGCACAAAGCCAACCTTGGGTTGCAACTTAGCATTTTTTATACAAGCTCATTTGCCTGAGCGCGCCCTCGCTTGAACGACCCGCCTGAACGAGTTGACATAGATGCCCTCAAACAACTCTCCCGAACGATTTTACATGGGCACCCACACGATCAAAATGAAGCCACAAGGGAGAGCTGGGAAAACAAGCTGCATGAATGTGCACAAAGCCAACCTCAGGTCACAACTTAGCATTTTTGATAGGGGCTTGTTTTCCTGGGTGCGTCCTAACCTAAATGACCCACCGAACGAGTTAACATGAACGCCCTCAAACAACCCGCCCGAACGATTTTACATGGGCGCCCGTACGACCGAAACGAAGCCACAAGGGAAAGCCGAGAAAACGAGTTGCACGAATGTGCACAAAGCCAACCTGGGGTCAGAACTTAGCATTTTTTATACAGGCTCGTTCGCTTGGGCGCGCCCTCGCCCGAACGAGTTGACACGGACGCCCTCAAATGATCCACCTGAACAATTTTACATGGGCGCCTGCACGACCGAAACGAAGCCACAAGGGAGAACATGGCAAACGAGCTGCACGAATGTGCACAAAGCCAACCTCAGATCATAACTTAGCATTTTTCATATGGGCTCGTTTGCCCGGACGCACCATCTCCTGAACGACCTGCCCGAATGAGTTGACATGGATGCCCTCAAATGAGCCGCCCAAACAATTTTACATGGGCGTCCGCATGACTGAAACGAAGTTGCAAGGGAGAGCCAGACAAACAAGCTGCACAAATGTGCACAAAGGCAACCTCGGGTCATAACTTAGCATTTTTGATATGCGGTCGTTTGCCCGGGTGCACCCTCGCCCCAACAACTTGCCTGAACAAGTTGACATGGACACCCTCAAATGACCCGCCCGAACGATTTTACATGGGTGCCTGCACGATTGAAATGAAGCAACAAGGGAGAGCTAGGCAAATGAGCTGCACGAACATGCACAAAGCCAAACTCAGGTCACAAATTAGCATTTTTGATACAGGCTCATTCACCTGGGCACGCCCTCTTCCGAACGACTCGCCCTATAAGGTCCTCGGTTGTGCCGGGCACGGTTGTACGATGGGGGAGCAGGGCGTGGTTGTGTGACAGGCGAGCAGGTGTAGTTGTGCGACGGGCGCGCAGGCGAGCTGGAGTGCACAACGAGTGCGCGGGCGAGTTGGGCCACACGGCAGGCGCGCAGGCAAGTTGGGCTACAGGACGGGCATGGGCATGGGCGAACCAACGAGCTGGAGAACACGCAGGTGCGACAATTTGTGACGATACATGCGACAAACAAAATGAAGTGTGATGGAGGTTTATACTATTCTTAGAGCATTTGGCAATGTGGTTAAGGGCCGACTCACATGGAGGGCGAGCCGACACAAGTTACAAGCTTTAAAGGGTATGTAAACAAGAGGTTGGGCAGTCGGCTGGGCAGCCCACCCACACATTACGATGGATATATAAAGAGGCATTTGGAGAGCATTTAGAATTCATTCAACACACACATCTTTGCATAAGAAGAAGGGCACAGGTCTAAGTGCGCAGAAGACAAGGAAGGAAGGCACACGAGCTGCACGAACATGCACAATGCCAATCTCGGGTCACAACTTAGCATTTTTTATACAGGCTCGTTCACTCGGGCGCACCCTCGCCTGAATGACCCGCCCGAATGAGTTGACACGGACGCCTTAAAATGACCCGCCCGAACGATTTTACATGGGTGCCTGCACGACCGAAACGAAGCCACAAGGGAGAGCTGGGCAAATGAGCTACACGAACATGCACAAAGCCAACCTCGGGTCACAACTTAGCATTTTTTATATGGGCTCGTTCGCCCGGGCGCACCCTCGCCCGAATGACCCCCCCGAACAAGTTGACACAGATGCCCTCGAATGACCCACCCGAATGATTTTACATGGGCGCTCACACGACCGAAATGAAGCCACAAAGGAAAGCCAGGCAAATGAGTTGCACGAACATGCACAAAGCCAACCTCAGGTCACAATTTAACATTTTTAATACGGGCTTGTTCGCCTGGGAGCACCCTCGCCTGAACGAGTTGACATGGATGCCCTCAAACGACCCGCTCAAACGATTTTACATGGGCACCCGCACGACCAAAATGAAGCCACAAGGGAGAACCGGGCAAACGAGCTGCACGAACGTGTACAAAGCCAACCTCGGGTAACAACTTAGCATTTTTGATACAGGCTCGTTCGGCCGGGTGTGCCCTCGCCCGAACGAGTTGACACAGATGCCCTCAAACGATCTCCTCGAACAACCCACCTGAACGAGTTGACACGGATGCCCTCAAACGACCCGCCCGAACGAGTTGACAAGGATGCCCTCAAACGACCTACCCAAATGAGTTGACATGGACGCCCTCAAATGACCCGCCCGAACGAGTTTACACGGATGCCCTCAAACAACCTGCCCGAACGAGTTGACATGGATGCCCTCAAACGACCCGCCCAAAGAATTTTACATGGGTACCTGCACGACCGAAACGAAGCCACAAGGGAGAGCCAGGCAAATGAGCTGCAAAAATGTGCACAAAGCCAACCTCGGGTCACACCTTAGCATTTTTTATATGGGCTGGTTCACCCAGGCACACCCTCGCCTGAACGACCCGCCCGAATGAGTTGACACGGATGCCCTCAAACGACCCACCTGAACGATTTTACATGGGCGCTTGCATGACCGAAACGAAGCCATAAGGGAAAGTCGAACAAACAAGCTACACGATTGTGAACAAAGCCAACCTCGGGTCACAACTTAGCATTTTTTATATGAGCTCGTTTGCCTGGGCGTGCCCTCGCTCGAATGACCCGCCTGAATGAGTTGACACAGACACCCTCAAACGACCTGCCCGAATAATTTTACATGGGCACCCACACGACTGAAACGAAGCCACAAGGGAGAACTGGGAAAATGAGCTACACAAACGTGCATAAAGCCAACCTTGGATCACATCTTAGCATTTTTTATACAGGCTCGTTGACCCGGGCATGCCCTCGCCTGAACGACCCGCTCGAATGAGTTGACACGGATGCACTCAAACGACCCACCTAAATGATTTTACATGGGCCCCTGCACGACCGAAACGAAGCCACAAGGGAGAGCCAGCCAAATGAGCTACACGAACGTGCACAAAGCCAACCTCTGGTCACAACTTAGCAATTTTGATACGGGCTCTTTCGCCCGGGTGCACCCTCAGATGAACGAGTTGACATAGATGCCCTCAAACGACCTGCCTGAACGAGTTGACACGGACGCCCTCAAACCACCTGCTCGAATGAGTTGACACAGACGCCATCGAATGACCCGCCCGAATGATTTTACATGGGCGCCCGCACGACTGAAATGAAGCCACAAGGGAGAGTCGGGCAAACGATTTGCACGAACGTACACAAAGCCAACCTCGGGTCACAACTTAGCATTTTTTATACGGGCTTGTTCGACCATGCCCGAATGAGTTGACATAGACGCCCTCAAATGGCTCGCCCGAATGAATTTACGTGAGCGCCCGCATGATCGAAACGAAGCGAGAAGGGAGAGCTGGGAAAACGAGCTGCATGAACATGCACAAAGCCAACCGCAGGTCACAACTTAGCATTTTTTATAGGGGCTCATTCACCTGGGTGCACCCTCGCCTGATCGACCCGCCCGAATGAGTTGACATGGACGCCCTCAAACGACCTGCCCAAATGATTTTACATGGGCACCTGCACGACAAAAACGAAGGCACAAGGGAGAGTCGGGCAAACGAGCTGCACGAACGTGCACAAAGCCAACCTCAGGTCACAACTTAGCATTTTTGATACGGGCTCGTTCCCCTGGGCATGTCCTCGCCCAAACAACTCACCCAAACAAGTTGACATGGACACCCTTAAACGACCCGCCTGAACGATATTACATGGGTGCCTGCACAACCAAAACGAATCCACAAGGGAAAGTTGGGCAAACGAGCTGCACGAACATGCACAAAGCCAACCTCAGGTCACAACTTAGCATTTTTGATACGGGCTCATTCGTCCAAGTGCGCCCTCGCCCGAACGACCCATCCGAATGAGTTAACATGGATGCCCTCAATCAATCTGCCCAAACGATTTTACATGGGCGCCTGCATGACCGAAACGAAGCCATAAGGGAGAACCGGGCAAACGAGCTGCACGAACATGCACAAAGCCAACCTCAGATCGCAACTTAGCATTTTTGATATGGGCTCGTTCACCTGGGCGCACCCTCACCTGAACGACCCACCTGAACAAGTTGACACGGATGCCGTCAAATGACCTGCCCGAACAATTTTACATGGGTGCCCGCACGACCAAAATGAAGCCATAAGGGAGAGTCGGGCAAACGAACTACACGAACGTAAACAAATCCAACCTCAGGTCACAACTTAGCATTTTTTATACGGGCACGTTTGCCCGGGAGTGCCCTCTACCGAACGACCCGTCCGAACGAGTTAACACGGATGCCCTCAAATGACCCACCCAAACAATTTTACATGGGCGCCTGCACGACCGAAACGAAGCCACAAGGGAGAGCCAGGCAAACAAGCTACATGAACATGCACAAAGCCAACCTTGGGTCACAACATAGCATTTTTGATATGGGCCCGTTCACCCAGGCATGCCCTCGCCCGAACAACCCACCCGAACTAGTTGACACGGACGCCCTCAAACGGCCCGCCCGAACGATTTTACATGGGCGCTCGCACGACCGAAACAAAGACACAAGGGAAAGCTAGGAAAACGAGCTACATGAACATGCACAAAGCCAACCTTGGGTCACAACTTAGCATTTTTGATATGGGCTCGTTTGCCCAGGTGCGCCCTCCCCCGAATGACCCACTCAAACGAGTTGACACGGACGCCCTCAAATGACTCGCCCTCACTCAAACGACCCGCCCAAATGACTTGACACGGA
>Ga0115851_100177_pt1 | contig 23237 bp, 29 predicted proteins | sample InSIn2gowninarea_FD_83865 | JGI IMG/M metagenome (GOLD analysis project Ga0115851, IMG submission 83865)
AATAAGAAAAGAATGAACCAGTCATTTTTCCCAATAAGATTCAATAGAAAATCAAAATAGGCTACATAAATTTAAGGATGCGTGAGAGAGTTTTCCAATTGAAATAGACTAGTTGTGAGGCAAAGGGAGAGATGCTAATAAAAAGAGGCAATGAAGAAATAAAGAAGAGAATAGGGGGATCTAGGCACACATAACATATCACCAATAGACAAAAAAGAGAATATGGGGAGGAAGGAATCTTCCTCAAGGAAGAGAAAATGCAGCCAATGGATGGTGGTCTCAACCCAAAAGAACAACCTAATGGATGAACTAGAGTGGCATTGACCATAGGGAAACAATAGTCACCAAAACTACAACTAATAATGTGAGAGTTAAAATATATTTGTTGGGTAGGGGTCCCCTAGGTCCAAGTTTTGTCTAAGTCATGTAAATTCTCTACATTTTGACGAGCGAAGCACAATTCATGCAGAGTTATAGGAGTCAAAGGGGCTTTAGGGCAGGTCAAAGCCCCTTATTTTGCAAAGGGATGGGATAAATTTAACTATTTTGAGCTCTACCCATGGTTTGTGGACCATGGTATTGTAAGGGAAAAGGGTATATAAAGGGTTGTCTTAGTGAGTCAAAGGCAATAATTCATATTATGATATGATTTTGAGTTTGTAATTGTGATATCTTTCTGTATTCGGGTGAAGAGGAGGGCTCATGCAACTGCGTAAGCGAAGACCTTGGTAATTCTGCAGCTATGTGTGTAGGCCCCTGCAGCTGCGCGTGTAGAGTTAGAAAGATTATATCAATGAAGATTTCAAATACTAAAGAAGAATTTGAAATGGATTTGTGTATTGTTATATGTTCGCATAGTTTCTATATTTCTATATGATTAGTGTTCACTTTTGTATATTTCTTTTGTAAGTGCATCTCGAAGGTTCAAATATTATTTTATATGATGAATAATGAATGTTAGACTAGATACGCACAGATCGCAAGTTTATTAAGTAGGAAAACTATCTACGACTGTAACAATAAGGTTAATGGTTCATGAAGGTCAGATTAAGCCCTAAACTGAAAGGAACCTTACAGCCACACTGCGTAGCCCCTTTGGATGTAGAAACCTGGTTCTAGCATCCCCCAATATTGCCTCTAGTGAGACTACGGTCTGCGTTATGCAAATCATTGCCGAAAGGGCTGGTAGTATAGGGTTCTGTTGGTTAGCGCAAACTAACTCTAAACCTGGGTCTAAACCCTTGAAGTCAACAAATGGTTATGTTGCCAGGACTGGGATCTATTTGAGGGATGTTTGATGTAGCAGCCGACTAGAAAAGAGATCCAAGATTGGGTAGATCTGAAGTTGCAGGAATTTGCAACACAGGAAAATATAAATTCGTGCAAGTCGACAGAAAGGTGCTTACAGAGGTATATCTATACAAAAGAACACGAGATATTTTTTGCATTGTTCGCTAACGAACTGCACAAGTGGCTTTCAAAACTAGCCACAAACAAACCCTGTTGGAAACATGACGATCCTACTGTGTGGACCCCATAGATGATTAAGTGGCTCAAGGAGACTGAAAATAAGGCAGTAAGAGATGTTTACTACTAGATCAATAGTATTCTCGGAGGCTTTATTACTAAATTCACGATTGACACATCAATATCCTACAGTGAGGCTGAGCGCTGATTTTTCAAAGGTCCACGAGGTAAGTACCTAAATTATTTAAAGCTCTGGATTAAGATGTGTTATGTGAAAATGGTGTATTTCCTTTGAATTGATGTTTAAAAGAAGCCAAACTGGATCTACGCAAAGCGGAAAAAAGTTCAGAATAAACCTTGATAAATTCGTAGAGTGTGAGAACAGTCCATTATTGGGTGAATCAAAAAGCGAAGAAGAAAGGAGAAACCCTAGTATGCCTAGAGGTGTGTCGCAATCATATAATCAAGGCACTTCTGGGATTCCCCATCCAACCTCTCCATCTCCACCTTTACCTCCACCTCATACACCTACACCTCCACCTCCACCTCCGCCTCCATGATTTAACGTGGCTAATGCAGTGAATATGTTATTTTTAAGGGTCAGGAATCATAGGATCCTAATCAATTTTGGTTTGTCTCAGAAGATGTGTGGAAAGCAAGAAAAATCAATGACGAAGATATGAAGAAACCGCAGCTTGTCATAGCACTATAAGACAGAGCATTGTCATGGTATATCAAGTACAATGAAACTCACCCAGTTGCTTCGCTAGCTGAGACAAAGAGCACACTGAACGTGGAGTTCAAGGATCCCAAGTCACAGTCACAATGCATTACAAAAATAAAATAATTAAGCAATCAGTCAATGAGACTGCCTGGGATGTAGATCAGAGGTTAAAATGCTTGTTGGGACAAGTCAACTTCCATATATCTGACAAACAACATAAAGAGTGTTATATAGCTACATTATTGCCACATATTAGATTACCATTATCACAGCAAAAGATTGGGACGCAGACAGAAGCATTAGAAATCGCTATGAAGTTGGAAGCTTCGTTGGTACAAGATACTCACATAGGGGTTCAGCAAATACAACCCCAGTTAGCAAGCTTGCATATGGAGCTGCAATATTTGAAGAAAAGAAAGGAAGCTCGATCTAAGATGCGCTCAGAAGTTTGGTGTACAAAGTGTAAAGTGGAGGGTCACTATAAGGACAAGTGTCCTATTTATCACTATTATGTGGTTGTTGGAGGTCCCAATCCTTTGAATTTGGAGCCTAGTGCTGGAGCAAGTGGACCGAGGTTGTAAGATGAAGTTCGTGCATAAGAAGATCATGGTTCACTTGCGGCCCGTGGAGGATTTCAAGGACGAGGACGTGGCTGAGGAGGGTGTGTTGGACGAGGTCAGGGTCAAATCATATGTTATAACTGTGGCGAGGCGACGACATTCTGTGTCGGATTATCAGAACCCCACTCACCCTTCCTGTCAGTATTGTAGGCATTTGACCATGTGATAAAGGATTGCCCTGTTTTAATGGCTAAGATCCAGGGAAAGAAGAATCAACAGCCTACGCAGAATTTACAGATTATGAGATCTGAACTATGTGAGGATGATCCAAGCGTTAATATAGTGACACAAAGTGCTACGACTATAGGAGAAGATAAAGCATAGGATAAGAAGCCTGTGGCAGATGCATGGGTTAGGAAGGCAAGAGAGAAGAGTATTGAGTTAAGTATGCAAAGGGAGAAAGAAACCTTGATGGGAGCAAGGAAGAGTTTCATGGACTCGGGAGGTTTGACATCAAGGACACAGATGCAATTAGTGCCACGAAAGATTAATTATGAAGTCGCTATCGCGACAAAGAATTCTGATCCAACTGTTCTGAAATCATTTCTACAAAAAAGTATGAAGTTGCTCACAAATCAGAAAGCAATAGAAGGATTGCAAGAGCTAATTGATAACTTATCTGGAAAAGAAAATCCATAACCTAAACAATGCGCAGTAAACAAGGTAAACAAAAATAAGAAAATAATTTATTGAGAGATGTGATTAACTATGCAAATCGGTGAATTCAAAATGGATCAGGTAATTCTTGATTTGGGATCTAATGCAAATGTATTGTCGAAGAAAACTTGGGAGCGAATGGGGCAACCCAAGTTGCAATGGTCACTAATTCAGCTGCGCATGGCCAATCAGCAGAAGATCATCCTGATGGGTCGATTGCATGGAGTTGTTGTGGATATTGAAGGAGCAAGCATAGTGGCAGATTTTGAAGTTATTGAGATTGTGGATGACAGCAATCTGTATCCAGCATTACTTGGACTTGATTGGGCTTTCGATATGGATCGATAATAAATTTGAAGAGGAGTATGGTGTTTGAAAAGAACAACAACATGGTCATTTTTCCTTTAGATCCCTCTGAAGGAGCGCGATATATAGAACCCATTCACAAAGAATACAATGATGAGGATATTGACCATATCTATAAGTTAACTCCACGAGATGAGGATTAGTTCAACCCCACCACAGAGAGAAGGATAAGTTAGGAGAAGGATAATTCATGTCATTCAAACTCAGATGAAGAATTGGAGAATTGGTAGAACTGGTTGCACAAAGTTTCTACTTTGCGATGTAATAAATTGACAAAATCTCTCTGTTGCATATCAACCGAGGTACATAATTTGCCATATAATGATGGGATAGGTGATGTTAGTGTATTTCTTGATAGTTTTGAAAGGGATGTACTAGAAGAACAACGATTCCAGGCCTTGGATATAGCTTTGAGGTCTATGCCTGCGTGCTGGTGGAGCACACATAAATATAATATAGGAGATTGGAGGGAGTACCGCCAATTGATGAGGCACATGTTTGGTTATGAAAACACAAGGCTTGCCAAGAAATATAATGGTAAGGATGATCCTCGATAAAATTTGTCTCGTTGGGATAAAGCGTGTGGTGAAGAACCTCAACCAGAGTGGGTACACATATTATATGATACTTTGGATGTAATACCAATGAATTGGTATTTGGAAATGGAGTTGTGTCATGGCACCGCTGCCTGGTATGATATGAAGGAAAAAATTGTATTGACTTTTATTTTCGAAGATGGGTTTCATTATATAGATGATGCACTCAGGAGATTAACACAGCAATTTTCCGGACATCGGAAAAGCCTACGACTTGGATACATCCTAACTAGAACGCACATTTGCAACATGATTTAGAATGCTATAATATAACCACAGAAGAAGGCAAGGAGGATCAGTGCAACAGCAACATCCATGAATCGGAAGGACAACGTGAGGTTACGGGACCAAAGGTTTAGATATATGACATATCACAGCTTGTTAAGACGAAGCAAGTTAATATAGGTTCAAAAGCGAAGCCCAAGTTTGCACACATCGTTGATTACTGGGATGAGGACATAGTAGGAAAGGTTTCTGAATTACTACATGAGTACCAGGATCTATTTCCGACGAAGTTTTTAGAGATGAAAGGCATTGTAGGCGATCTGGGCATAATGAAGATCACTTTGAAGCAAGATGCGAAACCTGTAAAACAACGACCATATAGGCTAAACAAAAATACTAGGAAAAGGTGAAGAAGAAGATTGATAATATGCTCGCAGCCGAAATAATTGAACCTTTGGAAGAATCTGAATGGGTAAGCCTAATGGTAGTGCAGGAGAAAAATACTAAGGGAGAAATAAGGATTTTTGTTGATTTAAGAAAGTTGAATGATGCATGCCTACATGATCCATTTCCAGCATAGTTCACTGATAAAGTTTTAAGAATGTTGGAGGACATGAGGCCTACTCCTTCACAGATGGGTTTTCAGGGTACCATCAAATCAAGATCGCGTCGAAGGATAGGAGTAAGAACAATTTTGATACTGAATGGGGATCGTTTCAGTATACAGTCACGCCATTTGGGCTGAAGAATGCACCTGTGATATTCTCCAAGGTAGTCATCGTAGTGTTTAAGGAATTCATCCATAAATTTCTGGAGGTTTACTTTGATGGATGGACAATCTTTGGACCAGTAAAGAATCATGTTTCGAGTTTGCGCTTGATGTTAGATACCTACAAAAAAGATTAGATTTTGTTGAATTTGAAGAAGTGAATTTTGTGTGTACCATATGGGATATTATTGGGACATGTTTGCAAACAAGTGTTGATGGTGGACCCTGCCAAAATTATTGTTATTATCAATTTGGATCCACCGAGGAATGGAAAGCAGCTACGCATGACTCTATGACATACGGGTTACTATCGGAAGTTCATAAAGGCTTACATGCAGATCACTACATTGATGGAAAAGTTACTAAAGAAAGATGCTACCTTTTGTTGGGACGATGAATGTCAAGAGAACCTTGACATCTTAAAGGAAAAAATGGTCATTGCGTCGATTCTGGTGTTTTTTGATTGGAAGAAGGAATTTCACGTCCATGAAGATGTGTCATGCATAGCTTTGGGGGTTGTCTTAGTGCAACCAAGAGAAGGGAATATTGATCACCCCATCACATTTGCGAGTCAAAAGTTATATAAGGAAGAAAGAAATTATTCCGCAACAGAACGAGAGGGCTTAGCTATGGTGTACGCGCTGCAAAAATTCAAACATTACTTATTAGGCGCGCACTACAAGATGTTCACGGACCATTTTGCACTAAAGTACTTGGTGAGCAAGCTTGCGTTGGGGGGGAAGATCTGCAGGTGGCTATTGTTGTTCAAAGAGTACAATTTTGAGTAATACTTAAGCCAGGACGATTGAGCGTTGGGCTAGATCACTTGTCTATAACTGAGAACGACGAAGAACCAACCAACATTGAAGAAGGTTTTTGATGATCATTTTGCTGAGATCATCCACTTTTTGTCTATCGAAGTAGCCCCTGCAGAGTATACAACTCAACAGAAGAAAGAACTCATATGTCGAGCTACCGATTTTTCTTTGATTGCTGGACATTTGTATAAAATGGGCCCCGATGAGATATTGCACAAATATGTCCCTGAGCATGAACAACATAGTATTTTGGCTGAAGCACATGATGGTGTCATAGAAGGACATTATGTAGGAAAGGCCACTGTGCAGCAGATATTAGGAGCGGGACTATGGTGGCCCATGATGCACAAGGATTCCAAAGAATATCGTGGTGCTTGTGATGTCTGCCAGAGGATCGGAAGACCGTTGAGAAGGGATGAGTTATCGCTAACTCCACAAGTCACCTCGAAGGCCTTTGATAAGTGGGTGATTAACTTTGTTGGACCAATCAATCTATCAGGAAAGAAGATTGGTGTGTGATACATTATTACTACGACAGATTATCTAACCAGGTGGGCTGAAGCATAACCGGTAAATAAATGCAGTGCATACACTGCCACACACTTCATCTTTGAGTATATATTATTGAGGTTTGGGTACCCAAGATCTTGATGAGCGATAGAGGTTTGCATTTCTTGCACAACACTATTGAAGCATTAACGAAGGAGTTTCAAGTACATCATCAAAAAAGCACACCTTAGCATCCTCAGGTGAATGGCACGGTTGACACTTTCAACAAAATTTTGGAGAACACTCTGAGTAAGCTATGAAACGTCAATAGGAATGATTTGGATGTGTGCATTTCAGCAGTTTTATGGGCATACAAGACTATTTGCAAGAAGTTGATATAAAAAACTCTGTTTAGACTGGTGTATGGACAGGAAGTTGTAATGCCTATGGAATACATAGTACCCAATCTTCGGATTGTGGTCGTTACAGATATGGCGGACAATGATATTATGGAGGAGAGATTGTAACAACTACTCGCATTGGAAGAAGATAACTTTATTGCAAGATTTCACCAACAAGTACAGAAAGCTCGGGAAAAGGCATGGTACGATCGACATATTAAGCAAAGAAATTTTAAGAATGGAAACTTGGTTTTGTTGTATGATAGTAAGTTTGCGAAGTTCCCTAGTAAGTTTAAGATCCATTGGCTAGGACCATATGTTATCAGGGATATCTCAAATGATGGTGCAGTTCAGCTCGCAAAGTTGAATGGAGAACTCTTTACTAGACGAGTAAATGGGAGTAGGTTGAAGCTCTATAGGGATGATTCTCTTGGGACTGCGAAATGACTATATGGATGAAGGAAAGTCAGAGTGCTACAGGAAATTGGAAGAAAGTATGGGACTATAAAGTACTCTGCCAAAGAAGGACTTTGCCAAAGAGGGAGGGTTGCGCGGTATTCAGGAGGATGGTGCAAATGGAAGAAGTTGCGACAAAGAAAGGGTAACTGCACTGCGGGAAAGGGTCTAATGAAGTCCGTCTAGAATATGCTGTTGGGGTTGCTACAGTTGATTTGACAAGGAAATTTCCATTACAATGAGCAGGGGCAACGCATTTAAGGAGCAAATATTTGAAAATCTGCTGCCAAATTCGCATTTATGAGGAGGGTCTGAATGAGATCAAGGAGTTTGAATTTAAAAAAAGTTATAAATATAGCAACCTGCTCCACATTCAAAAACTTTTCTTGTTGAGGATTTGAAGTGTGATTTTTCACCTAAGTGTGAGCCAAGCATTTTGCTACATGTCTGGTTGGAGTTGGGAGGAGATTGAGCAAGAGTTTCTTAAACGAGGGATAGGATCCATTATGACTGCTACACCGCCAATAGTTTAAGAAACTCTTGCTATGGAATATTGGATATTTAAATCAAATTTAAATTCCCTGTATGAATGCTTCCCCACAGATATTCCTTTAGTTTTTGTAACTTTGAAGCATCAGCACCTATGTTGCACAAATTTTCTTGGTAGTTTTCTAAGGCATCAATTGGCCATTAGAATTCTTGAGAGTAGGCAAGCCTTTTTCCCGCAACAATGTAAATTTTTCGTCGAACCTTCTAACCTATAACTCAAGATCTTTGCATTTATTTTCCAACTATATCATCAAATTCTTTTTCATTAGGATCCTCTTAACCTCCATGACTATTGTTGTTATGTCTGGAATGTTCAAGTCTTCTAGTTCCTCCTTGGTTTTGGAATTTAGGAGCTTCATTATCTTTTGTGCTTCTTATGGCCTGTGCTCTATATCTACCCTTGTATTTTGTGTTGCTACCTTAACTCTGTGCACAAGTTCTTCCTGTTCAAAAATAACTTGTATTGAAGGCCACATGTCTGTTATGTTGGCATTTATATTTTTCCAAATATTGTTCTTAGCCTTTGTTAACATTTGAATGACAAAGGATTGGTCTTCATATTTGCATGAGTTTGTAGTTTTTCTGGAGTTCTGACAAATATGCATTGTCAGCTTTAAGTTTATTCTCTTCCATTTTAACCAATTTCACTGACAATTTTTCTTTTTCTGACTAAACTGTTGATCATTCATCCAGATCTCTGGTAAGCTCTTATGTAGATTCTGAAACCATAGTCCTTGCTAAAGTTTCTCCCACTGCACATGTGCCTGTAGATGCTCCTACTACTTTGTGTCCCCTTCATCTGGAGTTTCATCTTGAATAGTGATCACTTGAGGATTGACATGAGAATCTAACTTCTAAGTATTATTATGGCCCTTGGTCTTTTTCCTTTTGAAAACAAGAAATTGTGCAACTTTAGAGTTAGTTGGGGACATGTCTTCTCTATCCCTTTTGAATATCTTTTCTTTAGAAATAGGTGTCTGCATAGATGACTAACTGAACAGTCATTCTTCAGCTTCCTGTAAAGTACCTTCTGTCCATTCTCCCTGATTGGCATGTTGTACAATCTCAAGCCTTCATGTGTGTGCATAAGAATTACTTTTATGTTCCAAGATGAGCTTGGAAATGATGCCTTGAGGATCATAAGACCAAGAAAAACTAAGTTTGAATTTCATTTGAAGCGAGATAGCATATATTCCCTTGTTGCAGCTCTGGTGTTGATGATGTAGAGCCCTGTATGAGATTTTAAATTCAATTGTGTTTTCTTCTTGTAAGAGATAAAATGCACTTCATCCATATTTAACATTTTCCTAGAGCATTCCAATGAAAAGATCCTAATAGGTACAAAAATTGGCAACCTGTAAGGTGGCAATTCTGATCCATAAACTCTAACCTCAGTGTAGTTCTAGTATCAACACTAGTCTCCAACCTTGGCTTGCTCTGACAAGTGTAAAAAAATATTTATCTCTCATGAAATCCTTGGGATACATCACTGCTTAGCAAACATAGTGAGGTATATAAAAATTTATCAACATAATCAGTATAAGAATACTCCTCTGAGTTATTTCTAACCAGATAAGTCTATTGAATGACTGACCAGGGGCTACCTTCGCTATCTATCTTATGTAAATGGAATTTAAATTTCTCTGACTAATAAAATAGCGTAAGGTAAACTAGGATTGACTGATACTTAAATACACCTTCTTCTTTGAAATTGACAAACTGGTCATGGATTGAGTTGGCCAAAAACTTATTGTAATTGAAAAGGAGGGAGGGTCATTTACCAATTGCAAAAGTAGATAAAAATCCTAACACTATCTCATCTATCCACTGATCATTATGATACCCAAGTAGTTAGGTTACCATAGAAATCACCTGCTTGGACATTTCACGGAAAACTGAAGCTGGATATGGAGGAATGGTCCTGGGTAATTTCGCATTTTCGGGAAGAAAATACTCAAAAATATGGGCTCTCTAAGGGAATGTCAGTTTGTTATATAATTCAATTAAAATATCAACAGAAAAAGGATGATGGGAGACCTAATATTTAATTTGAAGGGACTTACAAATGCTTTTAGGGGAAATGGAGAAAATGATTCCATTCTTCTCGGAAATCACTGCCCTTTGACTTGGAAAATATCTAAGGTGGCACCAGATAGAGAACTCAGGAAAGAAGTGAGTCTAGGGGAAAACAAATTGTGGGATTAAGGATTCTCAGACACTTAATTCATCACTTTTATCCAGGTACTTTTTCTTTTCCCAGTTATGGAGCTCGTAGAGGCCAAATTCGGACAGGGTTTCTGCAATTTTGTATTGGGTGTCTATTAGAGGAGCCTTATCAAAATATGGTGTTGGGGGAATAATGGGATTTGACTCTATAGCCTTTCCCTTTCCTTTATGGTTTTACATCGTGAAAGTGAAGGAGGGTATATACAAAAATAAGACTGGAGAAAAGCTTGACAAAAATTCTAAAGAACGAGATTACTCGTGAAAGTTGTTGACTGTGTGCAGGAAAATTTTTGCCGAAAGTTAGCAGTTGGTGGTAGTTTGCTTTTCTCCTACCAGATCAATGACGAGAAAAAGGAAAAGAATTATTGGCATGAAAGGATATACGACAGTTGAACTAGTTTGATAATGGAAAGGTTAACATCTGGGGGGCGGAGTGCTTTTCTCCTACCAGATCAATGACGAGAAAAAGGAAAAGAATTATTGGCATGAAAGGATATACGACAGTTGAACTAGTTTGATAATGGAAAGGTTAACATCTGGGGGGCGGAGAGGTTTTATTAGCGAGCGATAATTGATGAGATAGCGTTCATAAGAGATTTGGCAGTAGATTTTGAATGTTAACGGATATATGACTTGGAGGGAGTGGTGTGGCATGAAAAGTGGCAGAAGTGGAGTGGTAAGGCGTAACAGTCTATATGGCGAGGAAGGAGTGGCAAAGGGGAATGTACGTGGTAGAAGTGGAGTGGCGAGAGGTAGAGGTGGTTTTCCAGGGGGTGGTAGCACTAAGAAGTATTGCTAGGTAACCCCCTGAAATGGCCCCGCAGTTGCCATGTCTTCATTGGTATTTTCGGGAGAAACCACTCCCCCCCCCCCCCCCCACCCCCTTGTCTAAACAAGGGAGAGTGCAAGGGGGGGCAAAATGCCTTGTTCGTCATAGATGTTGGCTAGAAAAATCACCACCGTTAATTTTAGCGTGGTCTTTATTTTCAAACGAAAAAATAATTTTGTCGTATTATAATTTTATCAAATACATAATAAAAATCAAATAGCCAAGGTTTAAAACTGAAAATTTAACATTTTTAAATTTTGAAAGTGGCATTTCAACTTGCTCACTAGTTTTATTTTTCTAGAGATTCACTTCATATTTTTGTCATTTTTCTCATATTCATTTTTTTATATCCCTTTTTATTTTTCATTTTATTTTCTTTATATATTTTTATTTCTTTATTTTCTTTTTGACATGCAAATGTAAAATACAAAAGGATGTTACAACATCGTCTCCATATGGGGACTGTGTTTCCATGTGAGATGCAGAGAACATGTAGATCCATGTGCCTTCTCCTTGGGCTATGGAGTCTTTGATGTGAAAATCACACTTGCCATGAAAATGTAAATAAAACTAGTAATGTATATTGAACTATGGTTGTAACATCTTTCAATACTGAATATAGTGCTTGAGATACTGCCCATTGATAGGCAATGAAGAATATCTTCCTTCTAGGTTCTATAGAATAAAAGTATTGTTTCCTTTGACCTCTGCAATGTTGAATGGCCCCAACCAGAAATTATAAAATTTACCATGTTTCCCTTTTTCTTCTCTTCAGGCATCCCATTTCAAAACCAAATCTCCTTCCCTGAAATCCCTTTCTCTAGCTTTCCTATCAAACAAACTTTTCATCTTATTTTTATATTGATAATGTTTGTACTGAACTTCATCTCTATCTTCATTTAATTTTACAATTTGATTGATTATTCTAGAAAAATCATCAGGTTCCTCATTTCACTCTTGTCAAAACTTCATGACAGGAAAAGCTAGCTATGTAGGAAAAATGACCTTAGTGCCATAGACAAGCTGAAAAGGGGATTTTCCTGTTGATATTTTGGGTGAAATTATGTTGGCCCAAACAACATACTTGATGTGATTGTCCCAGATTCTGTTATGATTTGCAAGTACCTTTTTTATCACTTTTACCAAACTCTTAGTAGATGACTCTACCAATCCATTCCCTTGAGGGTAGTATGGAGTAGAATGATGCAATAAAATATGATATTTCTAGAAAAAATATATATCATTTTAACACTACTAAATTTCTATGCATTATCTGTGACTATCTGTTGAGGACATCCAAATCTAGATAACATAGTTTCCTCGATAAATTTAATGACAACAGTATCTGTATCATTTTTTACTGGGATAGCTTATACCCACTTTGTAAAGTAATTTGTGGAAGTTAAGATCCATATGTGCTGATTGTTGGAAGTTGGATGTATCTCTCCATTGAAATCTAATCCCCATTGTAAAAAGGGTGCCTCAATCAAAACTAGAATAAGGGGGAGTTTTGCTAATCTTGCTTGCCAACAAAAATTTGACATGGAATGCAATTTCTAACTTTTGCTCCAACATATGAAAACAACTTTGGCCAATAGAAACTTGCTATCAAAATCTTGTGTGTTGTTTCTCTCCAATCATGATGACCCCCACATAGTCCCTCATGAAACTGATCAATAACACCTTCTCTTTCACTCTCAATCAGGAAAAAAACTAAGATATTTAATGGATCCTTCCAATATAGCTTAGGATTGATAATACACGATTTAAATGCTTTTAATCTAAGAGTTTTGCATTAATTTTTTGTGAAATCAAGAGGCACTCAAAATCACAAAGAAAGTGTACAATATCAACATACCATTCAGATAACAGGAACTTTTCCTCAATATGAAGGGGAAGAGGAGTTGAGCTTGTAGAAGAATAAGGCTCTTGTGGATTCTCTTCTACTAAACTAGAGGAAGGTTCTTGTGGATTCTTCTCTCCTAATACCTACATGATAGTGCTTATTCCCAAAACTTTACAGTTAGATTTAGCCAACAGCTTGGCTAAACCTTGTCATTTTATCAGCTTAGTAGATTTGATGTCTAGATCAAATTCAAGAATTTTAGCTATCCATATCCCTCTCATACCATCTGTATCAGGTTGGGTCAAAATGATTTTGACAGTGTTATTTGGGACATACGCATTAATAGGGGAATGAAGGACATAAGTTCTGAAAGCTTTTAGAGCTTGTACAAGCGAATAGGCTTGTTTTTCAATGATGTCATATTTTAGCTCTGCATCTCTCATAACTTTACTAAAGAAGGCAATTGGTTTGTCATCTTGGTTATCATCCTTTTGCAGTAAAACACCAGTTAAAGTGGTGTCAGAATCAAAAGAGAAAATGTTAAAGGGCTTTGTATAATCAAGACTGACTAGTACTAGGGCTTCAAAAGTTGCCTTTTTTATTTGTGTAAATTCATATCTAGCCTGAACTATCCATTTAACCTCGTGATCTTTCTTTAACATATCAGTAATGTCTTTAATAATCTCAACATAGTTTGGTATAAATATCCTTAGAAACTTAATCTTTCCTAAAAAGGCTTGAATTTCTTTTTTATTTCTGGGTAGACTAGTTACCTCAATGGTTAAGACTCGTTTTGGATCAATTACCACTCCTCCTTTTGAGATGATGTGGCCAAGTAACTTTCCTTCCTTTATGGAAAACAAAGATTTCTCTGGGTTGAGTGAAATTCTGAATTGTTTGCACCTATCAAAAACCTTTCTCAAGTGCTTTAAGTGCTTTTCATCAGAGTTTGAAAACACAGTTAGATCATCCAGATAAATAACAATAAACTTATTAATTTTACCAACAAAAGCTAAATCCATTGCTCTTTGAAATATTTCTCCTGCATTGGTCAATCCAAATGGCGTCGTAGCATACATAAATGTACCCGAGGGAGTTGTGAATGGTGTTTTTTCTCTGTCCTTTCGACTTACCAAAATATGGTTGTATCCAGAAAAACCATCTAGCATGGATATTTTATTAGAACCAGAAACTCTTTGGAGTAATTAATCCATTTTAGGCAATGGAAAATTGTCTTTTAAGGATAAGTTGTTCAGGTTTCTAAAATCCACACACAGTCTAATTTCACCATTTTTCTTTCTTATACGAACTAAATTTGCAATCCACTCAGAATATCTAAGAGGAACAATAATCTTGGCATCCAGCAATTTCTTTAGTTCTTTCTCAATGGTTGGAAGCAAAATTGGATTTATTCTTCATAATTTCTACTCATAATGGTTTGGCTTTTGGTTTTAGACGAATTTATTCTCAATAAGATTTTTGTCATAAGTTTTGAGCTCTTCATAGGACTAGGCAAAGACATCTTTATAATGCTTTAAAATATTGTAATACTTGTCTTTTATGCCCTTAGGTAATGATGCTAAAATCTTCACGTTCTTAATTTTTGCATGAGTTCCAATGTTATAGTCTTCTACACTCTCTTGTTGTGTATTAAATAACGAATTTTTTGGAATATCATTATTGTCAAAAATGTTTTCAAGAGGGATTAGACTCTTGGGAATGTAATTGTTTGGCAATTGAAGGATATTATGATCACCTATCTTATTATTTCACTGTGAAGCTTCGTTTTCATGAGTTGACATAGATTAATAATTTGTTCTTCCTGAATTTGTAAGGATGAAATTCATCAATTGCCTGCAAAAAAAATCTTCAATTGTTCATCATCTTCAAACACTTGCCAATGTTTAAGATTGTCATGGATTGAAGGCCTATATTTTATCTGAATTCGATATTGTATTTGCATTGGATCAGGAGTTTTAAAGGTGTTAATAGAAACTGCTAAAGGGTCTGCATAAATGTTCTCATCTCTTGGGATTGTTGTAATGTTGAAGGCTAGAAAATAGGTCTCTGTAGAATTTTATACCTCATTTCGGTAAGATCTAAGCCTGGGATTTTTTACTTGCCATATATTTCTTACTTGTTTTACAATTAATTCTAAGTTGTTGGAAACACTTAAGTTTTGAACTTTCAAAATTTTAGCTAACTCAAGGCCTAAAGTAGGGCTTCATATTATGCTACATTATTAGTAACATCGAAGTCTAAATTAAAGGGTTGGGTTATGTTTTCTTTATCTAGAGAAATTAATACAATTCCTGCTCCAGCCCCATCTTTAGAAAAAGCCCCAGCAAAGTATAACTTCCACACATCAGTTTTTATACATTTAGGTTTATTCACGCTCTGCTCAATGTTAAGTTGGGAATTTTGGATATCATTAGATGATAATGTGAAACATCCAAAATCCTCATCAACAGCGTAAATCGGATGATTTATTACTTGATTATCCATACAAACAGTATTAATGAATCTTACATCTCTGTATAGCCTAAGATGTTCACCCCCATATACAGGAATAGTAGCATAAGATGTATCCATTTGCATACTTCCCCCTAATTTGGCACAACATGATCTAGATAAAATCATTCTAATTTTGTGGGGGATATATGTGACTACAATATCTAGCACTACACTCTTTATAGGGATTTGTGTTAAAATTACAACTATGTCTTTGATTAGTTCGAGACAAGGAAATTTTGAAGTCAAAAGTGTACAAATCATGGTAAGGAATGGTAATTTGCAATTGCAATTGATCCATGATTACTTTGGACATCAAATTGTGAGAGGCCCCAGAGTCTAACATACAGTTATATAGAATAAAATCATGAACTTTGAGAGTAACATAAAAGGGAGGAACATTCTCATCAATCATGTCAGAACTAGAACCAAAAACCATTGAAGGTTTTTCATCCTGTAAACTAATAATATCCCCATCAGCATCTATACTTGAGGATTGGATCCACTTTGATACTTGGTTTTTGTATCCTGGGTTTTTGGAGAGTTCAAAAAGTGGAACGGGGATTTTGACTCTCTCTAACTCTTTCTCTACATTAAAAGTTGTTGGAATAGTATTTGCAAATGTATCGTGTACATTGGGTTGAGTCAATGGTTGAATCACAGTTGTTTCAGTTTCAGTTGTTTTTACAAGAGGCTCATTTATTGTGACATTCTTAACTAGCCTACCAGGGTTTGGTCTAGGCCTTAAATCATACCTTCTATTTAATTATGCTATTAGAAACTCTAAGAAGGATTGATATTTAGAAACCTGAGAAGTTTCTTGATTTTGAATTAGAGCTTGATCATTGGAAACTGAAATAATAGCATTTTTCTACGATGGATCATCGAAATATATTATATTGTTGGTAACTAATGGTCCAGCTTCTTCGTTTTCTTGATCATCGATCATCAATGGTGGTTGAATTTTTTTTATCAGGGTTGGGCCTTTGCAAGATCTGGGGTTGAAAAGGTCTTTTGTACTTACCCTGAGGTATGTTTGATGTTTGTTGAATAGCTCTAGGTTGTGTTTCAATATTTTAAATCCTATTTGAAATATTTATAAGCAAGGAAGTGATTTCATCGATTTTATGATCCTCACTCTTACTTTTAGAGGAAGAAGTTCCTTCCTCCTTCCTCCCTAGCTTTCATCTTTTTCAGCCTTTGCTTTGAGTTTGGCTTAGGTTGATCTATTAGCCTACACCTCAATAGCATTAGTCTGCATATCTACTAGGGTTACAGATTTTCTTTCTCTAAGCATAACACCAAAATCATCATCAAATCCTTTAGAGAACCTAACTTTGGCAGAAGCTACAGGTGGTTTACAATCTGGTGGCATTTTATTGTAAATTTTATTAAATCATTTTATAAAATCAGCTACAGGTTCACTAGGGTATCTTTTTAGGTCAACAAACTCAGTCAGATAGTAATTGCATCCTTTTTAACTCCCCACTGGTTTTTAAAGATAGTAATTAATTCATTCCAGGAGGGGATAGAGTTAGCTCGCAATTGTCTAAACCAAATCCTAACATTGTCTTCAATAAAATGAACAAACAATCTCATGTAAGCATATTCATGTTCTATATTGATATTATTAGTAAAGTCTAAGAAAGTTGCCATATGATCTTCAGCAGACAAACCAGTTTCCCCATTAAATCTAAGTAGGTGTTTTAGATATCCATCTGGAAAATTATTTAGTTGATTAGGAAGGAATAATGTTGCATAAGGGGGCTGAATAATAGGTCTAAAACCATCCATTTGGTTAGATGAATATGAGGAGGATGAAGATAAATTTTGAGAAGATGAAGATGGTGAAGGGGATGAGGATGAGCTTTTAGGAGTTGTAGGGTGTGAAGATGAGTTGGAAGAATTTCTAGAAGTTTTTATTTTTATTGGTGTTTGAATAACTTACTTATGTTCCTCTAGACCAAAATTTCCTTCACTATCAAGAAAAGGATTTGTGTAAACATAAAAGTTGTCATCAAAACTAACATAAGTAGATGGGTAAGTGTGAATTACTAGGAAAAAAATCACTAGGCTTTAACCCTGGAAAATATAGACCTAGTTCAGTTTCTGATTTAGGGGATACATAAAGGGTTTCGGGAATCTAGGAGGATTCTAATTGGTAAACTAAAAGAGTTGACTGCAAATAAACTCCTTTAGATAGAAAATCTAACACTTTTAGTGGTAGATCTGATAATTCAGGAGGGATTGGGACAACGCTAAAAGTATCAGTTTCAAAAACAATTTCTGATGGATGTATTACAGAAGCAGAAGTAGAGGCTTCTAGTATTTTTCTTGCAGAGGCAATTCTTACCAATCTCTCGGGATCTGACAGTGGAGAATAAAGTTGTTGATCAGAGAGAGACCTAGCGTGTCTACATGAAGCCAGCTTATTTTTTGTGGAAACGCCAGGTTAACAATTTTAACCTACTAACCTTTTATTCACCGTTAAAACGTAAGCTTAATCGTTGTCACAGGGAAAAATAATTCAAGATTTTTTTATCCCTGACAACGGTGCTAGTCTGATGTTGTACCTCTGAAGATAATTCTAGTCAGGAATTATGCCAAAGCATCTATAATGTTTTGTTGGTTTTTAAAGTTTTTGGATGACCAAAGCTCTAAACTGTTTAAACAATTGCAATTTCTTAATTACTTCTGATTTATTGGAAGGGTTGATTCTTCACCTCTAATAGTAATTTAGCTTTGATAATATATGTAAGGTTGAAACCTTAGAAACTATATGATTTGTTAAACATAAAAAAGATTATTTAACTAGTCATATACAGTGGATGCGTGTAAAATACTTTTACATCCAAACAATATATGTTTGAAACTTAAGAAAAGATGACAATTTAATGATGTAGAGGAGTTAAATCAAACAGACATTTTAATTAACTAATCTCTGTAAGGATTACAAATTCATGGGGGATTTCAAATAAATTGAAACTCAATATTATGATATCCAAAAATCTCATAAACTTCAAGCATATGCAGATTAAAATAGGGTGAAAATATAATGACAAAGAAGAACTTACAAGGACACAAGTTGTTTTGAAATGAATTTAGAATCCTTTTAATATTTCACAAATAACTTCGAAGGATACAAGTCTGCTCAAAAGTCTATCACAATGGTTCAACCATTTCTAAGTCTCTATTCTAAATATTTATAGAAACTTTTACATATCAGATCGGACATCAAATAAAATACATTTACAAAATAATATTTGTTTAAAGACAGAAATTTTCAGATATAGAGGGAAAAATAAGAAAATCTGTTGAAAAATTGTTGAGTTGTAGAGGCTATGTAGGAGTCTAGTGATGACTATTGCTACTTTGTTGGAAATGGTGTTCCCTTAGTTATACTTCACTTGATCAATTCTAGCAACCGGTCCCACCTTTCTTCACTTGGGATAGAAAAGCTAACCATATTTCTAAATATTTCATCCACCTTAGTGTAAGTGTCAAAAGTTGGTTTATTTACAAAAAGGTTGTGAACCTCATGCTAGATATTTAAATCAAATTGTATTCCTTGAATGAATGCTTCCCCACTGCTAATTCCTTTAGATTTTGTAAACTTGGAAGCATTATCACCTATGTTGCATAGTTGTGCTTGGTAGTTTTCTAATGGGATCAATTGGCTGTTATAATTCCTTAGAGTGGGCAAGCCTTTTTCCTGCAACAATGTAAATTTTTTGTTGAACCTTCTGACCTGCAACTCAAGATATTTGCATTTATTTTCCAAATGTATCATCGAATTATATTTGGTCATGATCCTCTTAAGCTCCATGACTATTGTTTTTCTGTCTAGAATGTTGAAGTCTTCTAGTTCCTCCTTAGTTTTGGAATTTAGTTGCTTGATGATCTTTTGTGCTTCTTTTGGCCCGTGCTCCAAATCTACCTTTGTATTTTCTATTGTTTCCTTAACTTTGTGCACAGGTTCTTCCTGTTCAAAAATAATATGTATTGAAGGCCACATGTCTATTATGTTGGCATTTATATTCTACCAAATAGTTTTCTTAGTATCTTCTAACATTTAAATGACAAAGTATTGGTCTTCATATTTTTGTACCTATTGCATGAGTTTGTAGTTTTTCTGGAGTTCTTACAAATATGCCTTGTCAATTTTATGTTTATTCTCTTCCATTTTAACCAATTTTGCTAACAATTTTTATTTTTCTAACTGAATTGTTGATAATCCATCCAGAGCTCTGGTAAGCTCTTCTGTAGATTCTGAAACTATAGTCCTTGCTGAAGTTTTCGCCACTGTACCTATGCTTGTAGATGCTCCTGCTGCTTTGTGTCCCCTTCATTTGGAGTTTCATCTTGAATAGTGATCACTTGAGGATTGACTTTAGAATCTAACTTCTGAGTATTATTATGGTCTTTGGTCTTTTTCCTTTTGAAAACAAGAAATTGTGCAGCTTCAAATTCAGTTGGGGACATGTCTTCCCTATCCCTTTTGAATATATTTTCTTTAGAAATAGGTGTTTGCATGGATGACTGACTAAATAGTCGTTCTTCAGCTTCCTGTAAAGTACCTTCTATCCATTCTTCCTGATTAGCATATTGTCCAATCTCAGGCCTTAATGTGTGTGGTTAGGAAGTACTTTTATGTTCTAATCTGAGCTTGGAAATGATACCCTGAGGATCATAAGACCAAGAAAAAATGAGTTTGAATTTCATTTGACTCAAGATTGCATCTATTTCCTTTGTTGCAGATCTGGTGTTGATGATGTAGGGCCCTATATGAGCTTTTAATTTGAATTGTGTTTTCTTCTTATAAGAGACAAAATGCACTTCATCCATATTTAACATTTTCCTAGAGTATTCTAATGCAAAGATCATAATAGGTACAAAAATTGGCAGCCTCTAAGGAGGAAATTCTGATCCATAAACTCTAATCTCAATGTAGTTCTGGTATAAATACCAGTCTCCAACTTTGTCTTGCTCTGAAAAGTGTAGAAATTCTTTATCTCTAGTGAAATCCTTAGGATTACATCACTTCTTAACAAACATAGTGAGGTATATTAAAATTTGTCAACATAATCAGTATAAGAATACTCCTTTGATTTATTTCTAACCAGAGAAGTCCAGTGAATGACTGAACAGGGGTTACCTTCGCTATCTATCTTCTGTAAAGGGAATTTAAATTTCTCTAACTGATAAAATAGCATAAGGTAAACTAGGATTGATTGATACTTAAAGACAGATTCTGCTTTGAAATTGGCAAACTGGTCATGGATTGAGTTAGCGAAAAACTGACTATAATTAAAAAGGAGGGAGGGTTGTTTGCCAAATGCAAAAGTAGATAAAAATCCTAACACTATCTCGTCTACCCACTGATCATTATGGTACCCAAGCAGTCAAGTTACCATAGAAATCGCTTGCTTGGACATTTCAGGGAAAATTGAAGCTGGATATGGGGGACTGGTCCTTGGTAATTCAACATTTTCGGGAAGAAAATACTCAAAAATATGGGCTCTCTGAGGGAATGTCAGTTTGTTTTATAATTCCATTAAAATATCAACAGAAAAAAAGGATGATGAGAGGCCTGATATTCAATTTACAGGGCGTTACAGATGCTTTCAGGGGAAATGGAGAAAATGATTTCATTGTTATGGGAGATGACTGCCCTTTGACTTGGAAAATATCTAAGGTGGCACCAAACAGAGAACTCGGGAAAGAAGTGAGTCTGGGGGAAACAATTTGTGGGAGAAAGGATTCTCAAACACTTAATTCATCACTTTTATCTAGAGATTTTTTCTTTGCCCATTTATGGAGCTCGTAGAGGTCAAATTGATACAGGGTTTCTACAATTTTGTATTGAGTGTCTATTAGGGAAATGCTATAGAGTCAAAATTTGGTATTGGGGGGGGTTAATGGGATTTGACTCTATAGCCTTTCCCTTTCCTTTACGGTTTGACATCATGAAAGTGAAGGAGGGTATATTGAAAAATAAGACTGGAGAAAAGCTTGATATAAATCCCAAAGAACAAAATTACCCATGAAAGTTGTTGACTGTGTGTAGGAAAATTGATGTTGAATGTTGGCAGTTGGTGGTAGTTTTCTTTTCTCCTACGGAATCAATGATGAGAAAAAGGAAAACAATTATTGGAATCAAAGGATTTATAACATTTGAATTGGTTTGATAACGAAAAGGTTAACGTCTAGGGAGCATAGAGGTTTTATTAGCAAATGGTTATGTGGCGGGAATCGATGAGATAACGTTCATAAGAGATTTGGCGAAATATTTTGAACATTAACGGATATATTACGTGGAGGGAGTGGCATGGAAGGACGCGTAGCATAAGCGGAGTTGCAAGGGGTAACGGTCTCTATGAAGGGGAAGGAGTGGTGAAGGAGAAGACACATGGAAGAAGCAGAGTGGTGGAAGGACGAGCCGTTGGCAAGAGGTGGAGGTGGTTTTTTGGGGGGGAGGGGGGTACTAGCAGTAAGAAGTATTGGGAGATAACCCCTCGAAATGGTCCAGCGTCTACCACATCTTCCTTGGTAATTTCAGGAGAAACCACTTTTTAGCTCCCCCCCACCCCACCCTTCATGTTAACTGTCAAGAATGCAGGGGAGGTTGACATACTTTGTCCATTGTAGATCTTGGCGAGACAAATCGCCACCATTAATTTTAGCGTAACCTTTATTTGCAAACAACAAAATAACTTTGTCATATTATAACTTTATCAAATACATAATAAAAATCAAATAACCAAGGTTTAAATCTAAAAAACTAACATTTTTAAATTTTGAAAGCAACATTTCAACTTGCTCGCTAGTTTTATTTTTCTAGGGATTCATTTCATATTTTTGTCATTTTTCTCATATTCATTTTTTTATATCCCTTTTTATTTTTAATTTTCTTTTCTTTATATATTTTTATTTTTATTTTTTTTATTTCTCTTTTCTTTTTGACATGTAAATGTATAATATAAAAGGATGTTACAACATCTAACAAGCCTATATATTGTGTCTCTTGTCTCTCTATGTGTTCATGATATGGTAATTGTCTTGATGAAAAGAACACAATAATAAGTACTACAAAAGAGAAGATTATAATTAAGATTCAAAATATTATCACAAGCAGTTATCATAAGTAAATAAATCACTTGACTATTGATGCCCTAGATTTCTCAACCTGGTATCTGAGCTAAGGTGCTAAAGTCAAGAAGGGGCATCTAATCAAGAAGACACACAAAGATCGAGTTTCAAGGAAGGATCAAAGTGAGAAAAAAGATATCAAGCAATAAATCAAAACCCTAGATTGAAGAAATCTACTTTAGCAAGAGTCCTAGAATCATCATCAAGAGGGAAGCAAAAAGAAAGACTAGAACCCTAGAAGCGTTTCTCAAATCATCACTCATCCATCATCTGAGGAGTGTAATCTTTTCAAATACTAAGGAAGGCTAGATTGAAGAATATTTTCTTCATCTTAAAAATGGTTAAAAAAAATTGAGTGGAAGAAGCAGCATTAACTCAAGTAAGTATATGACTTCTTCTAAAACTACCAAAATGTCCTTTTGTAAAGAAAGCAAAAAACTACAAACTCATGCAATAGGTACAAAAATATGAAGACCAATACTTTGTCATTTAAATGTTAGAAGATACTAAGAAAACTATTTGGTAGAATATAAATGCCA
>Ga0115851_100178_pt1 | contig 23229 bp, 24 predicted proteins | sample InSIn2gowninarea_FD_83865 | JGI IMG/M metagenome (GOLD analysis project Ga0115851, IMG submission 83865)
TAACGGAGGGCACTTTCAACAAGTGGATGAAGTTCTCATGTTAAATGTTATAGGGGAACACACTTCAGAATTATACAAGTCTAGTAGTATACCATGTGCAATCATCAACTTTGCAATTATCAAAGGTCATTCAAAAAAGGAGTATGATCTTTGCTGTGAAAATAAAGGATCTAGAGGAAGACTCAAGAGAAGAAGAAATACTTAGGAAGCATCCAATTCTACGAGAATACAAGGATATTTTGCCAAAGGAACTTCTGAGTATGCCTCCTAGAAGAGAGTTCGATTTCTCTATCGACTTGGTTCCAGGAGCGGAACCTATATCTAGGACACCTTATAGGATGACCACTATTGAAATGGAGGAGCTAAAAGTTCAGTTAAATGAGTTATTGGTAAAAGAAAGTTCAGTTAAATGAGTTATTGGTAAAAGGGCTTATCCAACCTAGCACATCACCATGGGGAGCACCAGTCTTGTTTGTTAAGAAAAAGGATTTGTGATTAAGGCTTTGCATAGATTACAGAATGTTAAACAAGGTAACTATCAAGAATTGTTATCTTTTACCAAGGATAGATGATCTTTTTTATCAACTTAAAGGGGCATGTATATTCTCTAAGCTGGATCTAAGGTCAAGTTACCACCAATTGAGAATAAAGGATTCAAATACCCATAAAACTGCATTCAAAACTCGGTATGGACACTATGACTTTATAGTTTTACCCTTTGGTCTTACCAATGCTCCTGCATCCTTCATGAACTTAATGAATAGTATATTCCGAGAATACCTTGATAAATTTGTCCTAGTCTTCCTAGATGACATACTGATTTATTCACAATCAAAAGAGGAGCATGATCATCATCTCAAGATAGTCATGGCGATTCTAAGAAGGAATTGATTATATACTAAGATGAGCAAATGTGAGATTTATGTACCTCAAGTGCAATACTTGGGACACATCATCTCTAGTGAAGGGATTGCCGTGGACCCTTCAAAAATTGAGGCAATAATGAGTTGGCCCCCACCAAAGAATGTTAGTGAAATAAGAAGTTTCATGGGTCTAGCAAGATATTACAGACGTTTTGTCAATAACTTCTCTAAAGTCGCTTACCCCATTACCCAACTACAAAAAAAAGAAAATAAGTTTTTATGGACTGAAAAGTGTGATCAAGCTTTTGCTACTCTCAAACAAAGGCTTACAACGACACCTATACTTAGAATTCCAGACCCACATGGATCTTTTGTTGTCTGCACAAATGCTTCTAAGGAAGGATTAGGAGGAGTATTAATGCAAGATGGTGTAACGATGGCCTTTGAGTCCAGAAAACTTAAGGATCATGAAGGAAGATATGCAACTCACGATTTGGAATTAACTGCAGTTGTTCATGCATTAAAAGTTTGGAGACATTATCTGTTAGGGAAACCTTTTGAGCTTAGATCTGATCACCAAAGTCTCAGATATATCTTCACTCAGCCAGATTTAAATGATAGACAAAGAAGATGGATGGAACTCCTTGCTAAGTATGACTTTGGTATTGAGTATATCAAAGGGAAGGAAAACAAGGTAACTGATGCTCTAAGTTGTAGAAAACATATTGCATCTATAAGCTTGGGCCATACTTACCTTATTGGTAAAATTCGTGCTCCCACAAGTGTTTGAATAAATCTTGTAATGCCATATGGCGAATTTTCATTGGACCTCTTTTAATTTTCTTGAAGTTTGCATTAGGGTTAGGGCAACACTTAAGGTTGCCACAAAAACTATTTATACCCCCTAAATACTCATTTGTGAGGGGATGGAATTTTTGGATGTGGAAATGAACATTTGCTAATAGATGAGTAGAGTAATTTTTCCTATCAAATACTTGTCTATGGTGAATGTGGTATGAACTTTAGTTCAAATTGCACAACTCCATTTCTTTGTTGCTACGAGCTTGGACATGTAATGTTATCATTGATGTGTGTTGCTTAGATGCTTGGGACATTTTGCAAACCTCTTGAGAGGTGGGTAAAAGAATGATTGATTATTCTTTTGAAGTGTTGAATGTAATGCATAGTTGATGATTGCACATGGTATACTACTAGACTTGTATAATTCTGAAGTGTGTTCCCCTATAACATTTAACATGAGAACTTCATCCACTTGTTGAAAGTGCCCTCCGTTACACAACAAACTCCCTTGTCTCCTTAGACGCTTTCTCCCTCCTCTAAACCATTTGTTTTGTTGGCTAGTGTGAGAGGATATATCCTTGTTATATACCATCCATGTTGTTGGCTAGAATGAGATGAGAGGTGGATGCTTGAAACCCATACCAAACCCGGAGGAACTTGGCATTCAGACATCGTACTTGTCAGTGGAGCTTGATGCAAAAGGGGCTGAAATCATATGCCTCAAGCCATCTCCAATCTTCCCTCCTACTTTTCGTTTATTTACCATTTGTTTTGTGCGGCTTTTCGCACCCTTTACTTACAGTACCTGAGAAATAACCATTGTCTAGACACTATGACAATTTGATTCCTTGACAAACAAATATTATTTGAGTTGGTGGCAACTTCAAACATCTTAGCCAATCTTTGAAACTTATTCTCGCATAATTCCGAAAGAGAGACCTTTGAAGTAACCATTCCTCATAGCGGGTAGGCGTAACGTCCTTCCACCTAAGGTGTTGGTGTCTTTGCTAACCTTGCACTTATTTGCCTATCCGCAAGGTAGGAAAAAAAACCAACCTACAAGACCCTGTTTAAAAAAATCATTTTTTTTAACTATCTAAAAAAAAATAATGAACCAAGTTGAAAATGATCATAAACTACAATATTTCAAGTGTTGTAGCAAAAGCAATTACCTATAATCTGAGAGTTCTAGTTTTAAAGGATATTCAAAAAATATGATCCACAGAATTTTGAGATACCATAGCTTATCATATGGCATCAATCATCACTATTAACATGATTAATATGCTAATACATAAGAGATGAAAGTGATGTTCGAAAGACAAGATTTTAGGAGTTCTTACAATAATGTGAAAAATATAAAAATTTGTAATGGATCATATACCCAAAGCCAGCAACAGTGATCTTAGCACAATGATCAAATATGAAAACATTTAATTGCCTCTCACCATCTACTAGCATATATTTACTATCTTGTATAGTAACATACAAGGGTACAGTTCCACTAACTATAGCACATAAATTCTATATAGAGCCTCTAATTTCCGATGTTAAGAAAATAAATAATGACAAGTTATGCAAAACTTAAATCATATCCCTAACATAAAATCATTGACATTATTACCAAAACCAAGTTATTATTCATGCCTTATGTTTACAAGAATGACTAAAAGAAAATAGATGTGTAGTTGATAACAACTCACCAATACTGTTCAGTGTGCAAGTTATTAAGTTGAGATTTATCATCTTCAGTTAGTTCAACAGTAACCTGAAAAACAAGGTCAAAATTTTACATTAATTCTAAACGCTTTGTGACTTAAACAAACAAACTATATAATGTACTTTTCCTATTATATAGTCTCCATCAATTGCACAAGAATTCAAATGGGAGAAAGATGAGTTTCCTATTAGTCTCAGATATAAAGTATACAGCCAATCAAATAATGCCAATTACAATCCACTCCCTACAATACAATGTTAAGGATTTATATAATTTGAAAATATGTATCCTCTATTATGCTTTCAGATTTCTTATCCATGATAAAACAAAAAAAAAAAATGTTTTTACCTAGTTAAAATGAATATACAAATTCACAAATGATAGTCCATAAAGATTTTGATTACAATTGTCTGTCACCCCAAAATATACCCCTGGATTAATACCAAGCTACACACGTGTAGTTCTTAAGAACTCTGCACATATATATTAGCAATCATGACAAGAAAACATTAGGTCATCATAATTTAAAATATAACTACAAAAAGATTTATGCAGAAAAGGAGTTAGCAATAATCTTTTGTAAATTATGGATGGAAATCCAAAGAACAGATTGATGATAACACGGTTTATACAATATTGCGATACAGAAATGCGTATGTCCACCAAAGGATTTATGAGCAATTCCAACTAAGTAAAAAAAGGTAGCTTCAAATAACTAACGCAACTTAAAACAAACAAGAATAATCAAAAACCAAGAAAAAAGGTAATGCCTTAGTATTTTTAAGTTGAAAAAGAATAAGGAACACTAGGGAAGAAATTACCCTGTGCAATATTTGTTTCAAATGGAAGAAATGCATAAGGTAATTTACAAACCGAATTTTTCTGGAGTTTCTAAGAGAACTGCTAGGTAGGCTGGTGTTTGTGGTCAATTTAGAGGCTCTATTACATTGATGGTGTATATAGTTTCCACTTACAAAAAGCAACCAACAATAAATAAATAATTTAGACTTGACCAATTTGTTCGTAGACTTGAGAATATGCACATGTATGGTGATGAAGATGAAGGTGAGCCAAAAGGTGAAGTTGTGAATTATGCTTTGATGACTGTTGTTGATTTTGACCCTTCTTGTTATGAAGAAGCTTGTACTAATTGTGTTTGGATGCAAGCAATGAAAGAGAAGATCAATTCCATTGGGAAGAACGACACTAGGGAGCTTGTAGAACTGCCCAAGGGAAAGAAACATGTAGGTTCCAAGTGAGTCTATAAGACTAAGTATAACAGTGATGGCAACATTGAGAGACACAAGGCTAGGCTTGTGGCTAAAGGATTCACACAAAGGTATGGAATTGATTATGAAGAAACTTTTGCACTTGTAGCTAGGCAAGAGACTGTGAGAATGGTGCTTTCCTTGGATACTCCAAAGAGTTGGACTATACATCACTTGGATGTAAAAAGTATTTTTTTTTTAATGGGTGCTTAGATGAAGAAGTGTATATACAACAATCTCAAGGTTTTGAAGTTAAAGGAAAAGAAACACATGTCTGCAAGCTGAAAAAGGCTTTGTATGGCATTAAGCAAGCATTAAGGGCTTGGTACACCAGAATTGATGGATACCTTCAGCAAAGTGACTTGGAGCAAAAGTGAACCTACTCTATACTTCAAGAAACAAGTTGATGATATTTTGTTTGTTTGTTTGTATGTTGATGACTTGATTTATGTGGGTAGTAGTTCCAATTTGAATGACAGTTTTATGGATACCATGATGAGTGAGTTTGAAATGAAGGATTTAGGATTGATGCACTATTTTCTTGGCATGGAGGTGCATCGAAGTAAGGATAAAATCTTCATTTGTCAAACAAAATATGCAAAGGATATGCTAAAGAATTATGATATGGACGGTTGCAAACTAGTCCCTACCCCCATTGCACATGGTGAGTTGATATGTAAAGATGATAAGGCTGAAAAGGTGAATGTAACAAATTATAGGAGCATTGTTGGGAGCTTGATGTTTCTCACAAATAACAAACCCGATATTGCATATGATATCTCATTTGTGTCTAGATACATGAGTGAACCCTCTTCTTTACATTTGAAGGCTACTAAAAGAATTTTGAGGTATGTTAAAGGTGTTGTTGTCTTTGGCATACATTATTTTCCTATTAAAGAGGTGGAACTAGTTGGCTTCAGTGATTTAGGTTGGGGCAGCAATTTGGATGATCGAATCATTTTTCTTTTGGATCTAGATTGATCACTTGGAGTTCAAGGAAACAAGGATCAGTAGCTCTATCTTCTATTGAGGCTGAGTACATTGTAGTTACAACATTTGTTGCTCAGGCCTTATGGCTCAAGAAAGTGTTGGAGGAGATAAGTAAGAAACAAAGTGGTCCCACTGTCATTTTCTATGACAACATGAGTGTCATTCAGTTGACAAAGAATCATGTACACCATAGCAGGTCTAAGAATTTTAACATGGCGTATCATTTCATCCGTGATATGGTGGAAAAGAAAAAGGTTGAATTAAGATATAGCTGACATATTTAGTAAAGGTGTGGCTAAAGCTCAATTTATGAAGCTGAGAAACTCACTTGTGAGCCCTCCCAACATCGAAGGTAAAATGTTGGAATATGATGTTGACCATGTGGCATTTCCAAGTCAACAAAACGAATTTGTCCCTTATCTTGTACCTATAGAATAAAATAATATGTAACTGTAGGAATATTTCAGTTTGTAACAGTTGTGGATTGTTACTTTATATGTAACAGCCTAGATTCTTTAGTTTGATTAGTCTTATATAGTGTAACAACTTTTATATTATATTGCACAAGTTTTCAGAGTGTGAAGATACGAATTGAAGGTGAAAAGTCCATTTTCCCCGCTTGCTATGTGTTTTGGCTTCCACAACACGTCCCAAATATTTAGCAAATTTGGGGACCCACAAATTTTGGAAATAAAGAGTCGCCCAACAGGAGTGACCACGTTGATGGTGTCTTGAGATCAAGGGATCTTGGAGACCAGAATTGGTGAAAATGAACAAAAATTGGATTTCTGGTAGCAACAGAACAAAATTTTGGGTTATGGCTTCCTCAAGCGCATGTCCTCAAGGAGAGGACCTCCTTGTTTCTCCCAAGACTTGCACCAGACTTCTAAGAGCTCTAGATGATCATTTCAAGCAACCAGGGCCAAATTTGACTAACTCTGGCACACCTTTTACCTTGACGCATGCTTGGAGGGAGACAAACAACTTGCGCCAGCATTCTAGAGACTCATACAAGGAAAAAGGGTGAAAATTGACTAAGTGCTAGACATGAAAACCCCTCCTATACTCGAGCGCAAGTTTGACAGAAGACAAACATCTTGTCTCATCTCAGATGTGCACCCAATTCATGCATACCCCCCTCGTGCAAGTGTAGCACAAGACAACCTTCATGACTCTCCCTGTACTTGCACCAGCCTTGTAAGAGATTCAGAGGACAATTTCAAACAAGAAGGAGAAATTTTGGCCTAAGTCCCATTCAGGAGCATCCTCTCGAGGAGACAACATCCATGTCCTCTCCAAGATTTGCGCCAGCCTTCCAGGAACCTCAAATGACTAATACAGATGATCAAGGAAGCAAAAATGGCTAAGTACCATGCATGGCAACATCCCAAAGCCTAGGCGTAAATGCGAAGGGAGACAAGGTTTATGAGTCACTCTAGATCTCCCCCAAGCTAGTTGGGCACAAATGTGAAGGGAGACAAGGTTCTTGGCTCGCTTCAGATCCCCCCAAGTCAATCTCCTCTTTCAAGCACGAATTCGAACAAAGACAAGGGTGGTGACCTCCAAAAGACTTGCGCCAGCACTCCAGGCTCTCCAGAAGACAATTTCAGGCAACAAAGATAAATTTTGGCTAAGTATAGAGCATTGTTTTCATAGGCGCAACTCTAGGTGGAGACAAGCTTCATGACTCCCCTCACATTTGCAGGCAAGCTTTCCTCCTCTTCCTGAGCGCAAGTCCTTGACAAGACAAGAGCTTTGACCTCCCGAAGGGCGCAAGTCCTTGACAGGACAAGAGCTTTGACCTTCGAAAGGGCGCAAGTCCATATCAAGACAAAGTTGTTGACTCCCAAAGGACTTGCGTTGGGTTTATTATCACTCCTTTTGGTGCAAATCCAAGCCTAGACAACATCCTTGACTCTCTCATGACCTCACCAGCCCTGTATATCACTTCCTCAATGCATGATTGAGACAAGACACCCACTTTGATTCTCTAAACACTTGTGTCTGCCTCCAGGAGCCAACCGACCTAGAAATCGGTGCCATGTTGCTTAGAAAACGTGTCCATTTGTAGAAGGCACAAACCCCTAGGTAGCTAGTTGATTTGCCCTAGAAAAACCCTAAAATGCCTATAAAAGGGGAAGCTAACCTTTATTTTAACATGACAAGATTGCTCCTTCGTGTTGAATTCATTTAAACACCAAGATAGGCAAATCCATTTGAAGCCTTTGAGGTGAATTGAGACAACCTTCCTTCTCCATTCGCTAAGACATTGGGTATCACTTCATATCAAGCATCAAAATGGAGAAGACAAAGTTTGAGTTGCAGCAGAAAGAGGTTAAGCCAAAGAGAGTGTTGACTACTGATGAGGCTTCATCAAGGAAGAAGTCCAGTTTTGACCTTGCAGCTTCAATAAGAGCACTACACAAAGACCCTGCCCAAAGGGTGGAGGATGAGTCCACAAAGACTCACTATGTGAGCAAATTTGCTTTTAAGGTCAATAATACGTTGTCCATCACTAAAGTCTCTCTGAAAAAGGACCCGAAGAAATCTCTAGACTTAGAAGTTCATACATTGAAGACTGAAATTGGTGAAGTCAGGACTACAAGAGCAGAGCAAATTGAAGACATCACAAGGCTCGCCAAGGAACTGGAGGAGATCCAAAAGAAGTCAAACCATGAAGAGGAGGATACACTTCCTGAACCATGTCGTCCTCGAGAAGGGGCGACCATTCAAGGGCAAAAGTATCCTAAACAAATGAATGATGAAGTTCCAAGGTCAAGTGTTGTAGAGGGGAGAGGAGCAGATGAACTCATGGGTACCAGTTGATGGAAGTTGTTGCATCTTGAATGCAATATTTTTAATTTTATTTTATTTTATGCATAATATAGCTAGTTTGTACTCCAAATTTTACAAATTTTTATTAAAGCCTTGTGATGGATGAGGATTTGCTCCCACAAGTGTTGTATGTGATCTTGTAGCGCCATGTGGTGTATTTTCATTAGACCGTTGTTAATTAGGGTTATTTTGATTAATTTTATTTTCATTTGAATTAGAGTTAGGGCAACACTTAGGGTGGCCATTCATAAATTATAAGTAGCCCTAAAGAGCTCATTTGTAAGAGGATGGATTTTTAGATTTCAAACATGAACATTGGCAATTAGATGAGCAGAGTAAATCTTTCTATCAAATACTTGTCTATTGTGAATGTGGCATGATCTTTTGAATGAAATTGCACAACTCCATTTTTCTGTTACTATGAGCTTTAGTATGTGATGCTATCATTGGTGTGTGTTACTTAGATGCTTGGAACATTTTACAAACCTTTTGAGGAATTCATCCACATGTTCAGAGTGTCACCCATGACACAACGAACACCATTAGCCCTTAGATGCTTGCTCCCTCCTCTAGACCATTCATGTTGTTGGCTAGTATGAAAGGATATGTGGATGCGTGGAACTTATAACAAACACGGAGGAACTTGGCATTCAAACATTGTACTTGTCGGTAGAATTTGATGTAATAGGGCTGAATTCATATGCCTCAAGCCATCTCCAATCTTCCTTCCTATTTTTCTTTTTATTTTTCACTTTTTTGGTGCAGCTTTTGCACTCATTTTCAGTTTTTGTTCAAGAAACAACCATTTCGAAGATACTAGACAATTCGAGTCCTTGATCAAACAAATCTTATTTAAGGTTGTGTTGTGCTCAAACACAACCCACCCCAAAATCTTACGATTTTGGGGACCCTCTACAACTACGCCCATGTACATACCTGTTTAGTCTTGTGTCTCCCAAAATTCATGAAACTTGGAATCATGTCATTCACCCCTCACTAGTACTTTGAAGTCATCCAGGCTAGTCATCCTAAGCCAAATTCATAAAATTTCCCGAAATTTGGCTAAGTCTGGAAACCCTGAAAATTGCCCTAAGTGAGTTAGGGGACCCAAGTCAGTTTGAGTCAAGTCGAACCAAACTGGGCTGCCTAGAAGGCTAGTGCATGCCTTAAAAAGTCATAATTATGACTTTTGGAGACGTGCGCCAGGTTCCAAAGCAGTTTAGGGTCAAGTCGCAAAATCATCAAGTCAAGCTGGCAGCCTTACAAGGCTAGTGCATGTCTCAAAAAGTCATAATTATGACTTTTGGAAACATGTACCAGGCCAAAGAGGTGACCAATTTGAACAAGGAAGTCATCTTGCAGAAGTTTGCCCACCCAGAAGGCTGGCACATACTTCAAAAAGTCATAATTATGACTTTTGGAGACATGCGCCAAGCCTAGGAAGCCAGATAAACAAACCAAAATGCTAAATTTGCCTAAGTCTCGAAGCTTTCGACCTTGTTGTCCCATTTTGCATGACTAGAGCGGCTGCGCATGATTATGACTTTTTGAAACATGCGCCTAGCTGGAGGAGGCACCAGAATCCAAAAAACGAAAAAATGCTAAGTCTAGGTGCACTAAAAAAACTAAGGCATCACTCATACACCCCTGGCAGGCTAGCGCATGCTTCAAAAAGTCATAATTATGACTTTTTGAAACATGCGCCCAACTTGCAGGCATGCACAGGTTGAGCGCATCATCAAAAAAGACATGATTGTGTCTTTTGGAGGGGTATGCCATGTTCTGGATGGCTCAAGATGACAACGTTGGGCAGCAGGGGCAAGATGAAGTCTCCAGGATGAAGAGATCCGAGCAAGATAAGGCCACTTGACCAACACTAACCGATTGCATGGACAAGTTGGAGTGAACACAGAACCGCCAAAACACAAGCATGCCTCCCCAAAGCCCAGCGCATGCCTCAAAAAGACATAATTATGTCTTTTCCAAGCATGCGCCAACTTGAGAGCACCTCCAGTTCCCATGCGTTGGTTTCCAAGCCGCCAGTTGCATTCAATGCTCACGGCACACATCTCGAGGTCGGCCATTTTGGGCGGTTGAGATGAAATGTCCCTTTAAAGCTGATCGACTAACGTTAAGTGTTGCCCTAATTTTTCCTATAAATACCAGTCTGGGGCCTTCATTTTTTGCAAACCAGAATCATTTGCTCTCCATTTTCCAGCGATAGAGTTGCAGAAAATTGCAAAAAGTCAGCGACCAGTTTTAGCTATAAACACCAACCCAAAGAGCTCATTTTCTCAAACTCAAACTATTCTGCTCTTCATCTTTTCCATCAAAATGGACGAACCAAACACCAAGACATTAAAGCAAGAGGACAAGACAAGGAAAGATTTGACCATTGATAATGCCTCACCAAGTCGGAAGCACAATGTTGACATTGCAGCTTTAGTAAGGTCACTACATGAAGATCCCAGCCTAAGAACAAGAGATGAATCTACAAATACTCACTATGTGAGTAGGTTTGTGTTAAAAGTCAACAATACACTTTCTGTCACCAAAGTTTCCTTGAATAAAGGCCCGAAGAAGCCGCAAGACTTGGAGGCCCATACTTTGAAAGCTCAAACCAATGAAGTCAAGACTACTGGGGTAAAACGGATCAAAGATATCACCAAGCTCGCCAAGGAGCTAGAAGAGAGGCAGGAGAAGCTGAGCCTAGAAGGAGACACCACATCTTTCAATCCAGATCTTCTTCAAGACCAGGTGGCTGCAGGCGGACAAGGGTACCCTCGGCCAACTGGTGATGAAATCCTTAGGCGTAGTGTTGTAGAGACAAAGAAGATGGACCCACAGGAATAACCTAAGGAAGAACGATGAGGCGGGTTGTTGCATGCGCAACATTACTTTATTTTATTTTATTTTATTTTCATGCATTTTCTATTTTCTGAAATGCGGACTTCAAAAATGTTTAAATTTGGCCCAACCTTGTGATGGATGAGGATTTGCTCCCACAAGGTTGGAAGCAATCTTGTAAAACCATGTGGCAAGATTTTATTGGACCACTTTTATTTTCTCGTAAACTGCAATTAGGGTTAGGGCAACACTAGGGTTGCTAACCAAAACTATTTATACCCCATTTTGCTTCATTTGAAGGGGGGATTGACACTTTTCAGACAAATAAGAAATTAGTGCATTTTGAGCTCGAAATTTCTAAGTGTTTCATTTGGGTGTGATTAAGTACTGTGGACGTTTTGTTTCTTATGTGCAGTTGTAAATGTGAATGAGTAGTTGGAAGTGCTTTCAATCTCGTTCTATTATTGTTGTTATCAACATATCTTGTTTGGTGCATCTTGTAAGACTCCTTCGAGTCGGATGAGAGATAATTGCGTATTCTTTGAAGTGAATGTGTTGATGATTGAACAATGATATGTTGCTCTTGCATCCTAGACTTGATTCTCATTCGGATACCTCAGTGATGTGATTCACCTCAAGAACCTCGCCTCGATTTGCTTGCCTTACCTTGTATCTTTGAACTCATTGCCTTTTGCTTCTCACTCCGCCTACTAGACCATTCATGTTGTTGGCTTGTTGGAGTTCTTAGTCTTGCCATTCATTTGCCCATCAACAAGGTAGGATAGAAAAACTACCCAACACTATGGTTTCTAGTATTGTGCACTCTAGATTTTACAAAAGTTTGAACAACCTACTTTGGAGCTTAATAACTTTTTTTGTGTTGCTTTGTTGTAGAACATGATACGCCATTGGAAAGGTTTTACCAAGCACTTTCCATCCATATAACACACTCTTCATTTCGTTTTTGTTAAGTGGTTCATTTTCACCTATGAAGATCATGTTTTAGTCTTTTTTGCCCAAACTTTGGCACTCTTGTTCAATTTTGGTGCTTCTAAACCTGAAATCCAATATTTGATATTTTTTACATTTTTGGATAACCCATTATTGAGTTCTTTCCAACCATACTTTTGTTTGCCTCATTTTGAGCTCATTTAGTCATTCGTTCATTAACGTTGGTGCTCTACACTATAACTTTGGTGCTCACTGTTTTGAGTTGTTGTGCTTCTGTTGTTCTATCTTAAACTTCATTTGTGACGACTTTGATGTTTCTCTTCAATCCTTTTATCAAAAAGTTAAAGTAGCTAAGCTTATGGTGTTATCGTTATTGTATCTTACATCTCTTTGTGAGGACAATTTGTTTCACAATCTTAAGTAACCAAAAATAACATTCATTGGTTATTGCTTTGTTGCCCAAAAGTGGTTTCTATTCCCTATTCATGGATTTCCATTAATGTTTCTAGAAGTCTTAAAACCCCAAACCTTCCCAAAACGTTTTTGACAATTTGGAGAAATTTCTAGGAACATCTGCAAGTTTCATAATGTTTGTAAAACAGTCAAAATGGATATCAAAGAGGGGAACATGGCCTCAACCATGTTACCAATTTGTTTGCCTTTAAACCTATTTTTTCATTTTTCCATCAAGAGCAAAGAAGAAAATGAAATGCTGAATAAATAAGGAAAACATGGCCTCAACCACATACCCAATCTACTAAACCCTGAAACTAAGTGATGAAAAACTCACAAAAATATTTTTGTTATCTTCCATTTTATTATGGGTCACTTGGAGTTTTGGGGGAGTGATGACATATTAAAAAAGGGGCCCACCACATCCCTAAACTACTAAAGCTTTAAACAAAGGGATTAAGAATCCCAATGAAAATTCTCATTTCACTTTGGAATGTTCTCGTTTCACTTTTTCACTTCATAAAATTTGAAGCTCAAAGTTAGCAGTCAATGGCCTGCTGGGTTTTCGAGACAAGAGAGAACTTTTTGAGAACAAGGAGGCTTGCTATCAAGAAGCAAGACAAGCTTTTCAAAGCAGGTTGAAGAAATATTCTAACAACAATTAATACATGTCTTCAAGGATTCCTTTGAATGATTCTTTCTCCAGGTCTAAATGAAAACAATCATTCACTTCTAGCGTTTGATTGTTCTAGTATATTGGTCTTCACCCCTATTTGGGATGATAGAAATGTACGTGTTTCATTGGATCGAATAGCACCAACTGAAGACCCATGTTTTCATCAATGTAAATGAAAATAACATGAACACCAGAACTTATACACATGATATTTTTATTTCCACTTAGAAAGTACTTATCAAACCCATTAGTGTCAACCATTGCAATTATCCTCTACATATGGTATATTTAGGATGAGTAAAATAACTTATACAAACATTGTCAAGACAAGAAAGAATCTTAATATAAAAAAAAAAACAAAAAGAGAAATGGAACACAGTGACAGGAGCACAAGGAGAGGTGACTACACAACTGAAGAAGATGGCCTAGGCGGAGGGAATGATCTGGATGGTGAAAGCCCATCTACTACAAGATCGCCCCAATCAAAGGTTGTTCTCGCAAGGATCTTGGAGATTCAAAACCCTTGGCAACGAGTAAGAAGCACAAAGAACGGTCGGATGATTCAATTGCAGGCAAGGATGAAGACATTGGCTAGAATTGCAACAAGAAGAAAAAGAGATCGGCAACTATGTAACTTGCTAAGACCACAAAGCAAATGGTAAGGCTTCGATCCATTTAGAGGAGATCCATTCAAGCTGAAATATTTGACATCGGCACAAGGAAGTTTTCGAAAGCAAGGGTTTCATTTTGGCACTAAAAAGAAACTCTAAAAAATCCAACAAGCTTGAGGTTTCAACTAGGACTAGATGCGGCAACAAATTGGTAAGTTCTTCGGAACAAATAAGAGCCATTTGCGGACTTTCACCTAAGAATGTTGCGAATTTTGTCACAGTTTGATACCTTCAAAAGAAATCAGAATCACACTACAATCGTTTCAGACTGAATAATTTTCAGAAAAAAGATGATTCTTGCGTACAACTCAAAGAAGTCCATCCAACAATGCTTACGCTTTGCGGGACAGTTACTGGAAAATAAGGGTGTCTACTCGGAAGCCAATCTCTATCGAGGGAAAAATCAATAGCACTATCAATGGAAAAATTGATAGAGGAATGAAGCCTCCCAGATTGGATATTCTAAAATTCTATGGGCATCAGGGTGAAGACTTTCAAATTTGTTCTATTGCAGCTAGGGGCTGTTGTAACTCAATATTGCAACCAGGGAGTTGTTATGACCCAATATTGTAGCAAGAGATGATTAAACCTTTGAAGATCCATTCAGTTTTGTCGATGTATCAATTTGCTTCTCTCTATAATTTGTGTTTCCTTAGAATCTTATCCGGGACTACTTTGGTAGATATACCGAACAACAACTATAAACACAGGTTTTGAGACCCTGTTTAAAAAAACCACCTTTTAACCTATCTAAAAAATACAAAGAATCTTAATTAGTGTACCAAGGCACCAAAAAGAGCAACAATGTAGAAGGGAAGCAACATTCATTGATGCTACAAAAGCAAAAATAACAAGAAAATAAGTAAGGAAAATGACACCAAGATAACAATTTTTGAATTTTGCATAAACTGCTTGTGGACTATAACAAACAAAGTAACAAGAAAACAACTAAAGAAAATGACACCGAGATGAAAAATTTTAATTTGAGTTGAAAAACTGGTTACAAACTATGGTAGTTTGAAGCCCCGTAAAGACAATTATTGTCCATAGCAAAATTGAAACAAGAAGAAAGAATTTTTTACATGAAGAATGGAATAGATAAACATTTTAACCATAGATACTTTGTGCCCCTCTTGGAAGATCAAGCTAGACTTGGACACTCATCCAAAAATCAATCATGGTGCTGCGGTAGGAGTAGCTTGTCACCATTGTGCTACGTCCCAAGGGGCTGGAAACTTATGTAACTAGTCCCATGGTATTAAGATGTTTAGGGATTATGGAATAGGTATTAACCATATAGGAACAAATGATGTCGAAAAAAGGAACAGTAATGAAAGTTGTTTCCAAGAATATCATTCTATCATATGGTGTGGTCCCAAAAGTTGAAAAGACTATTGCATTGTTCAGAATGTTTGTAGTGAAAAGCTTGAAAGGAGCTTGATGTGTTAGGTTTTGTTTCAAACAGAGGCTGCTTGTTGGTATCTGATTCTGTTTTAGATCTAGTTACAATATACAAATTATACAATATAAATAGTTCTATGAAAGTTAATGGAGATACTAGATTTTGAGATTTCTTTTTTATGGCACTAGAAGTTAAGGAATAGCACTACCTTGGGATATGCCAACTATGTATAATCATAGAGCAAACAATAAAATCTACACTATGGGTGCATCTTGTTGGAGTATAAGTTTAACTAACCTTGTGTTATTTCAAGTTTCAACACACCTTGTATAGACAGTCAAAATAACACTCACTTTACAATAAATGTCTTGATATTGTGTAAATCATTTACTGTAATAAGTTATAATCTACAATGAACATTGATGATCCATGTAATGTAATCAATGGTCCACATTCATTAGGCATGATCCATGTGATATACTTTGGTGTTTGAAAACATTTATTTATACTCACACCTAAACTTTGTTTTATATGTATTCAAGATCCTAACACATATAGATCATCCATTCTACACATTAACCGATCTAAATCGTTATCTCGTATTATGGATATCTATTGTGCTTTCTCCTGGTTTGGATTCCTTTGCAGGCATACTATTGATGGTCACTTGTGATCATATTGGCTTGGTAGCATTCTTTGAGGAGTATTATCGTGCACCATCCATGGTATTTTTACCTCTCATATCTTGGTGTTGATATTGCTCATTTGAATTTCCTATTTTCTTGAGAAGTTGCTTGGTGTTCAATCTTTCCAGAATCTCTACCCAATTCATCACACCATGTATCAACAAGCACAAATTTCAGATGAATTATCTGCAATATGTTTCACAATCTTTTGTCCCACAGGAACATGATGCAACTTTACCTCTAGAATTAACTTCTCAAGGGAATACCATCCTCAACGCACCAGGTTTAGAATGTAATGTTCTCCCATAATTAGGGGCAACTGGAGAGGAATCTTCAACCAATGGCCAGGAATCAAAGTAGTGATGCTACTCAACTGTTCAGTTCTAAAACTTCCTTAGAAATAGAACCGATGAAACTGCCCCTTATTGTGTTGAATATGCAAGAAACATTCCACTGCATTATCAACATCTAACTGAAGTAGATATTAGTATTGCAGCATTCCATTTAGCACAACAGGCCTGCCCCTTATAGTGTTGAATATGATAGAAACATTCCACTGCATGATCAACATCTAACTAAAGTAGATATTACTAGTGCGGCACTCCATTCAGCTAGAAAGTCAGATATTTTCATTGTGGTTTTACCATGTCAAATGCCTTCCGTGTCTACCCCAATATGTGGGGGGGGGGAGCAACTAGCCTGGGGGGAGCAACTAGCCTTCAAAGTAATAAAGCTTATGTCAATCAACACGTTTTACGAGATGTGAATACCACTGAAAAACAAATAACAACATAATAGTGCAAATATGTTAGACACAAATATAGGAAAATAACAAAGAGTTATGACTATAGAGGTGTCTAATACTTATAATACTGCCAAGACTTTATAAAGGGGCCAAATATTTTTTAATATAAAGAATACTTATATTTCTACGATAAAAAATTGTGTACACAATACGTGTGGATCCAACTCACTTTTATTTCCAGATACAGCTTAAATTGTTTATGGGAAGCTTATCCACATACTCCAAATGAATTACCACTAGACCAAAATGAACTGACCACAGCTTGAACCAAGGACCTTCAGCATTTAAAGCCCAAAAAGTAAATTAATATATCAAAACAAAAATAAACTAACTATATATATATATATATCCAAGTGGTTTTTAAATCTGTATTTAAATGAATACTTTTAATTTCTATCTAGTGTAGTTACAAAAGCTATCTTGTTAGAGCTTCAGCTAGGATGGCAAACAAGAACTCCAGGGAGATTAGATTGACCTCCACAATCTTTCCTTTTTTTTTAAATGGAACCTTCAGATAAATTGAATTTATAACAATTTGATTTTTTAATTTCTGTTCATGTCAACATCACAATTCTACATTAATAAAGTTGGGAACTTATATAGTGAAACCCCCAGTTTAAAAACCAAGATCCTTGTAATTTAATGATTCTAATGATCCTACACTAACCATTTACACTTTAGGTACTTATTCCAAACAAAAAAAAGAGTTTAAAATCTAGGGGAAAAAAAAAAATTAATACATTGACATAGTTTGATTTTTTGTCACAGAATTTTGAATGATTCATTGTAGATTACGCCTTTCAACATAATAAGAAGCATATTTCCATCCTTTTTTTATTAGCCATTTTTTGCAAGTTAACTGCTTTGTAACAAATGTACCCTAGAAAACGAAAAGATAAATGAAATAGGGTTGAGGTAGGTTACCTACCTGTTTGGCAAGAATTTCGCGCTGGAGGTTCGCAGGGGCAAAGAATGGATCATCGGGATGCACCTTTCTTCTGAATTCCCTCCACTTTGGAAATTCAAAACAATTCTCACTCTCTATCTCTCTATTTTCCTTCCCCTCTTCCATTTCCATTGCCAGATTCTCTTCCTCTGCCAGCACCTTCAAATAAATTGTATCGAATGGCGGTACAGAAGTTACTGCTGTCGCATCAATTGTTTATTTTCGAGCAATTATATTAGAGAAAATATCCAAAATACCTTTATAATTTCACATAATTACAATTATATCTTTAAAAATTACAAAAATACTTCTATCAAATAAAAAATAATTTTTAATATATTTTGATATGTATGTAATTTTATTAATAATGTCATCTATGCAATATCTTTCAATATAAGTAACTACTTATTGAGCATGAATTTTTTTATACTCTAAAATATCACATATTTTCATGTCATTTAAATATGGAATCAATTTTAAAATATTGACCTAAATGCTAAGCTTGCATCTCCTTTCTTGTTACTAAATAATCGAGTATGGAAGTAAAATGTAAAAGTCTAAATAGTTGAATCTAGAAGTCAACCAAAAAGGTAGACTTGGCATTCAAACCAAGATTTTCAAAATGGTGCCATATTCATCTGACATGGAAATATGTTATACTTTGAATTATAAGAATTTTTTTTATGAACAACTACGACCTCTATTAAAATATATTGTATGGATGGCATCATTAATAAAAGTACACACAAATCAAAGCGTATTAAAATTATTTTTTGATTTGAAAATGGTATTTTCGTAATTTTTGAAAATGTAAGGGTATTTTTGTAATTATGGAAAATTATAGAGGTATTTTGGATATTTTCCCATTATATTATTATAGGTGGAATTAATCATGGCATAAACTTCATGCACCATTAGTTATTATTTTATTTTAAAAAAAATTAAGTATGTCTTTAATAAAATTTTTTCAAATTTATTTTCAAATATTTTAATGTTTTATAAGAATAAATTTAATTTCATAATTATTTTCTGTGGTCAAAGTAGTATTATTCATTTCAATCATAGAATTTATTCTTAATTTAGTTTGATGTTAACTATTGATATTGTTTACCTATTATTTTTTATTTTAATTTTTTTATTTAAGTTAAAAAGTATAAGGTTATTTAAAAAAAAATACTTATATGGGAGGATGGTGTGTGCTTGTTTGTCATTATAGCTTTTCGTTTTTGGTTTCGTTTTTTCTTATAATCTTCAACTTTTCTTTTCTTTTCTTTTTTGTTTGTCTTCTTTAGCATTGGTTTTTTTGGTTATCGCCTTCATCTCGCATATTTTGTTAGGATCCTAAATCTTAACATTTACTTATGTTAGTAGTTTATTTAATTATCGACTTGTGATGTGATCCGGCATATTTTTGTAAGACAAATCGATATATTGTAATGAATCGCAAATTAGGATTAAGATAGCATGACCATAAATTAGAGATATCATTTTGGAAAATATATGTCTTTTAAGTTGTAAGGAGGAAGCTCTCTCAAAGCGGTATGCGATTCATATTGTTATTCAATAAAGTTATCCTATTTTGCTATCTTATTGTCATTTTGAATTATATTGCTTGAGTTATATGTTATGTTGCATTGTGAATATATTGATATTCCACATTTTGTTATTATTTTGAGTAAAATCCCTTTTTAAATATTATAGTTTGCTAACAATTGGTATCAAAGCTTCAATTTTGGCTACCTCTGGGCGGATTTAAAGATTGAAATTTCTTTTTGGTAAAGTTGAAACCCTAGATTTTTTCCAACTTCTAAATGAAACTCTACCAAACTTTTTTCAAAAATATGTGTCAGATTTTGAAACCATATCGTGGTACCTTTTTCTAAGCTGGTCCATTTGATATTTGGGTTATGTTTTCATCCAATTTTTTACTCCATGTTGGGTTTTAAATTGTATTTGATCTGCTAGTTTTGTAAAACTCTTCATTTTTGGGAATCCTTTATTTGACAACCAAAACTAGCAATTTCCAAAATAGGTAAAAACTTCATAGGCCAATATCTCATAAACCGTGAAGAAATAACAAAATTTGAGAGCGTTACCTTGGTAATGATTTTTTAGAGGAAAAAAGTTTCAATATTCCAAAATCATCATTTTCATACCTAACCCATTATGCTTATTTTTCCATGCTAATCATTTTGATATATAGCACCCATATATTTTTTCAATTTCCAAAAATAACATTTTCTAAATATAGTAAGTTAACGCCTAGCCTAGTTTATTAATTTTCCATATGGCTATCAGAAGAAGACCTTAATACTATGATCAATTATTTGCACAGGTTATTTATCTTAGTGAACTGATTGATAATGTTGACCTCAAAGTTTTCCTTATCAACATATAATAAACATTAGCAATGATGAATACCAAATATGGCATTTTGAGTAGAAACATGGAACTCTTTCAACAAGCAACATTTGGGGTATACCATCATCTTCAGGTTCTCAACAGTTGGTAGGAAAACCACGCTAGATATATTAAGGTCCTCAATAAGCTTTCATTCTCCCATGGAATACCGAGTTAGACTTTCCAAATTTTGATGGTAAAGATCCCACTAGTTGGGTTTATAGGGCAGAATAATACTTCTCCTTGAACTAGATTCCTGAGGTGCATAAGGTCAACATTGGCTTATTTCATCTAGAACAGGAAGCCATTCTATGGTACTAGTATTTTGAAAAGACAAATGATATCCCTTATTAGGGGAATTCACCAAAAACATCTTGGTTAGATTTAGCCCAAGTGATTTTGAAGACTTTGCGAGAACTCTGACCAAACTACATCAAACTACATTTGTAAAAGAATATTAGACTTGGTTTGATAAGCTTGCAAACTACATTGATGGGTTAGATAAATTATTTTTTATAATTTTTTTTATTAGTGGGTTGAAAGAAGAAATTATAGTGGAGGTGAAGATATTCAATCCTAAAACCATAACGGTAGCCATTGGGCTAGCTAAATTAGCTGAAGAGAAGTTCAATGCTCAATGTAAGCAAGTGAGGAAACCATTCATGAAATTAAAAAATGCTCTATTTTCTCTAGAACCTAATTGTCTATTGCAAGTTAAGTGCCTTAGTCCAAAGGAAATGAAGAAGCATAGAGAGAAGGGTCTTTATTATAACTATGATAAAAAAATATAGGGCAAATCATTGATGCATCACACAAAAGTTGTATGTGCTAAATATTTATGTTCCTAAAGATTCAATAATTGAGGTAGAGGATATTGTAGCAGAGGAAGTAGAAGATGAACCTGATAACACCAATGATAATACTCTTGAAATTTCTTACAATGCCCTTTCACAATTTTCTTCCTTGCAAACTATGAAATATCATAAACACTTCAAGTAATTAATAGATTCTTATTGTATTGATTGATTCAAGGAACACACACAATTTCATTTATCCATGGGTGGTAAGATTACTTATAAAGGTAACTATCAAAATGTCAAACTCACCCAGGAAAATTATGAATTGCAAAGTGACATGTATGTCCTTCCATTGGAAGGATGTGATATGGTCCTTGGAGATCAATGGTTACGAATATTGGGACCTATCTTATGGGATTTTTCTAAACTTAGGATGAAATTCATAGTTGATGGATGCAAATATACCCTCAAGGGACTAAACTAAAGATTCAACCATGGAAATGACATAATGAACTAGAAGAACTACAATAATTGTTGGCATACCATGAAGGAGTTTTAGAAGAACCAAAAGGATTACCCCCAAATCACCCTCATAATCATACTATCTAGCTTACTCTCGGAAGTCAACCATGAAATATTTGGCCTTATCATTATTCCTATATGTAGAAGAATGAGATTGAGAAATTAGTGGAATATATGTTGGCAATGGGAATTATCCGACATAATGTAAGTCCTTACTCTTCTCTTATCTTGTTGGTGTAAAAAAAGATGGGTCTTGGTGAATGTGCATTGACTTTTGAGCTTTTAATAAAATCATAGTCAAGGATAAGTTCCCCATTCCTATCATTGATTAATTATTGGGTGAACTACATGGGGCTTAATATTTTTCCAAACTGGATTTATGGTCTGAGATATAAAGGCCAAAGAGTCAATGACAGGGTGTGAGTGGCAAGGAAAGCATGGAATGGACGATGAGCCTAGCAAAGAATATTATGAAGCTACAAAGGGATATTGGGAGGTGATGGTTACTGCTACAACATCTACAAGGTATTAGGCTCCATTCTTAATTTTTATTACCTTTATCTTGCTTGAAAATGCAACAATAATAAGGAGAAGGTTCATTAGCAATTGTGCAATGTTGGGATGGTTCCATGAGGCAATCTCTTGGATCAAATTAGAAATGCACGTGATCTTGATTTGGACTATTATTTTTTGGACCTATGGAACTATTATTGCTACATGGGGCTCATGTGGACTTGGAGAATGGAGGATGTTGGCATATTCCTTTACATTTTGGTGGGTTGATTTGTGTACACCACCAAATTTTGTACTTACTCCATGGTTGAGGATTATTTGGAGAATATTTGTGTTTATCATTTGGTGGGGAAAGAAAATGATCCAAAGTGGTTATTTTTTATTTTTTGTACTTACCTTTATTTGGATCTCCATTAGAATCAATATCATTACTTTGATTAGAAATATAAAAGGGACTCGCTTCTTCACTTGTATAGCTCTCTTCATAAGGACATTGACTGCTGGACTGAGACAGTTTGTGTTTGGGATCAAATTCATGTTTGCATCATTATGGTAAGAAGGATAGCTGAAGTAATTTTTGATTAATGGAAAAATACAACTCCTAATACACAACATTTGTTAGAAACCTCTCATTTGTAAGATATGAAAGATGATAATGAATTGGAGCTATAATTTGTTGAAGATCCTATATAAGAAGAGACTACATTGGTAATTTAAGATTACTTGAGGGAAAGCAATTTCAACTCAAATGGACTTGTAATATTCCAAAATTTGAGTGTTCCAACTTATGAGCATGATGTACACATGGTGGGACCACTTGGAGTGGGATGTCCCCCCTTGTGGAGAAATTGAGCTCTCATCATTATAAATTATAATATTAGGAGTGCTTTTCTAGTAGAATAGATAATATTGTTATTTTTTGTGTTGTAAAACAAGGTATAAGTCTCTAAGTGGGATGTCCCCTTACTGATCTTAACTAGGAGTGTTAGAAGTGCCACTAAGTCATCTCAAAAATAATAAAAATATCATGAATAAATTCAAGGCATAATAAAAATTGTTCCAAGGAAATAATTGTAATTTTAA
>Ga0115851_100179_pt1 | contig 23226 bp, 20 predicted proteins | sample InSIn2gowninarea_FD_83865 | JGI IMG/M metagenome (GOLD analysis project Ga0115851, IMG submission 83865)
CACCTTGTTTGATCATGAGAGGGAAGATTGTCCTACGCTAATAGCTAGGATATGCGATAAAGGAGCTCTACTACGTCCCCTAACTTAGATCTTGTTTATGATTGATTTCATTTATATCCGTTGACAGAGGAAAGAGTTATCACTACTGCATCCTTGACTGATAAATTGTTGTAGTTTTCTGAATGAATGATTTAAGTTTCAGAGCATTAAGGTTTATTTTAATTAAAAGTAGATTCTCTTTCCAGCATCTGTTTACTCTTATATTTAGCACTATACTGCAAACTAGAAAACATTACTCTTGAATCAAGTGACCACCTCAGACTGAGTACACTCTTGAGATAAAAAATATTACCTGGATTGATAATTAATGTAGGATAAATAGGGGTTAAAAAGACACCTTTTATCACTCAAAAATCACTATGATGAGGATCACTCTGTTGATACAATGATGGTGAATTCCAAAGTGCACCATATGATATTTCAGTTTCTCAAGAATATTTTGTTTCAAAAGATTTAGATCTCAAATCTGTTTCGGTCAAAGAACATTTTCTTATGAACACTTCTTCCTCTTCACCTCCCTATCCTTTGTGCTCTACTATTTGTAATGCATCAACTTGTGATGGAAATTATTCATGTTCTTCAAGTTTTTTATCTAATGAGTTGAATCTTGAAATGGCACAGAATAGTGAGATTATCCAAGATGAAGAAGAAGAAAACAATGAAATTATAAAGCATACATTCCATTCCTTATTGTTGAACCTCAGAATTACGCTCTCCTTGATATCTTTTCTCACTTCTTTCCCTTGCTTTGACATAAGATTACAGATCCCCATCAATGATAACTGATAGGTTTTGTCTTAATGAGGGTATTAAATGATTGACATGTTATATTTTTATGTTTTCACTATTTGAATACATTTTTGCAAATTAGCTATAGAACGCAACCTATTATGTAGCTAACTGTGTATTTCATAGCTACTTCCATGATCCGGCAGGTTACAGGTGTCAAATGAAGAAACCAACCACATGGACATCTCTAGAATCATCCCCACATGGATTCTATCCTAGTCACTCAGCCCAGATCAATAAGAAAGCAAGCTCAATATCATTGTAAAAGGTGGAGTCAAACATATGATACCTAGAAGCCATAGGAGTCTTCGTCTACTCTTTCGTGGTTAATCAATAAATCCAACAGTTATGTTGCAACATTAACTCGGATCAACCACCTGTGTTAACGGTTCTGTTGCAAACATCTTGCTCGAATTCAAGTCACCTATAGCTAATCAGACATTTACGCAGTCCTGTTGTAATACATATAGGCCACCTGTAGCTAGTTTTCCTCAAAGACGATTATGATTATTTCCTTTTAAATACTAGTTGTACATAACCTAGGGGGGTTCGAAGAATTTGATGTATTAAGTTTAGACTTTCAGCTCTATATTTTTGGACTTCATTCCTGTCTATAATATAAAATCATGTGTTGACCAATGATCACTTAAAATAGCATTTTCAATTAGTTAGTAGCTCAACCCAGTCAGTTGCAGAGGGCCCCTGCATCGAAGGAGGTTTTATTTCCATTTGTTTTCTGTTTAGTTTTAATTTCACCATTTGCTTTTAGCAATATTTCTACCTTAGGTTGATTTCTTTTAGTTTTGATCAATAGCATAATGTTAAAAATCAATTGTGTGGTCTTGTTTCTCCAACAAATTTCATGAAAGGAAACGATTTTGTTTCTAAATAGAGTAAGGCTAAAGTAATGAGAATTCATTGTTGACTACTTTACTCATTGTTTTGTTATTTATTTTCTACTTCAGATTGTCAATACACTACATTAATGAATGTTTTTTATCACCATTTCAAGTTGATACCCATCCTAAACTAAATGTTTAAACATTCACTTCACACAATGGTTGAAATCAATCAATTACCTTCTGCATGTTTTCATTTAGTTCTCTAGATCATAAAGTAAAGAAAGTTGCTTGTATTCCATCTCAAGAATTTTATCTTTCAAAATTGAAGGCTAGAGTAACTAGAAGTACTTCAATTGATTTCATTCTCTGTATTTATTTCAACATGCATTACAACTTCACCTTTTAATTCTAAGAATTAGATTCATGACTTAGGATTAATGACAAGATAGGACAGATGCTCTATTTCCTTCTTTTAAATTAGATTTTGACTAGTTTTAGCTCTTGGCTCACCTTTAGGAAGTTTAGATTCAGTTTCTCATAGTTCAAATTGTACATCATTAGGAATCGAAGAAGAAAAACACCCAAAACAATATAAGAATACAAAATAACGAAGTAGGAAGGGTTAACTAAGCACATATAGTGCACTACACTTCATCATCTTACAAACCTCAGTTGATAATTTATGCAAGCAATTTAGGACACTAAATTACTAAATATTTTGGCGCCATTGCCGGGGAAGTGTAATTAGATAACCTTATCTCTTACATTCAAAAAAAAAATGATATGCATAGAGAAAGAGACTCTAGGGGTAAATTTATAGCTAGAGGCGGGAGTTCAATTCCTACAACACCACCTACTCCACCAAGAATAAGAAGAGATACACCTCCATCTCCAGCTCATACTCCTAGCCATAGAACTCCTGAAGTTCTAAGGTCAAAAATTCAATCAAAAGGATCTCCTACTTCATCTACTGAGGCAGTCCTAGAGGAGAAAAATCTTGGGTCTCCAATAGAAGGAGTAGCCTTTTTCACCTCCACAGGGGAGCATATTTTAGTTGAAGAATTAAGAATACCTAGTGACGAAGAAGAAGTAGAACCTCTCTCCCACATACCATTAATAGAGGAACCAGAGGAAGAGAAATTAACCTTGCAGGTTGAACCTTATAATGACTCTGAAGAAACTATAATGGTAGGAGAAGGAGAGGATGGATAATTCACACTGTTTGGAGGAGGGGGTAGAGGAAGAGGTCGAGGAAATAATGGAGGAAGTGGAGGAAATAATGGAGGAGGCAGAGGAAACAGGGAAATATATAATTCTTTTGGATTCCCTATAGTTGATGAAGAAACAAATTCCACAATGAAAAATATCTCGCCTTCTGTCCTCGCAAATTTCCATGGGTTAAAAAGTGAGGATCCTGAAACATTTTTATTTGAGTTTGAAGTCTTGTGCAGAACCTATGATTAATTAGAAGACTCTAAAAAACTTAAGTTGTTTCCTTCAACATTGAAAGGAGCTGCTTTGAAGTGGTTCATGGGATTGGTCACTCAGTCCATTAGAACATGGAATGATATGAAGAAAGCTTTTTTGGATAGGTATTTGGATTATTGCATGCCTAGTAATCACAAGGATGAAGTGTTCAAAATGATGCAAAGAGGGGATGGAAATTTAGAGGATTTAATTGAGAGATTCAACTATAACTTGAAAAGAGAAAAGATGGAAAATTTAGATGAATATACCTTAAAATATCTTCTATTAAAAGCCATTAGAGATGAGTGGATAGATATCCTTAACATGATGGGGAAAGGAGACATCTCTCAACTCCCATTAAGTGACATAGGAGAATTACGTGTTCATCTCTCAAGAGGGAAATCTAATACTGGGAAAGGTCCAAGAGATCCTTCTCTTGTTAGAGTAAATAAATCTGCAATTGGATCAGTGAGTAGGGTAGAAATTGTGAATATGCTTAATGAATTCAAAACAGATATTCTAGGGAGCCTTAGTGAGAAAATAGACACCCTTAAGTTGCAAAACAAGCAGAAAACTGAGGCTGACACCCTTAAGTGAAAAAAAAAAAAAAAAAACATGCTTTAATAGAATGCCCTTTCAATGCAAAAATCATAGAGACTTGTGTGATTTGTTCAGAAAACCATGAAAGAAGGGTTGTCCTTCAATTCCAAGTCTTAAGGCTATTTTTCAAGAATAAACAATTCCAAATTCAGCAGAATCTCTTTGCTTTGTCTCTAGAAGACCTTGGCAGGGGCCACAAAATCAAGGATTTAACAATCAAATGTATCTTCAGCCTCCACCAAATTGGAATTATTGGCAGCAACCTTGGCTTCAACCTCAACCTGAATCTCAATATTAACCTTGGGCTCAAGGAGTACAAAATCCTTATGGAAGATTTTCTCAATATTATCAATATCCTCCATCATATCAAAATTATCCTCCCCCACAAATTCCACAACAAAATCAGTAGCTACAACTTCAAAATTAGAACCCTCAACTTTCACTACCATTTCCACAACAAATTCCACAACAAAACCAGCAACCTCAACTTCAAAACCAAAATCCTCAACTCTTACTACCATTTCAGCAAAGACCAAATTAGCTACCTGCCCAACCATTACCAAACCCAAACAATAAAAATCCTTAGAATACTTACATGGTGGAAGGCCAATAATTTCCAACTTATCTGATCACTCCTCTAGATCTCAATGATGTTCAACTAAGATCTGGTAGGATATTAGAAAAAGAAAGGCTTTCTGTAGTTATTTGGGAACAAGACAATTCTAAGGAAGATTCTCTACAGCCCAATAAAAGTTTTGAAGGAACATCTCTCCAAAACCAAAATACTGAAAATGAAAAACAGAAAGAACCAATGAACTCAACTCCTATCATTGAGCAACCAGTATCTACTTCTGCACCTCCTTTTCCTAAAAGATTAAAAGTTGATAGAGGGGTAGAAAAGCATATTATGTTGCCTAATTATGATTTTCTAGATGAATTGAAAAATGTCTATATCAAAATCCCTTTGTTACAAGCCATTAAGGAGATTCCAATCCTAGCTAAAACAATAAAGGAGTTGAGCATAAAGAAACCAAGAAGGAAAGAAAAAGAAACAAAAAAAATTTACCTGGTAGGAAAAATAGCAGACATAATGATGGGAAAAATTGCCATACAAAAATATGTCGATCCAGGAAGTCCAATTGTGAAAACACATACCAATGGAGTTGAAATTCCGAATGCATTGATTGATTTAGGAGTAGCTATAAACATCATGAGAAAAGAAACCATGGAACAACTCAAGCTTCCTAATCTTCTTTACACACCTACATTACTGCAATTAGTAGATAGATCTATAATCAAACCAGATGGTGTGCTAGAAGATATTTCAATGTCCTTAGATTCTTTGGAATACCCTATTGATTTTATGATTTTAACCCCCAAGAACAATCTAGGAGGACATCCACTTATATTAGGAAGACCTTGGCTGGCCACAGCTAATGCTTTCATTAGCTGTAGATTTGGTGACATGTATATTTCTTATGGGAATTCAACAAATAAATTCACTCTATATCCTCCAACAAGAACAATCATAGAAATAGATGACAAAGAATGGATTAATGATGAAAATGACGTTCAACCTCTCTTTACTATTTCAGATATTAGTGAAGATAGTCAAATTTTGAATACAATGGAAAATTTTGAATCATCTCGAGAATATGAACATGATCAATTCCAAGAAAAATCCAATATTGAATATTTTTCATTTAGGCAGATGTCTCTTTATTCTATGGAATAATTTGGTAGCTCTACAATTGAAATCTTTCCAGGGAGAACACTGAACATAAACAATAACTTGGAGAAATTACAACAGGAAAAGATAATCAAAACATTGCAACAACATTTTGCTACATATGCATGTGAATATAATGACATGAAAGGAATTAATCCTAAGACTTGTATACATCACATCTACATTGAGGAAAATTATAAACCTATTAGACAACCTCAAAGAAGGATGAATCCAAATCTTAGGGAAATTGTGAAAGAAGAGCTGCAAAAATTGTTGAATATAAACTTCATTTACCCGATTTCAAATAGCCAATGGGTTTCCCCTTTAGTTATTGTGCCTAAAAATAATGGTAAATGGAGGGTATGCATTGATTATCGAGAATTGAATAAAGCTACCCTTAAAGATCAATTTCCTTTGCCCTTTATAGATCAAGTGTTAGATACATTAGTAAATAATAAGTATTTCTCATTCTTTGATGGTTTTAGTGGTTATAATCAAATTCAGGTGCCACTTGAAGATCAAGATAAAACCACATTTACTTTTCCATGGGGAACCTATGCCTACCGAGTACTTCCTTTTGGATTATGTAGTGCACCTGCAACACTCCAAAGAGCAGTACTAGGAATTTTTTCTAATCTAATACATGATTGTGTAGAGGTATATATGGATGAATTTACAGTCTATGGGAATACATTTGAAGAAGCTTTGGAAAATTTGGAAAAAGTTCTTAAAAGATGTAAGGAAGCAAACCTTTCACTAAGCCATGAAAAATGTTTTATGATGTTTACAAAAGGGATTGTTTTAGGACATCACATTTCAGGAGATGGAATTAAAGTTGATAAATCTAAAGTTGAAGTCATCTCTAAATTATCAATTCCAAATTGCGAAAAGGATGTTAGAAGTTTTCTAGGATTTACATGATAATATAGACGATTTATAGAAAATTTCACTAAAATAGCATCCCCACTCTTCAAATTACACACCAAGGATTGTGAATTCAATTGGAATCCTAATTGTCAGTTAGCATTTGAGACTTTAAAAGCAAAAAATTCTTAAGCACCCATCTTGAGAGGTCCAAATTGGAAACTACCTTTTTACATTTCAACAGATGCTTTAGATACAGCTCTGGGAGTTGTATTAGGACAAAAAGATTTGATTCCCTATGTCATCTACTAAACAAGTAAGAATTTGACTCCCATCGAGTTAGATTATACTGTAACTGAAAAGGAATTTTTATCGATTGTTCATGCCATCAACAAGTTTAGACATTATATAACAGACTATGAAACATTTGCTCATGCAGACCACTCTACAATTAGATACTTAATGAATAAACCTATTACTAATGGCAGAGTTACAATTTGGTTATTACTCTTGCAAGAATTCAATATTACTGTGCTATATAATCCTAGAAAACAAAACATAGTTGCTGATTTCTTGTCCAGAATTCAAAATATCAAAGATGACACTCCTTTTGAAGATAAGTTTCCTGATGAATATCTTTTTGCAGTGACTACTCAGACCCTTGGTTTGCAGATATTTCCAATTACTTAGTCACAGGAAAATTGCCTTCACATTTGTTTCCTAGAGAGCAAAGAAAAATCATTCAAATAAGTGCAAGATACTCATGGATCACTAATGAATTGTATAAAACAGGTCCAGATCTCATGATCAGAAAATGTGTCAGGGAAGATGAAATGCCTGAGATTCTTAAGGCATGTCATGATGAATTGTGTGGTGGACACTTTGCTGACAAGATGATAGCCTATAAAATCCTTTCTTTACGATATTATTGGCCATCCATCTTCAACGATGCCAAAGGATATGTCAAAAGGTGTGACAGTTGCCAAAGGGTAGGAAAACCTACTTCTTCAAATGAAATGCCACTACAAATTCAGGGACTCATTGAACCTTTTGAAAAATGGGCCTTTGATTTTGTTGGACCAATTAATCCCCCATCTAAGTAAAATAAGTATATATTGGTATGCATTGATTATGTCACTAAATGGGTAGAGGCTAAAGCATTACCTTTTGCTAATGAAAAATCTGTAGTTAATTTTCTTTTTGAGGACATCTTCACTCGTTTTGGTGTTCCAAGAGAAATTGTGACAGATCAGGGATCTCAATTTACATCTAAAATGGTGAAAAGTCTTGTGGAAGATTACAAGATCAAACAAAGGAAATCTACCCTCTATCATCCACAAGAAAATGGTCAATTTGAATCTACAAATAAGGTGATTGAAGGAATTCTCACTAAGATTGTGCATTTACATAGAAGAGATTGGGCAGAAAGGCTTCCTGAACCCTTATGGGCTTATAGAACTACATGGAGGAACATAACGGGACACACACCCTATGAACTTGTTTATGGAAAACAAATCTTGTTCCCTATAGAGTTTCAAATCAAAACCTTCAAGATGGCAGTCCAATTGGGACTGGATTTATCGAAGGCACAGAAACATAGATTGGAGCAACTCAATGAGCTTGATGAAATCATGCAAGATGCAATTCAAAGAACCAATATAGTCCAATAGCAAAGGGCTAAATAGCATGATAAATATATCAAGGAGAAGAAGTTTCAAGCAGGAGATTGGGCACTTTTGTTTGATTCCAAATTCAAAGATTTTCAAGGGAAGTTTCAGACTCATTGGATTGGGCCATATGATATTGAAGAAGTATTTAATAACGTATCAATAAGGATAAGGACAATAGATGGAAGCAAAATACCTCTTCTTGTGAATGGTAATCGGTTGAAGATATATCAAAAACCAATTTCAAGAGAGGAGTTCATTAATATTTTCCAGAATAACTCTAAAATGAGGCTAGTGAAGAAGAATTCTTCTTCTCCACTAACTTAGCCTTTATTTTTCCTAATATATATATATATAATTGTATGAGTTTGAAAACCAATAATTGATTGGCATACTTATATAGAAAATACAGGGTGAAAATCAGAGATTTTTGACATCCTATATTTTCAATTTCCTTTTCTGTAATAAGTAGTGACAAAAAGCTACATTCATTTGCAGTTTAGAGTCTGCAAATTCATAGTTTCATTCCATCTCATTCTGTTTTCATTTTATTTTACAGTTCCATTTCATCTCACTATCATATTTCATTTACATTTGATTTTTACAGTTTTACTCCATTTCACCCTATTTCCCATTTTATTTTACATATCATTCCATCTCACTGTCATAACCCATTTCCATTTCATTTTTTTTACTCATATTCCATAAGCCATACTTCACTTTTCCTTCTTTTCACATTCTACAACTGATTCCATTCTGCAGCTGATCTGATTCTGCAGCTACAACTTACTTATCAGCTCAAGAACAATTGTACAACTCACAAATAAATCATGAATGTAGGAAAATGAAGAATCAAGTTTTGGAGACCAAACATGCTAAAGGTACCTATAGATCAACACCAAAAGAGTTATCAAGAAATAGGTTAAGTTCTAAAGGTAAAATGCAAAATTTATTTCAAACAGCAAGTTAAAAACATAAGGCATGTATAATATGAATAATCGTATGTCTCCTTAACGAGTCATCATTTGATTTTATTGCCACTTCATTATACCACATATCTACCACATCTTCCATACTCGATACCAAATAGTCCATAATAACTTCATCATACCACATCTCTGCTACACTCTCCATACTTTGTACCTAAACAGTCCCTAATAACTCCATCTATTAACGGTCATGGCTATGATGTGGCCAACTTATCCACATCTCTCCAAACCCTCACTGTCTACTTATTCCATGCAAATCTGTAGTTCTTTTTTACCATACCTGTAATCAGTCCATTTCATAGACCAGGAGAGTAATTCCAAAGGTTAAGAAATTTTGTGAAACAGAAGCCATGGGACTCATTGTCATGACAGAGCCAGTAGGAGCAAAATATATGGAAGGATACCCACAACTCAAGGAAATGATGCAGAAGGCTGGATGGCTCAATTTCAATGAAAATTTTGATGGCTTCCACGAAGAGATAACAAAATATTTTGCTAGATCATTTGATGGTACAGAAGTAGAAATTGGAGACGTTAAGTTTGCAGTAACAGAATCCTACATAATAGAGGCTACAAAACTACCAAGACATGGTGAAATATGGTTAAAAAATAAGGAATTCCACAGTGAATCATGGAAAGTAATCCTTAGGAACCCAGATATGGATGTCTCTGTGTTTATAAAAGGAATTCTTATTTCAGCACTTAAAAGTAAATGGAGAAACATGCTTTTGATATTACAGAAATTCATTCCCTATGAGGGGAGATTCAGGTGCATGTATGTCTACCATATACATTTATTGATGAACTTTCTAGAAAATGGAGAAATCAATTTCCCTTTCTTCCTGCTAAACAGTTTAAGAAGGATGGCTTCAAATGTAGAGAAGAAAATAGAATTCATAGACACAACCATGTACCATCATGGGTTGGTAAAGATACTGGTAGAGTATAATTTGAAAAGAATAGGAGATACTTGGGAAAATTTCTTGATAAGAAACTATTTCCAAGAGGCACCAGAGTCAGCTGAAGAGGGTAATTTCAGGAGGAATAAGAGAAAGAAGATCGGCATAACCATTCAAAGAAAACCTGAGTCCTCAACGCAGAAAAATGATGAAGAGCTAGTCTCTAAAAAATTGATAGAGATCAGAGAACCAATCAAACAAAAAGGGAAGATGAAAAAGAAAGCTGGTGAAACTACTGGAAACAAACCTGAATCTTTATTACAACAAGATGATGAAAATTTAATCTCTGAAAATTTGACAGAGATTAGGAAACAAATCAAGAGAAAAGAAAAGATAGGAAATGAGAAAAAGGGTACAAAGGAGGAGAACATAAGCCCTCTACAACTTAGAAGGAGCTCTAGACTCCGAGGTATGGTAAATAAGATATCATCAAAGGGAACGGAGTTCATATATCTAGAAGAAGAAACCCCAACACCATCTCTTGATAATGTTCCATCTGCACACAGTCCTCAAAATTCTCCTGAACAGTATTTCGAAGGCAGCCCCAGCAGAAGATCTCCAGGAATGGACCCAATGCAGCAACAAATTTATGATCATATAGAATCACTAGAGAAGAAAAGTGCCTCAATGGATCCAGAATCCTCTGTCAATCCATGATCTGAAAATCACTTATATATGATCTCAGTTAATTAATGTAGGTATTACAGACTCATGCACTTGGATATGCCTATGTTATTTTAAGCAACAGATCGATAAGATTTCAAAATACACAGGCATTGGAAAATAGTAAGAGAAACATAGTGAGTAAATTCAACCAAAAAACACAAAAATTTAATAAGGATTTCACCCAATCCTCCTGGGCTATGTCTCCTAGTCCAACTTTCAGTGGTGGCCTTTTTTTATTGTGTCTTTAAGCAGAGTTTTTACAATGAGGAGCTCAATTTGAGTCTCCTATAACAAATGATTCTTAGTAGGGTGGTACTTGGATTCCCCAAGCCACTAGAGTACATAGGATCCCCCTTACCAATTCTCGACCTCAACTGATCTTAATGGGATGAGTCCAATTTGGTACTCAGTTCCTCACAGATATCCTCACAGGGATTGCTTGAACCTCTCAAGCCTTCTCAGTTTTGTCTGCTCGATGTTGCCTTAACTCTACAGGTCAGCTCGACTTCTCTATTCTCTACTTCTTTCTTCACTCTCTCTTCTATCCCCCTTTTGTTCTCTATATGTTCGTGGCTTAAAGCCAATCTGTCCCTTGACTGTTCTCTTACTCTTCCGGCTCTTTAGATCGTCTGCCTCTGTCCATTTGAATTCCCTGCTTCTGCGTCATCGCCACTATGTAACGTTTCACAAAGAGGTGGCCACTTGCCTCTTTACGAACTCGGCACCATCTTTTCCTTGAACGGTCGTTATTTCAGTTATTCCACGAAATGATTCATCCACCAGCTCATCGGTCATGTCGAACCCCAAACGTCATATGCCTCAGTCTATTCTTCCGTCAAATCTGTCTCCCATTGAGTACAATATCCATCGTTGATCTGGGGCCTCCACATCCTACGGTCATCGCTTTTATCGCATGGGTGAGTTTCTCGATCGTTACCCTGCGATGAGAGCAATTTTCTCTCTCATCCGCCGGAAATGCATCATTCAGTGTATGGCATCGCTTGGTCCTCTGCCAAACCCACTTACCGCTTGAGGGGCTTGCGATATCCTGCCCATTTTTTGGGTACGGGACCCACCTTCTAACATTTTGGGTATTTCCGCACGGTTTTACCTGTTTTTCACATGACCAGGTGCTAGGGTTTTTCCTTCTCTGAGTTTTTAATCCTGCGATACACAATTAGCTTTGCGCTAATCGCGTATCAGAAACAGCCTCTGTTTTCTAGATCTGGACTCCCTATTTGCTAGTTTGCACCATTGCGTGGTCTCCATGGGCCAATGGTAAACACGCTTTGACCGAGGGTCCTAGTTGTTCTGCGCTGGCTAAAAACTGCCACTGTCTAAAGGCCTTTCCTGATAGCTCATTTTTTACAAGATTTTTAAGTTTGACATAATTTGAAACAGTCATAGAAACTCTGATAATTTTCAAGGATCTAATTCGGATCACGGCCTTCCCACTGAAAAAGATTTTGGACCACCAAAAGTTGGTTTTCAAGCATCGACCAAGTGAGGGTACAATTGTCTCACTTGTCCAATCTTTATGCACTTTACACTGCTTGGTTTCGAACCCTTGAGTCCAATTCTGAGGTACTCAACATATCCGTTGCGCGTCATTCTCACCTTCCTGTCCAGAATTGTGTCTTCCTACAATTCATTAAGATATTCAAGTAGCAGGTCATCAATAGAAGGCAATTGACTCTCTTCTTCAAGATCTTCAATTAACAAAGGTTCAAATAGTCTCATGTTGTCTGCATTGATGACTGAGTAGATGTGCATATAAGCTGGCAAATCAAGGCGAAAAGCATTCTCACCAATTTTCTCAAGGATCATGAAAGGTTCATATCTTATTGGTTTTAGCTTTCTACCTTCACCTTGTATCCTGTCCTTGCTGATATACAGCCAAAATTGATCACCAACTTGGAAACTATGCTCCATCCGATGCTTTTCATGCCTTGCCTTATATTTGGCCTGGCTCTTTTCCAGTTGTTCCTGTACTGCCTAATGGATCTCTTGGATTTGTTCAATGAACCTAGTTTCCTTGTCCACATTGTTGTGTCCATCAACTGTTGTGTCCTTACCAAAGACGAAATCCAAGGGAGACCTTGGTGTGAAACCAAAATAGGTCTCAAAAGGAGATCTCTATGTGGAAGAATGTTTGGCTCAATTGTAAGCATGTTGCACATAACACAAATGTCCATCCCAAAGCTCAGGATGCTAGCAGCAATATCCCCTGAGCAATTGGATCACTATCATGTTGACTACTTCTATCTGGCCATCAGTTTGTGGATGGAAAGCTATGCTTTTCTTCAGTTTGATATCCATCATTTCCCACAGATTTGACCAAAACTTCCCCACAAATCGAGTGTCTCGATCAAATATAATGGAAGTGGGTAATCCAAAATGAACCCATACATGTTGAAAGAACAGTTTTGCAGTTTGTTCAGTTGTAATATGTTTATTACAAGGTATCAAAATACACATTTTGTTGAACCTATCCACAACAACGTATAGATAATCATGACCTTTCCTAGATTTAGGCAGTCCTCCAACAAATTCCATGGAAACACTTTCCCAAGGATGAGAAGGAACTGGTAATGGAGTGTACAAGCCTAGTTTTCTATTGTTGGGCTTGCTTTTAGCACACATAGTACACCCTCTTACATATCTAGAAACTGTCTCATTCATCTTTGGCCAATAAATAAATCTTCGCAACTGTGCAACTGTTTTACTTACCCCAAAATGACCTGATATTAGAGAAGTGTGGGCTTCTCGAATTATCTTTACTCTTTTAGTTTGTGGAATGCATAACTTCCCACAATGATACAAGAGTCGGTCCTTTACATGATAATCCAATTCTTATATTCGTTTGCCTTGACTTAAAGTTGCATAGACATCCTTGAAATCTATATCTTGAGCATATTGTTCAATGTAGCTCTCATGCAATACTGAATTATGCTTAAGTATAGTAGATGCATTTATAATGGGTCTAGATAACATATCTGCAACTTTATTGTGTATGCCCTTTTTATATCTGATTACTAAATGAAACTGTTGTAGAAAACCCATCCATCTATAGTGTCTTGATTGCTGCAACTTAGTTTGGGAGTGTAGATATTGAAGTGGTTGATGATCAGTATGTATAACTGTTTCCTTGCCCATTAAGTAAAGTTTCCACTTTTTCACACTCTGTACTAATGCATACAATTCTTTATCATATGTGGGATAGTTAATTATCGCAGAATTAAATGTCTCAGAATGATAACATATGGGTTTACCATGTTGTATCAGCACTTCTCCCATGGCATAGTCACCGACATCCGTTTGGATCTCAAATGGTCTTTGAAGATCAGGCAGTGCTAGTACTGGTGTTGTACTAATATTTTCTTTCAAGGTGTCAAAGGCTTTCTATTGTTTGCCTCCCCACTGAAACACCTTGTTCAATCCTGTTAAAGCATGTAAGGGAGTTGCAATAAAAATTTTCCAAATTTAATGAAATATGTGTTAAATGAGCTTTCTCCAATCTTGTGTTGCTCCTGAGAAGCTCCTAACTTCTGTAGCAGATTTGGGTTTAGGCCAGTTTACAATGACTGCCACCTTAGAGGGATCTATCTTCAATTCACCACCCCCTACTATATGTCCCAGATAATTCAAAGATGTTTTGCCAAGTTCACATTTTGAGAGTTTAACATAAAGTTTTTCTCTTTTCAAAACATCTAGTGTCTGCTTAACATGCTTTAAATGTTCTTCCCATGTTTTGCTAAATATTAGAATTTCATCCAGATATAAAATAACAAAATCATCAAGAAAAGGTCTGAGTACATCATTCATTATTCTCATGAAAGTAGTAGGAGCATTAGTTAAGCCAAAAGGCATAACCAGCCACTCATACAATCCCTGCTTTGTTTTGAAAGTAGTCTTCCATGCATCTTGTTCTACAACTTTGACCTGATGACATCCACTATGCAAGTATAACTTGGAAAAGTAAACAACTTCTTTCAATTGATCTAACAGATCATCTATGCGAGGAAGGGGATAATGATTTTTTATTGTTATCTTATTCAGTGCTCGGTAATCAATGCACATTCTCCACAAGCCATCTTTCTTTCTCACCAAAACGATTAGAGATCCACATGGTGATGTCCTAGGTCTGATGAACCCCTTCTCAAGCAACTCCTGCACTTGCTTCTTGATTTCTACATTCTCTGAAGTGGAAAACTTGTACATTCCAATGTTAGGAAATGGAGCATCTTGCTGCAAATTAATATCATGCACTATTTCCTTTTTGGGTGGCAGACCTTTAGGTTCTTGGAACAAGATATCATACTCTGAAACAACCTTTTCTAAATCATCTTGTTGTTTAGCATCACAACCCTCAAACACATTGTTTTTATCAAGTTTCTTTTCCTTTACAACCATCAGTCAAAATTGTTTGCATGAATTTACAATTCGTTTCATCTGCCCTAAGTTTATGAGAGTGTAATTGTTCTTGAGCTTATGAGCTCTTACAAAGTATTCGATTCCATATTTAATGAGTAGATACTTGTTCTCAGCTCTATAGAAAATAGCTTTTCTATCATACAAGTAAGGACTTCCTAAAACAATTCCACATATATCCAAAGGAATTATGTCTAACTCAACCTCATCTACAAATGCTGACCCAAAAGAAAACTTGAGTTTGCATTGTCTAGTCACTTGTAGTTGTGCTTTATCACTTAACCATCCTAATGGGTATGGTTTCTTGTGAGATGTAGTCAGTAATCCCAACTTCTTTACAATTGCTTCAGAAATTAAATTTACTTGTGAGCCACTATCAAACAAAATATCAATCTTTTGATGTTTGGAAATAACTCAAATATGGAAAAGCTTCTGTCTTTTTCTCTCATTTTCTTCATCAATAGTAGATTGTGCAGAATTACTAGTGGTTGTTTCATCTCCTGAGTCCGAATCCAAATCTTTATGAATAGCTGCTGCAGTCTTCTTCTTCTTACCCTCGAACTTCTTAGGTCTCAGCTCCAGATGCATAATCCAACAGTGCTCATCATCATGCCCATCCTTCTTATAGTCAGTGCATGAAGACTTGCTTTTCTGTGCAGTGTTGGCCTTCCTTGCTTTCCATTTCTATTTTCTTTTCTCCTTATTCTTGCTCGCAACGGGTTGGGATGATCCCCCAACTTCTGGGTTCCCATTCTTTCCTCTTTCTTCTAGATGTGTAGCTTGAACAAATACCTCATCTATACTAGTGGGATTAAACATGAGGATAGTGTGCCTCATGTAGCTGTGTAAACCACCGATGTACTTCAATAGAGTCTCAAGTGAGTCTAATGAGATTCCTAGAATCAAAGCTCACTTTCTAAATTCTTGGGTGTAACCTTGTACACTTTTCCCTTTCAATTGTTGAAGATTTTGCCAACTCATCATGGCTTGTTGCATGTAGGCCAATGGATAGAACTGCTTTTTGATTGTAGAAACAAATTCACTCCAGACAGAAAGAGTCTTACCATGTCTCTTCATGTCAGCTTGGGTCCTGCCTTCCCACCAAACTAAGGCAGTGCCTCCATGGCATAGGCTGGCTAGCTGAATCTTGCTCTTGTCTGAATCAATACTCTGCACTTTGCAATAAACATCAATTTGTCTAATCCAATTTTCCAGCTTTTCTGCATTCAACTCTCCATCATATATTGGTAAATCAAATTTAACATCTAGTTCAATCAAATATGTCTTCTTTTTATGTTCAAGGCTATTAGGATGTGTGAGAAAGTTTTCTTCTTTCCTTTTTCCTTTTGAGTGGTCATGGAGGAGAGACTCTTCTTCTCCTTTATCATGTTTGGAGCCTGATGAATCTTCATCTTTATGTTTTCTAAAGTCCTTATACATTTCCTCTACCATGGACCTTATGGCCAGGAAACTATCTATAAATTGAGGGTCTGGCCCCACAGAACCTTCCTCCGACATTGTCTTCTGAGGATAGAATCTTCCAATTTCAGGATTAGTTTCGACCGACTCTCCTTCTTGTAATTTGATCTTTGATCTAGTTAGCATTCAATAGCTAAATCCAGCACAAGCTTGTCTAACCTTAACAACCTAAAGCTCTCATACCACTTGATCTGAAAATCACTTATGTATGATCTCAGTTAATTAATGTAAGTATTACAGACTCATGCACTGGGATATGCCTATGTTATTTTAAGCAACGGATTGATAAGATTGTGAAATACACAGGCATTGGAAAACACTAAGAGAAACGCAGCAAGTAAATTCAACAAAAAAACACAACAATTTAATAAGGATTTCACCCAATCCTCCTGGGCTACGTCTCCTAGTCTAGCTTTCAATGGTGGCCTTTTTTTATTGTGTCTTTAAGCAGAGTTTTCATAATGAGGAGCTCAATTTGAGTCTACTATAACAGATGATGCTTAGTAGGGTGGTACTTGGATTCCGCAAGCCACTAGAGTACATAGACTCCCCCTTACCAAGTCTTGACCTCAACTGGTCTTAATGGGATGAGTCCAATTTGGTACTATGTTCCTGAAAGATATCCTCACATGGATTGCTTGAACCTCTCAATCCTTCTCAGTTTTGTCTGCTCGATGCTGCCTTAACTCTACAGGTCAGCTCGACTTCTCTGTTCTCTACTTCTTGCTTCACTCTCTCCTCTGTCTCCCTTCTGTCCTCTGCTTCTTGCTTCACTCTCTCCTCTGTCTCCCTTCTGTTCTCTATCTATTCGTGGCTTGACTGTTTGCTTCTTCTTCTGACTCTTCGGATCACCTGCCTCTGTCCACCGGAATTCCCTACTTCTACATCATCACCACTGTGTAACGTTTCACAGAGAGGTGGCCACTTGTCTCCTTACGAACTGGGCACCAGCTTTTCCTTGAATGGTCATTATTTCGGTTATTCCACAAAATTATTCATCCGCCAGCTCATCAGTCATGTTGGACCCCAAATGTCATATGCCTCAGCCTATTCTTCCGTCAAATCCGGTCTCCCATCCGGTGCAATCTCCACCATTGATCTGTAGCCTCCAAATCCTATGGTCATTGCTTTTATCGCACGGGTGAGTTGCTTGATCGTTACCCTACGATGAGAGTAGTTTTCTCTCTCATCTTCCAGACACGCGTCATTCAGTGTATGGCATCGCTTGGTCCTCTACCAAACCCGCTTACCACTTGAGGGGTTTGTGATATCCAGCCGGTTTTTTGGGCACAGGACCCACCTTCTAACGTTTCAGGTATTTCCACATGGTTTTACCTATTTTTCACATGACCAGGTGCTGAGGCTTTTCCTTCTCTGAGTTTTTTTATCCTACGATAGGTGATTAGCACTTTGTGCTAATCGCGTATTAGAAACGACCTTTGTTTTCTGATCTAAACTCCCTATTTTCTAGTTTGCACCACTGCGCGGTCTCCATGGGCCAACGGTCAACACACTTTGACCGAGGGTGCTCATTGTTTCATGCTGGCTACAAACTGCCACTGTCCAGAGGTCTTTCCTGATAGCTCATTGTTTACAAGATTTTGAAGTTTGACATAATTTGAAACAGTCATAGAAACTCTGATAATTTTCAAGGATTCAATTTGGATCAATCCAGAACCCTCTGTCAATCCACAAGAACCTCTAACTGACTCTCTCAAACAAGAAATCTATGAGTTAGAGATATTTAACATACATATCAAGAAAGAAAATGAAACCTTGAGGGAACAAAGTAAATTGGATAAGGCTATTCATGATAATGCAATTATGCATCTAGGGCTATGTTATAAGAAGAATAGTATGTTGAAGAGGAAGAATAGAAGCTTGAATAGAACAGTCATCAACCTTAAATACAGGCTTCTTATGAAGAAACCCAAAATCGCAGTCACTTCAAAGAAGAGCAAAAAAATAAAATTAGATGTACTAGCAGAAGTTTCTGAGCAAATGAAATAGGAAAGAAAAATTCACATTTTTGACAAATTGCATTAGGACATGCAATGATTTTGCAGCAGGGGTATGTTGAACCTCAAAATTAGCCTCTCTTTGATAGCTTTTATCACTTATTTCCCTTGCTTTTCCATAAGATTACAGATCCCCATCAATGATAACTGATAGGTTTTGTCTTAAGGAGGGCATTAAATGATTGACATGTTATATTTTTATGTTTTTGCTATTTCAATAAATTTTTGCAAATTAGCTACAGAACGCGGCCTATTTTGCAGCTAACTGTGTATTCCCTAGCTACTTCCATGGTATGGCAGGTTCCAGGTGTCAAATGAAGAAATCGGCCACATGGGCATCTCTAGAATCATCTCCACATGGATTCTATCCTAGTCACTCAACCCAGATCGAGAAGAAAGCAATCTCAAGATCACAGTCAAAGGTGGAGTCAAACATATGATACACGGAAGCAATAGGACTCTTCGTCTACTCTTTGATAGTTAATCAATAAATCCAACAATTATGTTGCAGCATTAACTCGGATCAGCCACCTGTGTTAACGGTTCTGTTGCAAACATCTCGCTCGAATTCAAGTCACCTATAGCTAATAATACATTTACATAGTCCTGTTGTAATACGTGTAGGCCACCTGTAGCTAGTTTTCCTCAGAGATAGTTATGATTATTTCCTTTTAAATACTAGTTGTACAGAACTGCGGGGGGTTCGAAGAATTTGATGTATTAAGTTCAAACTTTTAGCTCTGTATTTTTGGAATTCGTTCCTATCTATAATATAAAATTGTGTGTTGACCAATGATCGTTTAAAACATAATTTTCAATTAGTTAGTAGCTCAACCCAGTCAGTTGTAGAGGGCCCCTGCATTGAAGGAGGTTTTTCTTTCCATTCACTTTCTGTTTAGTTTTAATTTCACCATTTTCTTTTAGCATTATTTCTAACTTAGGTTGATTTCTTTTAGTTTTGATCAATAGCATAATGTTAAAACTCAATTGTGCGGTCTTGTTTCTCCAACACATTTCATGAAAGGAAATGATTTTGTTTCTAAACAGAGTAAGGTTGAAGTAATGAGAATGCATTGTTTACTAGTTTACTCACTGTTTTGTTATTTATTTTCTAGTTTAGATTGTCAATACATTGCGTTAATGAATGTTTTTTATCACCATTTCAAGTTGATACCCATCCTAAACTAAATGGTTAAACATTCACTTCACACATTGGTTGAAACCAATCAGTTACCTTTTGCATGTTTTCATTTAGTTCTCTAGATCATAAAGTACATAAAGTTGCTTGTATTCCATCTCAAGAAGGTTATCTTTCAAAATTGAAGGTTAGAGTAACTAGAAGTACTTTAGTTGCTCTATATTTATTTCAACATGCATTACAACTTCACCTTTTAATTTTATGAATTAGATTCATGACTTAGGATTAATGACAAGATAGGACAGATGCTCTGTTTTTCCTTCTTTTAAATTAGATTTTGACTAGTTTTAGCTCTTGGTTCACCTTTAGGAAGTTTATATTTAGCTTCTCATAGTTCAAATTGTAAATCATTAGGAATCAAAGAACAGAAACCCCCAAAACAATATAAAAATACAAAACAACGAAGTAGGAAGGGTTAACTAAGCACATATAGTGCACTACACTTCATCAACTTACAAACCTCAGTTGATAATTTATGCAAGCAATTTAGGACACTAAATTGACTAAACACTTATCATCTCTTGCTTCATATGGGGATAACTCTTCAAATTAGTGTGATCATGAGGATTTTTCGATGCATACATTCTTAGACTTGCGATTAGAAGAATATTATCACTTGAATAATATGTTTGTTGAAGTGGAAGAATATGATCAAACCAGTGATGTAGATAGATTCCATCCAAATAATGGTGACCCTATTAACTTAACCGATAGCATTTTTCCACATGCAATTTATGATCTAACTTGGTTTACAAAATGTTGTTATCTATTTTTTCGAAGTTCCATAATTTGTCAGGAATTCAAATCACTTCAACTCTTTTTGATGGTTCTCGCGAACCTGGTGAAATTCCTTAACCATGTCATATTCGAATATTCTCACAAAATACTTTCATTAGTATTGTTTCGCTAGATGAAAACTCATTCTTGAAGAATTTTGGGATTTATCAGTACATTTTTCCTATTTCTTGAGATCAAATTTCTAATCATACTACTGTGGTGAATTCATCCCCATGCAAATCTCTTGTATTGAATCTGTGTTTAGGGTGTATACCTATTGTGAATGTACATGATTGTGAATTTGATCAATTTGAAGATTATCTTTGGCTAAAGAATTCATATATGTTGAGTGTTATGGTGGATAATCAACTCCTATTTGCTCTTGTGGATGTATTGATGACACCAGAAATCCTCTTGAGTGTTAGAAAGTTCTTGAGTTATTTATTGAATCAAGTTCCTCTTTTTCATCCATTACATCCTTGTTGGTTTCATATATTTTTTATAACATCATTCCTTTTTAATTCTTTCGATGATTGCAATGCTTCTACAGTTTGTCACCAGTTAGAGGAAAATGGTTTTTCGTATTCGGCATGCAAGGAAGTTGGTTCTATCATTCAAAGAATTCATAGAGTTTTTCAAATTGATTTATCTGTGTTAACTACTAACTAGGAATTTGAAGCTTTAATCATCCCATCTAACCATGATTATGACTCTAATGATTGTCATTCAACTTACCATTTTCCCATCAACACATCTGGTGATAGTCGTCCTACATCCTTTGATCCTTATGGTTTAACATCTCAAAGGATGAGTGCATTCCTTCACACAAGCTTGAATTGACCTAGCACAGTCTATCAAGATAGTGTCTGTGTAATATTCAACCCATGTTGATGGTCAGTGCATATGGTCATTGACAATCTCTCACTTGTGGCTGTGTTTGTACTTCTATTTTGGTGAGTTTTTCAAACTATCACTTTTGTGCACCTTCGCTTTCGCGAATGTCTTTTCATGTTTTTCACTGTCGCTTTTTATTTCTTTCACTTTAATTAGTTTCTTTTTCATGTTATCTTTGCTCTGGCATGTTTCACTTTCACTGTAATTCACACTTTTCTTTTCATATAGAAAATGTCATCTTTTAGCATGGCAGGTGTTGCACATCATATAAAAGTAGTTTTGGTTTGTTTCAAGGGGTAATATTTGTGTTAATGATTTGTTCTTATCATGTAAACGTGTATCGTACTCATTTCCAAAGTTTCGATCATTATCGCATAAGTGTCGTCATTGTCATCGCAAATTTTATCTATAGTGTCACACTTGGAGTGAGTTGTTGAAATGTTGTCACATTGAGGAAAGCATATGCGCAATTGTGCAATCCTAGAGTCTCTCTCTTATTTTGTCACACAATTCCAATCCAATCAGTGGATCATCACCGGATGAGTGCATTCCTTCACACAAGCTTGAATTGGCCTAGCACAGTCTATCAAGATAGTGTCTATGTAATATTCAACCCATGTTTATGGTTAGTGCATATGGTCATTGACAATCTCTCACTTTTGGCTGCGTTTGTACTTCTATTTTGGTGAGTTTTTCAAACTATCACTTTTGTGCATCTTCGCTTTTGCGAATGTCGTTTTCATGTTTTTGACTGTCGCTTTTTATTTCTTTCACTTTAATTAGTTTCTTTTTCATGTTATCTTTGCTCTAGCATGTTTCTCTTTCACTGTAATTCACACTTTTCTTTTCATATAGAAAATGTCATCTTTTAGCATGGCAGGTGTTGCACATCATATAAAAGTAGTTTTGGTTTGTTTCAAGAGGTAATATTTGTGTTAATGAGTTGTTCTTATCATGTAAATTTGTATCGTACTCATTCCCAAAGTTTCGAGCATTGTCACATAAGTGTCGTCATTGTCATCGCAAAGTTTATCTATAGTGTCACACTTGGAGTGAGTTTTTGAAATGTTGTCACATTGAGGAAAGCATATGCACAATTGTGCAATAATAGAGTCTCTCTCTTAGTCTGTCACACAATTCCAATCCAATCAGTTGATCATCATGAAGCATCTTAGACTAGGGGTTTATCGGACTGATTAATGGTTTTTAGTTCCAAGTACCATATCTTATCATGACATGATGATGGTGGATGAAAAGGAGATGGATACTATTAGCCTCCTGCTGCAGCAGGTGTTCATCTTTCATGATTGACATTTTTACATGCCAAATATGTCATACTTTGCATGTTGCAACGCTCCATATTTCCAAAAGAGGCAAAAGAAGAGGCCATGAGAGTGTGCTAGTCTAAATGCCATTGTTGTATTCCAATTTTGATGAGTTATTCTATTTTTGAAGAATTTCCAGTTAAAGGGAAGGCCAAACTGCTTAATTTTGGTCTCCCTAGGTTTCAATTTCCTGTTGTAGAATATAGAGAATCATTATCTGTCCAAATAGCTTAATCTTGGCAGATTTGTAGATAGGTAGAGAAACAAGGGTGCTCAACAGCTTAATCTGAGCCCCTGGATGAAATAAGTGTAGATGTAGATAGAAGGACAGTAAAAAGAAAAAGTTGAAAAGTTGGGTTTGCTAGTTCAAGTGCACCCATACAAAAAGAAGAAAAAATGCTAGGTAAGTAGGCTGGGTAAGTAGTTTTGTGGTTGCAGAATCAAGCTATGTGATCCATTCAATTTTTTCAAG